>OHDH01001034.1_pt1 | contig 11128 bp, 12 predicted proteins | sample 1566921 | NCBI WGS metagenome assembly OHDH01 (sample SAMEA3879585, study PRJEB24766) | human gut metagenome | biome: human-associated habitat; feature: feces | place: USA | collected 1985/1987
CTTCATATCCTCACTTCCTTTGCTTTTTGCAGATAGTATAACAGGCAAATGTCCGCGAAATGTTACAGCGGACAAAAAATTTTATTTTTTTGCATTTCTCTGTTATAGCAGTTCAAAATAATAACTCTATTATAGGCAGTTATCAAAGGTTTATCAATGCGGCAACTGTAAACAGATTCTCTGCCAAAGACTCTTAAAACTACTGGCAAGCAATGCAATCTTACGTAAGATTGCGTATTTAGCAGAAATCCCGTTTCCGGAATTCCTGCTAATGCTTGTTGGTGACATATCCCCAAACCCCTGAGATCATTGCCGGTGGCAATGGCTGCGCGTTCCGTTGGAACGCTGAAAACCAAAAGCAGACAAATCTTATTGACGGGATTTTTCTGTGCTGCGCTGCGGTTGTGGTGGGGAAGAAATCTCTAATAGATATTCCACATTGGCCCGAACATTATGAAGTTCTTTCATATCATTTTTGGCCTGCTTATAGGCAGAATAGGCTTTCCGTTTTTGTTCCAGAAGATCGGTGTATTCCTCCCGGAGAGATTTGACAGAGGGGAGCTTTTTGATTCCCAGCTCGTCAAAATGATTCTTTGCCGCCTGGTGCAGCAGAATTTCAGCTTCATGTTCTGTTCGGAATTTTTTGCTGTACCCGGCTTTGCGATATTCTACATAGACAGCCCGCGTTTTCGCATAGTTTACGATCTGTTTTTGCAGCTCGGCATTGGCGTTCATTTTTGACTCCAGATCTTTGATCTGAACGGATAAGGTATTGAAATTAGTGGTAGTGGCGTTGGCTTTTTCCAGAAGATCCTCATAACCCATATCGCCATGTTCTTTTAAGTAGAGCACTGCCTGAGAAAGCTGCTTTAGATTGAACACTTTTGCCCAGCGCTCATAACCAGGGCCCTTGCCGGAACGGATTGCAGCTTCAATATCAACCAGCAATCCAACTTTGGAAACCGTTTTTTTAGAAAAGGCATGGCGGGGTTTTACTGTCCGTGTACCGGCAATCCGTTCTTTGATGGCCTGTTCTGTATAATCGCCTTTGAGCGTATCGCATCGGGTATAATTTTCTTGTCCCGGAACTCGGAACCGAAGATGTTTTCTTTCACGGTTGACTTCCAGCCCAGCAGTTTCCAGCTTCTGTAGAAGTTCCTCAAAATCTTTTGGCTTTTCCTCTAATGCAGCATCAATAGCAATGCGTATCTGCTCCTGAAAGGAAGGCTGCTTTTTATTTCCCAGCCATGTGCCATAATGCTCCCGGCTGGGTTTCGGATTTTCTACAATCGAAAGTCCATGCTCCAAACACAGCTTGTCATTTATTCGCCGGATCGCCCAGGTAGAGCCCCAGAAGTTGCGAAATTTTTTCTGACAGTCCAGTGTAGTAGAGTTGATAATGATGTGATTATGGACATGGTGCTTATCCACATGGGTGCAGACAACAAAGGCATGGTTTCCTTTTGTGAGCTTCAGTGCCAGCTCCCTGCCGATCTGATTAGCTTCTTCTGGCGTAACTTCGCCGGGCTTAAATGCCTGACGGAGATGGTAGGCGATCACATCATCTGCACCCTGATTTCTGCCGGTCAGATTTGCATACTGTCGTTTGGAAAGAAGAAACTCTGCATCAGCAAGCCGGGTATCACACTCATAGCCATAAATGAATTTTCCAAAATCGGTTTTCTGCGGATTTTCTACATAATCAATAATATCTGAGATCGCAGTAGAGATATTCCGACCTTTTCCTACATGCAGAGGCATCAGTCTTGTGGTCGCTATTTTCGTCACCTCCTTAACTTAATTCCAATCAGAGAAGTTATAATTGCAGAAAAAGAGCGGGGCTGCCTATGCGCCCCGCCAAATCTGCTTAACCAAATATAAAATCCTTTAAGGCACTGTTTGCCCCGCCAATGATCCCTACCAGCCATGCAGCCGCCAGAGGCAGACCGTATGGACTGATAAGAAAGGCGATCATAAGCCATGCAAGACCCGGCAAAAATCCTGCGACAAAGAACAGCACCAATGCCGCCAGAAAGATGATCCCAGAAAGAATCCCAAGTACCGCACCGGAAAGAACCACTAAAAATTTACATACCAGATAAAGAATCCCCGTAACCAGCATAAAGGGAAGTGCCAGTAATTTACCTATCAAACGCATACGCTTTGCCTCCTTTCAGAAGGGCATCTGCCCTTATAAAAATTTTACCGTGACGGCAAAAAGAAAGCAACGGCTTTCCGGCTGTTTATGAAATGTTTGCAAATCCCCGGATCAGTTTATCCATGCCATCTTAAAGGCTATTTAAACAATCGAAAAAAAAGTGTTATAGATAAAATTGGCTTATTATATTCTATATTCCCGACTTTTCCATCTATTTTCTTTAGTAATTCTTTTACAATATACAATCCCAAACCGGAACCACCTTTGGTGCGTGATTTATCAACGGTATAAAACTTGCTGAATAATAAATTTATATCCATCTCATCAAGGGATTGCGTTGAATTTTTAATCATGAACACGCCTTCCTGGTTAATGGATACTTCAATATAGTTATCAGCATAACGGATCGCATTTGTAATTAGATTTTCGATAATACGTTTACAGACAAGATTATTGCCATATATCCACACCGGAGATTTTTCTGTTTGAATAATCGGCTGGATTTCCCCAAATTCATAATACTTTTCAATTAAGCAATCTGTAACTATTCTATTTATATCAACCTTCTCACATTCAACATCAAACTGCTCATTTTCTACCACAGATAAATCATAAAATTCTTGCACCAGATCTGTGAGATAATCTGTTTTTGCTTTAATGATTTCAATATATTGGTCTTGCTCCTGTTTATCTTCACATTCTTGTAAAAGTGTTAGATAACCCTGTATAGATGTTAATGGGGTTCTTAGATCATGGCTTATATTAGATATAGATTGCAATTTCTTATGCAGGGTATCTTTTTGATTGATCGCATAAGCTAACTCTTCAATATCTCTATTTGATAAAGATACTCTTATTTTTCGTTTTTCCTTTATCTGCTTATTTATATTGCGAATTGTTCTAGTAATAGAAAAAAGGGAACATGCTAATATGAATATAGAACATATCAATAAAAAATAGAACATATCCGCATTTCCCCTTTCTGTTGTAATTAGTGTATTTCTTGTTTTCTCAATATCAATGCTGACACCAGGAATGTAATAATTACAGTTCCTACAAAATAAAGTAAGATATTGATTTCTAAATGATTTACCATATTATAAGAACACGTATTCATCCAATAATACATCGGATTGATTTTTAAGTACGTTAGAACTCTCCACGATTGAGCAGACATATTATCCCATGTCATCATATAAATAAGAGGTCCGCTAAAAATAAATAATGACATAGTTCCTACCACAATAGCTGTATGCTTAAATATCACACACAGCATGAGTGTAATACCGATAAAGGCTCCCATAACCATGCAATTTAGCCCTGCAATTTTCAACATTGGAAGTAATTGTATCGGAACATTGTATTTTGTACATTCAATTATAAATGCAACCATAATAAATGAAAAATATAAAATGATGCTAGTAACAGTAATCACGATATACTTTGCAATAAAGAATTTTAGTCGGCTTTGTCCACTTGCAATCGCAATTTTAATCGTTGAATCTGTATATTCTCTGGAAAAGAAAACAACAGAAAATATAAGAACAATCAGCCAGAAAAATACCGTATAAGACGTGGCAGTCCTTATAATTTCTTCAATCATTGGATGTACCTGATCACTATATGCACGAGCAAGAAATCCTACGGTTTCTCCTATCTTCCATGTTTCATCTACGCTGGAACTAGATACTACAAATTGTTGCTGACCGCTTATGGAAAAGATACCAAAAACAGCTAAAATCAATGCAAATGTTAGATATAACGCCTTTGTATGAAATAATTTATAAAATTCTGCCCGTATTTGATTATACATTTTTTCTACCCCCTATTAGATTTTCAAAGTATGTTTCCAAATCTTCTCCCTGAACAGAGATTTCATCAATGATGATTTCATTGTCGGTTAGTAATTTGGAAATCATTCTTACATTATCTAAACAATCATAAATCCGAATAGAATTGTCTGGATAAACGGAATAGTTTTTAATATTAGCTTTTTGCTCTAATATGAGAGTGGTTTTCTGTATATTATCTGTTTTCAAACAAATATGCCGTTTACATTCTTCATTCAATTTTTGAGCAGAAATTTGTTTCAAAAGCTCTCCCTTATGAAGAAAGCCATAACAAGTGGCGAGCTGGTGCAATTCGCTTAATATATGGCTGGATATTAAAATGGTGGTTTCTCGTTCTTTCACTAATTTTTTAAGAAGTTCCCTTAATTCGATAATTCCCGTAGGATCAAGTCCGTTGACAGGTTCATCCAATATTAAAAATTCTGGCTCACCTAATAATGCAACGCCCAGTGCAAGCCGTTGTTTCATCCCTAATGAAAAATTCGCTACTCTTTTTTTACCTGCGTTCGATAAGCCAATCAATTCTAAAGTATCAGCAATGCAGCTTTTATTCGGAATACCTCTCTGTATTCTTTGCACTTCCAAATTTTGTGAAGCAGTCATATCTTTATATAGTGCCGGCATTTCAATCGTACACCCGATTTTTGATCGTTCATATTGCAGATTATCATTATGCCCAAATAGAATAATTTCTCCTTCACTTTTAAAATTAAGACCTGTCAATAATCTGATTAGCGTTGTTTTTCCTGCTCCATTTTCGCCCACAAGTCCATATATTTCGCCTTTTGGAATAGTTAAGTTTACATTTTTTAAAGCATAGAAATCTTTATATTTTTTGCTCAGGTTTTTTGTTTCGCATATAAATTTTGCCATCCTAAACAACTCCTTTCCATGCCACTATATATGATAACTCTAAAGAAAATCTAAAGATTATTTCATTTTATATCCAATCCCCCAAATAGTTTGTATATAATCTTCATTTGTAATTGATTTAATTTTCTTACGAATATGACTAATATGGGTATTGATTGTATCGTCATCATAAGCATAAGGTTCATTCCAAATAGATTCATATAAATTTTGTTTTGAAAATATTTTCTGAGGATATTGCAGTAGCAATTTTAAAATGCTCAATTCTGTTGATGTAAATGATACTAATACTCCGTTTATATAAACCAAAGAGTTATTGATCTTTATATCTTTGTATACCAAAATATTATTATTTTGATGAGGATTATCGACAGTTCGTTTTAAATTTGCCTCAATACGTGCAAGAAGCTCATACAAATCGAACGGTTTTGTCATATAGTCATCTGCACCCATTTTTAATAATTCTATTTTTGTCTGAACCATTGTTTTTGCTGATACAACAATAACAGGAGCGTTTGTAAATTTTCGCAATTTCTGTAATACATCATCCCCATTCAGCCCTGGCAACATAATGTCAAGTATTATCAAGTCCGGAACAAAAGATTTACACAAATTTATTCCTTCTATACCATTTAAAGCATATTGAACACTATATTTGTTATTTTCTAAGAATTTTTTAATCATATTACAAATATCCGCATCATCTTCAATAATAACAATTTTACACATTTTTATTTACCTCCATGCCAAATTATTTTATCATAGGAATTTATCGTTATCCACATAATAATATCGTCGATAAAAAACTGTTAAGAATAAATGAACCCATATCAAGATGTCATTTCAAAATTAGTTTAATATTATGAAAGATTTGCAAATCCTCGGATCAGTTTATCCATGCCATCCCAAAGGCTGTCCAGACGGGTGCGGATGTCCTCTATATCTGCGGCATAAATATTGCCGGTCTCATTGGCCCGTCTGGTATATTGGTTTAAGTTATTGGAACAAATGCGGAGAAGCCGGATCATTTCCTGAATATCTCCCATATCAAGGTGAATGATGTAACCGTCTACGGCCATCTTTCGCAGATATGCCGACAGGTTGGTAATGCCAAGTTCCGCCATGCGTTCTTTTACCAGTTCGGCCTCCGGTTCGGACATGACAAATTCGACGCGGACGGATTTTTTGTTATGCCCGCCCTTCATCGTTCCAACCCTCTTTTATGAGATGAGACCTCCTGTGTTGAAACCACCGTCTTTGCTCTTTTGAGTTTTTCCCGCAGGGTGGTCTTTTCCAGCTTATCAAGATATTCCTCCAGATTTCCGGCTGTCGCATGATAGCTGCGTTTGAAGCGTTCCCGTTTTAGAATCATCATCAGCTCCGGCTCATTTTCCGGCAGATAAGTCATTGTTTTAGGGGCTCCATGCTCTGGCATAAACCGGTTCATAAGCTGTCTCCGTTCCTGATAGGGAATCGTGATAACATTTCCATCCTCAAATGCAACGGCTACATTTCCGATTGGACAGGTCAGCTTTTTCATCCGTTCCACATGTTCTCTGTAATTTAACGGATAGAGATCGCCAAATATTTTTCCGTCCCTGACTTCTTTCAAAGAGATGGCATAAGCCAAAACGGGATCATTTGTCTGTTCCTGGTAAAACCGCCACACTTTATTTTCATGGCTTCCATCCAGATAAACTTCCCGTTCGCGCAGGGTATAGGTTCCGCAAGGGCGTGACATCCAAAGAAGCTGTTTATCCTCTGAACGGTCTGACACAGCCAGTTTTGAAATCAGTTCCTTATCCAGGTCAAAGTCCTCTTTATAATGTTGGGTATGAAGATCTACGATACGGGAAAGAGCACCCAAAAGATCTACATCCTCAAATCTTACCCTGGCCATCAGCGTTCCCTTTCCGGCACAGGAGGGATCATCTGCCTTGCTTCATGCTCCGGTTTGTCTGCTTTCAAACGGTCCATCAAAGACGGCTTTGCTTCCGGCACCAGCTCCCGGATTTCTTCATCCGTCTGTCCGTCTGTCAGATCCGGACGCACAGGAGGTTCGTTGTTCAGCCTGCCATCCAGCATATTGTAGTTCCCGGTTTGTCCTTCCTCATAAAGTTCCGCATTGCGAAGATAACTTTCCGGCGCCTGAAACGGCTGTCCGGCAAACAGAATTTCTCTTTGGGTGGTAAACTGTGCAAGGACCCCATTTTGCAGTCTCGCAAATTCTTCATACTGGCGCAGGGTAAGCCCTCGTTCCAGCATTTCCGCCTGGGTATGCGCCCAGCCTTCTCCATAGAGAAAATAGTACATGTCGGGCTGATCACAGACAAAACACAGGGAACCGTCCTGATTGTCATAGTAAGATGGCTGCATATTCTGGTAATGGCAGCGTTCCTCACGCCCCAAATACACACGGTTGTCCGCACCCAGCATAGCGACCATACCCGCGTAATTACTATGGACCGCAGAGCGGATTTCTACCAGCGGATCTGTTTGAGAAGGAATCTGTCTGCCCGGAATCTCATTTTGTTTTTCCGCTGCATCATTTCTTGGTATCACTTCTTCATGGCTGCGTGCATCCAGCTCCGGTTGAGATGTTCCTTTCCGAACAGCACCGGGTTCCGGTTCTTTTTCTTTCACATAGTATCGGACATTTGCTGTCGTATGCTCGTTGGCTTCCTTTGCATAGTTTTCAGCAGCAGCTTTGGTATCAAACTCCAACGGTTTTCCATTTTCCTTGCACCAGCTTTGTGCCGGTCCGAAAATAGAAGTGCTGCTTCGTACTGCCCATACACCATAGGTCCGTTTCTTTTCCATTCCGCATCCCTCCTTATCGTTCCTGCTGTTTGGAAGTTTGTTGCTTTTTTACCGGGTCTGCCGGTTTTGTTGCTTTTAGCTGCTGACGGAGAGAATTCTTATGCTCCAGTTCGGAATCTGTGATGTTGACATATTCGCCAATGATACAGAGCGCTTCTCCATAACTGCCGGAAGCAAATACCCGATCAGACATTTCTTTTGCCTGTTCTTTCAGACCATGCTCCCGCAAAGTACGGGAAGCAATACCCAGCAGATTAAAAATGTTCCCATCTGCTCCGATCAGCGGACAATCCGGTTTATCTGCCAACGCTTCCGGTGTTTCTATAAATCCGCCTAAATAATTCGGCACAAAGTCCGACAGCCATGTGCCGCCATAGACTTCATGGGTCTGTAAACGCCACAGGGCAAGTTTTCCTATATCCAGTTTCACATCATCAAACGGGTAAAGCAAACAGGTCAGTGCGCCGTGCTGAAACGCAGCCACATTCTCAAACTGACAGCCATCTTTCAATATGCCTGCTTTTGTCAGCATTTCATTGATCCCGTCCACCCACTCTGTCAGATCCCCGCCACAGCCCTGTAAAATCAGTCCTTCCTTATCTGACATACGGCGAAGGTCCTCTGCAGTAATCGTGTTGATATTCAAAAAATCGCCTCCTATCGTTTTTGTTAAAATATATGTTTTGTCCGCAACTTAACCTCATTTCAAAGCACCGGAGTATTCTTATACAGCTCCCTTAAAAACAGGTGCAAAAAGCCCTTGAAAATCAAGGACTTTTAAGGCTAAGTTGCGGACATATCATGGTTGGTTTTGCCGCTTCCGGCGTTTGCGTTCCCGCTCGGATTTCCGTCTTGCATAGACCCGGCAGGCAGCGGAACAATATGCCTGGCTGGTTGTAGGAAGATATGCCTTTCCACACACAGGGCATATTTTCTGTCTCATGGAGGTGTCCTCGCCGGTAATGGCTGATTCCAGTGCTGCATCCACCGGCAGCACCGCTTTTTCAAAGTACCTGCAATAAGCACCGGTCCACCATTTATTCAGCATGTAACAAGGGCTGTCCAGAGGAAGGCAGATCTTATCCTGGGAGTCATAGTTGGCGCAAAGCTCCGTAACCAGCTTTCGGATCGTAGCCCGCTCCGAGCGGTTCAATTCTCTCTCCGCCATAACGCCTACCTTTCCGGGGCTCTGCTTTGCCGACCGCTGGAAATTTCGGTTGTATCAGTAACATTCCTGGGCTGTGAAAGGGCATCGGCGATAGAGTTCCGCTTTTTCTGTTTTGGTTCATGGTAAATAAAAAGTTCATTTTTTCCTGGTACATACAACAATCCATTTTCTTCGCAGCGGAAAATATCACATTCTTTGTCTGTTGAAACGGTATAAAAGTCTTTGTAATCATAAGGTGCTTTTTGCCGATCCTGATAGGTACACAGCCCTAAGTTGGGGTCACTTGCCAGCCGTTTCGATATGGCGAAAAAGTCGCCTTCTTTTTTGTGAAATTTTCGTATGGGCGTGAAGTGATAACCGCCATATTCAAAGGTTTTTCGATCGCTCATTTACGCCTGCCTTTCTTTACTGGAAATTCCAGCTTGAAATTCACATATTTACCGCCGGTATCATCCAGAATCACTTCCGCATCATAGGTCTTTCCTGTTTTTTCACTGTAAAGCCCGGACATAGAAATACGGCCCTCTTTCAAAAGAGCCGCTGCCACAGACTTTGTGATGGATTTTTTCTTGCTGGAAAAGAAACGGTTATCTTTCCAAAGAGCAAAAGAACATTCCCTGTTGTCGCAGAAAAAACCTTTCTTTCCTTCATATACCGGGGCTCCGCAGCGAGGACATACCCCTACGGCTTCATGTGCAGTTCCTCTGGAAGAAGGAAACAGATCCGCAAAACGTTCTTCCGGGGTAGTATGTTCTTTTACCAGCGTCCGGCTCATATCTGCAATCTGATCCATAAAAGATGTTGCCGACAGTTCGCCATGTTCCACTTGTTTCAGCATGGATTCCCATTCTGCAGTTAAGATGGGAGATTTGATATTGTCCGGCAGGACTGCGATCAGGTTCTTTCCTTTTTCCGTAGGAATGAGCTGCTTTTTCTTTCGCTGTACAAATCCGGCAGAAACCAGCTTTTCCAGTGTTGCCGCACGGGTAGCCGGAGTACCCAATCCTTTACGCTCGGCATCTTCCGGCATATCTTCCGCACCGGCAGTCTCCATAGCGGACAGCAGTGTGTCCTCCGTATAGTGTTTCGGCGGTGAAGTTTTCCCTTCACGGAGACTTGCTGATACAGCTTCAAAAGTCTGTCCTTCCTGCAGCACAGGGAGAGCGACAGCTTCATTTTCTTTGTGTTCCGTTTCACTCTGCCTGATACTCATACGGTGAATCCGTTCCACCTCTTTCCAGCCGGACTGTAAGATGGTCTTTCCTTTTGCCGTAAAAGTATGTCCCTGGCAGTCCAATATAGCGGTGACCGCTTCAAACCGGTTTGCCTGCGTTGTGGCACAAAGCAGTCTGACGGCAAGCAGGGTAAGCACATCCCGCTCCCCGGAAGGAAGCTCTGACAGGTCTGTCCGTGCGATTTCCACAGTTGGGATAATGGCATGGTGGTCAGTCACTTTGCTGTCATCTGTTACCCGGTCAATGTCCGGCTCTCCGGCGTAGCCTTTTCCAAAGGTCATATTGTCACGCAGCCACAGGATCAGGGAAGCGGCGGTTGCCTGCATGTCCTTCGTCAAATACTGGCTGTCCGTTCTCGGATAGGTTGCCAGCTTCTTTTCATAGAGAGATTGCACATAATCAAGGGTCTGTTGAGCCGTATAGCCATAAATACGGTTACATTCCCTTTGCAGAGTTGTAAGGTCATAAAGGCGGGGAGGCTGTATAGTTTTTACCTGCTTTTCCACAGAACGCACAAAAGCGGAGTTGTGGTCACAGTCCATACGGATTTTTTCAGCCTCGGATCGTTCCGTCATTTTTTCGCCGGAAGCAGTAAAACCTCCGCAGGTGATTTCCGGCACATAAAAAGGCTTGCTGATGAAGGATTCAATATCCGACTCACGCTGTACCAAAAGTGCCAGCGTCGGTGACATAACACGGCCGACATTTAGTGTGACACCATACAGGACAGAAAAAAGCCGGGTGGCATTGATCCCGATCAGCCAGTCGGCTCCTGCCCGGCATACTGCCGCATCATAGAGCTTATCGTAATCACTGCCGGGACGGAGACGGTCAAAGCCCTCCCGGATCGCCGCATCCTCCATACTGGAAATCCAAAGGCGTTCCATAGGCTTATTACATCCGGCATATTCATAGACCAGACGGAAGATCAGTTCTCCTTCACGCCCGGCATCCGTAGCACATACCACAGAATCCACTCGTTTGTCCTTCATCAGCCGGCACAAAAGGGCAAGCTGCGTTTTCTTAT
>OHDH01001038.1_pt1 | contig 11088 bp, 10 predicted proteins | sample 1566921 | NCBI WGS metagenome assembly OHDH01 (sample SAMEA3879585, study PRJEB24766) | human gut metagenome | biome: human-associated habitat; feature: feces | place: USA | collected 1985/1987
TCTCGTTTTCCTCATAGTAGTGGATGGCTTGCCCGAATATCTCTCCGTCCGTGAAACCGTTGCAACCGCTTTTCTGCACATAGTTCAGAATGTGGGTCACGCACTCGTCCATGTTCTTGGCAGGGTTGCGGTACTTCTTTGCAAATAGCGCATCTTCCTCCGCACGCTGTTCCAAGTACATATATATCGTTCTCTTGAAATGGTCTGTTCCTTTCATATCGCTGTCATTTTTAGATTATCTGTTTCAGTATCTCTCTCCAATAGGTCGGCTCTACCTCGCTGAGAAGGAAGTCCATGAAATCCCTCCGTGCGTCCTTGTTCAGTTCGTGGTACAATCTTCGGAAAGTTTCAAAATTGCCGTTGATGTACGTTTCCACCATATACACGAAGATGTTGTCCACCTCGTAATATCTGCACTGCTGCGCTGCCGTCTTGCTGTTTCTTTTTGCCATGTCGGTAAGGGTTAAAGGGTGAATAACCAAAGGATGAAGCCAAAGAAGGCAATGGTGGAAAGGATAGCCACGATTACACCTATCGCCACTCGGAACACTCCGTTTACAATCTCTCTGATGATGCCCCAAAGGATGCCGAACACCCCGAAGGCGGTGCGCATCATCAAGCCGCATATCGCCAACCCGATGTGTTGCGCCATTTGTCTGAAATTTGCCGTTGCCGTCATATCTTCGCTGTTTTTGATTTTTTTGTTTTTAATGCGGATTCAAGAGCTGAGGGAGTTGAGTTTCAAACTATCTTATCTGCCTCTCGTTTATCCGACATTTTTTTTATGCGTCTTTCTGTCGCATCGGTCGTTTTCGTTTCGGGTGCTTGAAAAGGTAGGGATTAGGGAATGCAAGGTTTTTCGGTCAAAATACTACCCGCAGGGCTGGAGATTTTTACCGAAAACAGGAGGCTTGACCTTGCTTTCCCGTCCAATCCCGGAATTACCTTTGCGCCCAGAACGAAAATGACTGACTGATGCGGCTTACTGAAAGGCGCAAAATGGAGGTAAACGAAAACAGAGGCAGATTGTGTAGAAAAAAACTTCAGGGGAAAATCCGTAAAAAAAAGAATCACCAAAAGGAAAAAGACATCACCGGAAGCGTGAAAAGGGCAAACCACAACAAAGGAAGTATGATTGTTTCCGATCCGACGGAACTTGTTCAGCCGGGTGGCAACAATCATTCTTCCCGGTTTGTCCGGCTGTGTGTGGGCGCCTGTTTCATTCATGGGGCAGGCTGACACACTCTGCATTCACTTTCCGCTTCCGGCAAAAGAGACAGCGAAAAAAGAAAAATCATTTGAAAACCCGTAAAAGCACCTCTTGGCATAGGCGCAAAAGAAAGGGGCATTGCTTCATCTGTCTAAACATCGTTTAGGCGTGAGGCAATGCCCTTTTCTCCAGCTATGCGGTAGTCGGCACACGTTTGTTCCAAACTCGTTTTGGGCAATGGTGTGCCGACGGACAATACCGCTTTTACGGAAAATTCTTATGAATGAGGGGATAAAAAACGGGAGTTTATATCAAAATCTCGAATTAAATAGCTACTTTTGCATACGAAGAGTTCTTTGAAGGTTACGCAACGCGCAGAAGGATAATGCAGTAGATAACTAACTAAATCGTAACCTATTACTATCAAGAGCAATTAACCTACGCTCATTTCCAATAAATTACACTCTTTTCGTAACTTCCGGATGCAACTGTTTACCGCCATAACCGGTTACTACCACTTCCTCCAGCATCTCAGAATCTTCTTTCATCTGAATCCGGAAAGAAGTCTTTCCTTTAAGATCAATTGTTTGTACTTGATATCCGATATACGAAACTCTGATTTTTCCGTCCAGATTCATGTTTAATACAAATTTACCATCGATGTCAGTAATGGTACCATTTGTTGTACCCACTTCGACAACACTCGCTCCGATGATTGGTTCACCAGCAGCATCGCTTACCACACCGGTAATTGTTTTTGTCTGTGCCATAGCCCCTATGGAGCAGAAAAGACACAACATAAGCAAAAGGATGTCTTTTTTCATTAGTATTACTTTTAGTTAATAATTGAAATAATTTTAGATACTTATCTAAGTCCAATTAGAACTAATCTTCCGGTAATACCTCATCTCCCTACGTCAGATTCCTCTTTAGAATTTTAATCGGAGCAAAAACATATTCGCAAAATCGACCTGTTTTCTACCTATTTAAGATATAACTCTTCCCTTTTATTCATGACTTTAATAATGCATATTTTTATATTTAATAGCATATATAAGAAAATAATTTATTAAATACTTTGCAGATATTAATAATATAAATATATTTGCAGCGATTTAAGATATACATATCGGTGATTTATATCTAAATCCTCTATAAGATAGAAGAAAATATGAATAAATAACTCAACTAAGTTCTAATTGAACTTATGCATTCACTTGTAACCACTATCTATTCATTCACCAATAATACTTATAAAAACAGGCATTTATTTATTGACAACACCACACTTATTCAATTCTCTAGGGGTTGTTGTAGAACCAAAATCAATTACCGGTATAATGACAGATTGCATAAGCAAAACAGAGTCATCTATATAAGTGTAACAGCAACAGGTATCACAAATGGTACGGATTCTTTAAGTCCCTGACAATTATTGAGACCCAGGACGATTACTTCAAACGTTTGCTCATGTTTGTTAATTACAACTCCAATAAATTTGTTCAGACCTCCTTCACCATACCTATATATCACATCGTTTTGAGAAATCTAAAGCAATGCTTTAGGAGGTGTAAAGCATAGCTTTTGCCTACTTAAAGCAGTGCTTTATAAAATCCTAGAAGTTTGTTTCAACTACAAGAAGGAAAAATATACGCGATGAGTATAATTTATGCTATAAGCATATTCAGATTTACTATAATGAAATAAAGACTTGCTATAATGAAAAATGGAAGTGAACTCCTCGCACCCCATCCTTTATCCACTAACACAGACAAACAGGGAAAAGTGAAGAAATGAATGTTTTTCAAAAAAAGAAAACCTTACCAGTGATGAATCCAAAATAAGGGGTTGAATTCAGCACTGGCGGTTTCTTGTCAAATTCTGCGTAACTGACAACACCTGAACATCATCTGCGTTACGCTTCATATATACTTGCAGACTTTTATCTTGCCGGCTTCTCTACGTGCTTTACTAAATAAAAGTATCTTTAACTATCAACAGTGATATCTCAAAGAAGCTCTTTACAAAGCATATAACCACGAATCATCATACGAGGTATATGGAAAGGTCCTTTAAAAAGATTCCCCTTAGCGGGTTGGGCCACAGTACCGTCGCGATGAAGATAACCATACCATTCCCCATATTCCTTATCCGGGAAATGAGCATACGCCCAATCACTCACCTGTTGATGCATCTGAAGATATTTTTCATCTCCGGTAGCCTGATAAGCATATAAAGTGGCAATAATAGCTTCTGTTTGCGGCCACCAGAATTTCATATCCTGAGAATAGTCCTGAACAGGAAGATTCCGACAGTCACGGAAATTGATAATTCCTCCGAATTCCTTGTCCCATCCCCACTCCCAAGACCAATCAAGAATCTGAAGAGCCAACTGAAGTAAGTCCTTATCCCAATTACGATATTTAGCTTCTTCCATGATAAACCACGCAGTTTCAATACAGTGCCCCGGGTTTATAACGCGCCCGTTACAAGTATCTATGAATTCACCGTCAGGTCCCACCATTTCAAGCAAAGCTTTAAACTCCGGATGAATAAAATATTTACGTAACGCTGCAATCGAAGTATCTATCTGCTCTGTCAACGACGGATCATCAATAACCATACGGATACGAGAAGCCGTGTTAATCAAGATCATTGTTATAGAATGACCTCTTGAAGGCAGAGTAGGCAAATATTTTGGCTCAAGAAATCCCGGAGTATTCAGGAAATGTAAGGTACGTTTAAATATATCCAAAGCTTTTTTCGCATATTCTTTTTCACCTGTTGCTAATGCATACTCAGCCATTGCTATTGCAGCAAAACCTTCAGAAAACACATAACGGCGTTTACGCAAGGGCTTTCCGTCTTCTGTAACTTCAAAAAACATATGTCCGTCCGTATCAAAACAATGTGCTTCGATAAAATCAATACAACTTTTTGAGGCTGCCAGCCATTGAGGATTCTTTTCTATATTATTATATGCATATGCAGCTATAAATCCAAAACGTCCCTGAAACCAAACCGACTTGGTAGTATCCATCAAACTACCGTCACGATTAACGCATGTATACACCCCTCCATGTTCTCTATCTAACCCATACTTCATCCAAAACGGCATAATATTATTTATTATATCGTCTTTATATGATATAGCCCACTTACTCAAATATTCTGTTGTATTCATGCTATGCGTTTTTAAAATTTATTGCATCGGTCAAAAAAATGAATAGCTTCAAGTTCCGCTTTCATCTGCGCTTCTTCCTCATCTGTCATATTCTGAAACGGAGTACGGTTCTTGCCCAAATCAAGCCCTATCAACTTCATGATACGTTTTCCGCCGACAATATTCCCACGGAAATGACAAATCACGTTTATTACTTCTTGTGAGAAGTTTTGGCGTTCGCGAGCAGTTTCTATATCACCTGCCTCCCAAGCCTCAATAATACCGACCAATTCTTTACCGTTATAATTAGTTGTTCCTCCAATGCCACCTTGAGCGCCTCCCATAGCCAGACAAGGAAGAATTGTCTCATCCTGTCCATGCAGCATATCGAATTTTCCATTTTTATATAAACGACATTGGTTATATTCATACATACTCTCAAAAGTATATTTAATACCTGCAAAATTGGGAACACGACCGTCTACCGCTTCCAATAGCTTAACCATTGGTAAAAAAGCACCATTGAACGCCGGAATATGATAATAATAGAAAGGCAGTTCGGGTGCCCCAGCTGCTATTTCTTCGATATATTTTACCAGTTCCTCAATACGACCAATCTTCGGAAAAGGAGGAGCCATAGCACCAATCCCCCATGCGCCTATTTTTTGTGCATGCTCTGCCAACATACGGCTAGCCTTTACACAGCAGCTACCAACATGCACTATAACCTTAAAACCCTCAGGAGCAACAGAAACCCAACGTTCGGCCAATCGCATACGTTCTTCTTCTGTCAACATATAGCCTTCACCGGAAGAACCATTGATAAACACTCCTTGCAGTCCATTCTTTACCAGCATCTTAGCATATGCTTCAATTGGTTCTAAATTCACCTCACCATTCTCATAAAAAGGAGTAAACGGTGCGTCAATAAGTCCTTTAATTCGTTCCATTATTTTATTTTTTATAAAGTTATATATACTCTTAATCTACCATATTATCTGTCTTCGGCCTTAAGAAATAGATTTGAAGTACCAATGCCACAGCCACTACAATGCTCAACATTGCAAATCCCTGTCCCAAGCTTCCTCCATCCGTCCATTTCCCTAACACTTCTGTCACAGCAGCTCCGGCAAACACGCCGGTCATATTCATAATACCATAAGCCGTTGCACGATGTTTCGCCGATACAAACTGACATAAAATAGGCATATTATTAGCGTCAAATATTCCAAAGCCAATTCCGAAGAGTAAGCCTGCACCAATCACGCTAACAAAACTATGTCCAAAACCCAGCAGAAGTAAAGCCGGTATAGTCATTCCCAAACCGATAGCTCCGGTATAGACCCGTCCACGAATATTTTTTTGTACCCAACGGTCTGACAAAATGCCACCTAAAATAACGCCGATAAAAGAAGAAACTGCAATCGTTATGGTAGATATCGGGCCGGCTTCGGACATCGGAATATTCAAACTATCTGCAAATAAGGTCGGAAGCCAATTCTTTGTTGCCCACCCCGGAAGACTGGGAGCAGCAAAATAGAAAAGAATAATCCAAAATGCCCAGTTAGTAAACAGTAAGGAAAGCCCACTTATTATAGAAGGTTTCTTTTCTCCAGGAACATTATCTATTTTCTTGCTAGAAACATTATGAATAGGATTTTCTTTCAAAAATAATATGAGTACCAAAGAATAGACAATCCCCACGATACCAAACCAATGAAAAGTAGCCTGCCAGGAGAAAGCCGCAGCAGCCGTAGCTCCAAAACCACCAATAGCCTGCCCTACATATAAACCGGTCATGTGTACTCCCACTGCCAAAGAACGTGACTTCCCTTCGTGCCAGTCAGCAATTAACGACAAAGCCGAAGGAATATACAATGCTTCACTGACTCCCATTATAGCACGCAGCCAATAAAGTTCATGAAAATCATGGGCATACCCCATCAAGAAAGTGACAGCGGACCAAACAAAAAGACTACCGACAACTAGCCACTTACGATTTACCCTATCCGCTATAATCCCGGCAACGGGACTCATAAAACCATAGATCCACAAAAATATAGCCATTAAAGCCCCAAAAGCTTCTGCTTTATTCAGTTCTACAATATCTACTTTCATAGCTTCTTGCATAGTAGAAAGCATTTGGCGGTCCATATAATTAAGAAGTGCCACTATCCACAATAAACCGACTACTACCCAAGGATAAATACTTTTGTTTTTCATATAAAGCAATTTTTATGTTTCACTCGCATTAAATTATTGCAAACATAATACTATTTTTATTATAAGCCAAATATTTAATTAAATATTTTATTATATATTCGAGGATTACTAAATGGACTAGAGTCTATAACACTTTATGCATGAAAAAGGTAGTGCCTTCTGCTATGGACGACACTACCTTTTCCATATAAAAACAACAATAATTCAGAGCTTCACTTTGGCTATCAGTTTACGTATTTTACCACTACCAATAACCGGAGCATGAGGATCTTCCGGATATACAATCACAAACTGCCCCGGAAGCAAACTAACATAGGTAGTAGGACGATCTGAATACAGAGCACAATCTTCTTCTTTTGAATATGCCTTAGTCTCGTTTTGCAAATCTTCTAAAGCTTTCCAACCAATCATTTCCTCACCCTCCAACAAGATATGTACATCAATATAGTCATGATGCAATTCTAAAACCTGCTGATCAGAAGTTACGCACTCCGGATTCACATTATTAATAAATAGATGATCACCATCAACCTCAATACGCCCCAAATCGGCATGAAGCAAATCATGTGTTTTCACATAGTCAAACAAAGACTTAAACAAAGGGTGAAGTCCTTCAATCCGCTGACTATTTTGCAGATTAGATACAATCATATTTTTCCTTTCATTTATAATTAAACAATAATCGCACAAATATAAGTCTTATATTTAATATTCGGTTTATTATTAATAAAAATATTTATTATATTAAACCTGACACTCAAAAGCCCTTTATTATTATTTCCGACGAAAAAATATCAGAAATTGAGAATATAATAAATTCAAAGACAAGAAATCTCTATTAATAAATAAATTTATTATCTTTGCGAGAAAGAATAAAGAAGAACTAAGATGAAACAACATTTACTGAAAGAAATAGAAGTAGGGACTAAAAACGCTCTTCTTAAGAAGAAGATTATCACACATTATATATATAATGGTAGTTCAACTATTACGGATTTAGCAAAGGAGCTAGATCTTAGTGTCCCAACTGTCACAAAATTCATTAGTGAAATGTGTGAGGAGGGCTATATAAATGATTACGGCAAACTGGAAACGAGTGGAGGGCGCTATCCTAGCTTATACGGCCTAAATCCCGAATCAGGATACTTCATTGGAGTAGATATCAAGAAATTTGCAATTAACATAGGCCTGATCAACTTTAAAGGTGATATGGTAGAGTTAAAGATGAATATCCCTTTCAAATCAGAAAATACGTCGGAAGCACTTGAAGAATTATGTAAACTTATCTTGCAATTTATAAAGAAAGTAGATATTGATAATGATAAAATATTAAATATCAATATAAATGTTTCCGGCAGAGTCAATCCGGAATCCGGATATAGTTTCAGCCAGTTCAATTTCGAAGAAAGACCGCTGGCGGAGGTGTTGACTGAAAAAATCGGATTTCGAGTAACAATTGACAATGATACACGCGCCATGACATACGGAGAATATATGAAAGGGTGCGTAAAAGGAGAAAAAGATATTATTTTTGTAAATGTCAGCTGGGGGCTGGGTATCGGCATTATTATTGACGGGAAAATATATACCGGCAAATCGGGATTTTCCGGAGAATTCGGGCACACAAATGTTTTCGATAATGAAATCATCTGCCATTGTGGGAAAAAAGGTTGTCTGGAGACTGAAGCATCAGGCTCTGCTCTTCATCGAATATTAATAGAACGTATCCAGAACGGAGAAAGTTCAATTTTATCCAACAGGATTTTGTCAAAAGACAATGTTTTGACTTTAGATGAAATTATCGCTTCTGTAAATAAAGAAGATCTGCTTTGTATTGAAATCGTAGAAGAAATAGGCCAAAAACTAGGAAAACAGATTGCCGGATTAATTAATATCTTTAATCCGGAACTAGTTATAATAGGCGGAACCTTATCACTGACAGGCGACTATATTACCCAGCCTATCAAAACAGCAGTACGTAAATACTCGCTCAACCTGGTAAATAAGGATTCTGCTATTATGACATCCAAATTAAAAGACAAAGCCGGTATTGTCGGAGCCTGTATGCTGGCACGCAGTAGAATGTTTGAAAGTTAAATTATTGTTTCAAGCTCTACAATAAAGGCTAATCTGAGAGATTTAAAATTTAAGGCTAAAAAATTGTCGGATTCTTTTTGTTTTCTCAAATAAAGCTGTAATTTTGCACGCCGTAAACGAGAAACAAACCGCCGCTATAGCTCAGTTGGTAGAGCAACGCATTCGTAACGCGTAGGTCGCCAGTTCAAGTCTGGCTAGCGGCTCTTGATAATAAAGCGTTAACTATCATCATAGTTAACGCTTTTTTCATAATATTGAACTGCATCTGATGAAACGAAATCAAAACAGGAAATTATTCAAAAAGAAATCACGTTCTAATTATAAATTAGGATGTATTATCACTATTGTTATACTTATACCTGTTCTTTATGGTGTCCATTTGTATTGCCAACAGTTTAATACCCAAACGCAAAAAAGCAACGAACCACAAGTTAATACATCTTCTCAAATTCCTTCCGGCAGAAATTTGGAGATCCCTGTCTCATTAGCTCCCAAACAAGAGCAAATCATTCGACATACAGGATATACCGTTTCTTATAATAAAGATTTAAAACTTCCGAATTGGGTATCCTATGAACTTACCCGACAAGAAACCAAAGGAAAAGAAAAAAGAAGTAACCGTTTCATTGCCGATCCATTAGCAATAGGGACTATTGCAACAAATGCGGATTATACACGTTCAGGATATGATAAAGGACACATGGCACCGGCTGCAGATATGAAATGGAGTCCGAAAGCGATGAAAGAGTCGTTCTATTTTAGCAATATGTGCCCACAACATCCGCAATTAAATAGAAGAGGCTGGAAAAATCTGGAAGAAAAGATCCGGGACTGGGCTATTGCAGACAGCGCTGTCATCGTTATTTGCGGACCTATCATAGAAAGAGAATCGAAAACAATCGGAAAAAATAAAGTTGCAGTACCCCAACAGTTTTTCAAAGTAGTCCTCTCTCCTTTTGTCAAACCCATGCGAGCCATTGGTTTCTTATTCAATAATGAACAAGCAACAGATCCTCTTCACTCATATGTAGTTACCATAGACAGTATCGAACGACTTACACACATGGATTTCTTTGCAACTCTACCTGATGAAATTGAAAACAAAATAGAAGCCGAAGCCAATTATCACCAGTGGCCGAATTAACTATCTGTTTGGTAAACAGCAAGTAACCCATATATCTTTTCTTATTAGTTCCACATGTGGCACTAATAAGAAATTGCAATTCAACCAAAACAATCTGCCGATCCGGCTCTTTAAATATAAAGAAAAACTAAATAAATTCTATTCCTTTTCAGCGATTCATCACAGAAAGAAATCACTCCTATCCAAATTCTTCCTATCTTTGGCACAGCAAAAAAATAACGTCTCATAAGATGAAGAAAAGAAAGATTTTATTGACAATTCTGGTCGGAGCCATTTTCCTATGCGCCATTGCAGGAGGCACTGTTTATTACTATCTGTTTGCTCCTCAGTTCCACCCCTCCAGAACCGTGTATATTTATGTAGATCGGGACGACACGGCCGACTCCATATTTAATAAAATAAAACGTTCAGGACATATAAAGAACTTCACCGGCTTCTATTGGATGTCTAAATACAAGAATTTCAATCAGAATATACATACCGGACGCTATGCTATTCGCCCGAATGACAATGTATACCATGTGTATAGCCGTTTCTCCAGAGGCTATCAAGAGCCTATGAATCTCACTATTGGAAGTGTACGGACTATAGACCGCCTTGCACGGAGTATAGGTAAACAACTTATGATAGATTCTATCGAAATAGCTCGTCAACTATTCGACTCTACCTTTCAGTCCAAGTTGGGATATGACAGTAAAACGATTCCATGTCTTTTTATTCCGGAAACTTACCAGGTATATTGGGATATGAGCGTAGACGATTTTTTTCAGCGCATGCAAAAAGAGCATGAACGCTTCTGGAATAACGAACGGCTAGCTCGGGCTACGGCAATCGGAATGACTCCGGAAGAAGTCTGCACACTCGCTTCGATCGTAGAAGAAGAGACCAATAATAATGAAGAAAAACCGTTGGTAGCAGGTCTCTATATCAACCGTTTACAAAAAGATATGCCTCTACAGGCAGATCCTACCATAAAATTCGCCTTGCAAGATTTCGCCTTAAGACGTATCACTAACGAGAATCTTAAAGTAAATTCACCGTATAATACTTATACAAATACCGGATTACCCCCCGGTCCCATCCGCATTCCTACTAAAAAAGGAATAGACAGCGTATTAAACTATACAAAACATAACTATATATATATGTGCGCGAAAGAAGATTTCTCAGGAACTCATAATTTTGCCTCCAATTATGCCGACCACATGGCAAATGCAAGAAAATACTGGAAAGCACTGAATGAAAGAAAGA
>OHDH01001039.1_pt1 | contig 11086 bp, 6 predicted proteins | sample 1566921 | NCBI WGS metagenome assembly OHDH01 (sample SAMEA3879585, study PRJEB24766) | human gut metagenome | biome: human-associated habitat; feature: feces | place: USA | collected 1985/1987
TTACTCCATCTCCCGGGCAGAAGCGGTGAGCCGGGCCGAGGATTACTTTGCGGCGCTGGCAAAGCCGCTGGCACTGGATGCCGATGACGCGGGCGACGAAGCCGAACAGCCCACCCGGGATCCCCATACCCTTGCGCTGGGCTTTCTGCTCCGCCTGCGCCGCACCGGCTGGCTGGAAGAGCAGCCCGGCAGCTATGAGGAAGAGCCTGCCCTTGCCTTTGTGCCCGAGGTGGCTCCTCTGCTGGAAGCGCTGGAAGAGATCCTGAACCCGCGTGTTGTCACCTACACCGGCAAGCTGTACAAGGCATGGCAGCTGCTGCAGAACATCGGGGAGGAAAAGAGCCCCTATGAGAATGTTCTGCGGGAGGTGGCCTCCGATCTGGAAGCACTGAACAAGTCCCTGCGGGCGCTGAACGCATCCATCGGGCATTATATCGACCGGCTCACCCGCAACCGCACCCCGCAGGAGGTGCTGGAACTCTTCGACCAGTACGAGGAAAAGGTGGTGGCCGCCGCTTACCACCGCTTCAAGACCAGCGATAACCTGTTTAACTACCGCGCTTATCTGGAAGAGGATCTGGACGACTGCGAGGCAGAACACCTGCCCCGGCTGGCGCTGGATTACGCCCGGGTGGAGCGCTGTGCCCCCGGCGAAGCCGCCCCTGCCGTGCGTGCCCTCATCCAGAAACTGCGGGATTCGCTGGAAGAGATGAGCACCCTGATGCGCCAGATCGACCAGAGCCACATCCGCTACCGCAAGCGGGCCGTGCAGCGGGCACAGTTCCTGCTGTTGAGCGACCGCTCCTCGCAGGGCAGTGTCACCGCCCTGCTCCGCCGCTATGCCGAGGAGATCAAAACGCCCGATCAGCTGTTCGCGCCGGATGACGGCCCGGTGGCAAAGCGCCTGCACCTCTACCCGGCGGCGGTGTTCGGGGCAAAGCCCCTCTACCCGCCCGCCGCGCCCCGCAGCGAAACGCCGCTGGCCCCGGTGCGGCAGGCCGGGCTGGATGAGGAGCAGCTGCGCAAAGAACAGCAGCTGCTGCTGGACTACGCCCGGATGGCCGTGACTGAGGAAAACGTGGGCCTGCTGGCAAAACAGGCCCTTGCCGCCCGCAGTGCGGTGGCTGCCTCCACGCTGGCGGAGGAATACCCCCGCGATTTTGCCCGCATCATCGGCCTGCACACCTACTCGCAGTCGCCGCGCCGGGCTTACGATATCACCCTTACCGGAAACTGGGTCGAACGGGGCGGCTTCCGGTTTGAAGAGTTTATTCTGACACCCCGCAGGGAGGACGCTGACCATGGCCGAACCGAATAAAATGCTGGAAGAGACCGCAAACTATCTGCTCAACCACTGCTTTGTGCTGGGCGGTGTGGAGGATCAGCGGGCAAAATACCTCTATGTGCAGGATCATCTGCCCGAGGTGCGGGCCGTGTTCGCGCCGCTGGGCTATGCGGTAACGCTTTACCCGGCTCCGCTGCAGGCTGCGGAGCTGGTCAACGAGCATGAGGGCAGCCAGGCCCGGCTGCTGAAATACGAGAGCATCCTGCTGCTGGTGCTCCGCCTGCTCTACCTGCAAAAGCGGGAGAGCCTTGCCGCCAGCGCCGATCAGGTGCTGGTTACGGTGGAAGAGGTGCAGACAGAGCTGCAGAAGATGAACCTGCCCCGGCGGCTGGACCAGCGCACGCTGGAGGAGCTGATGCGCACCCTGCGCAGGTATAATCTGGCCCGCCCGGTGGGGCGGCTGACCGGTCTGGACAGTCGCATCGAGGTGTTCCCCACTGTGCTGCTGGCTCTGCCGGACGCAGACCTTGCCGATGCCGCCGCCGAGAGCAGCCGCACCCGGGAGGAACTGGCCCTCTACGAGCGGCCTGACGGAGATGCCAGCGGGGAGGAAGAAGAATGATCGAATTAAAGCGCCTGAAGCTCATCAACTGGCACAACTTTGAAAATGTCACCTTCGATTGTGCCCGTCTGACCTATATGATCGGTGTCAACGCGGTGGGCAAGACCACCATTCTGGATGCCATCCGCTACTGCCTGACCACCAACCGCAATTTCAATGCCCTGGGCAATAAAAAGAGCGGCCGCACCCTGCAGGGCTCTGTCCACGCCAAGCAGCGCGGTGAGAACGCCTACCGCCGCCCGGGCCGCACGGTGGCATACATCGGTGCCGAGTTCTGGGATACCGTCAAGCGAACAAACTTTGTCATCGCTGTCCGGGTGGAATCCGAGGGCCCCATGCAGGAGCTTCACCCCGGCGACCAGACCTGGTACATCTCCGAGGACGGCATCACGCTGGAAAAGCTGCCCTTCCTTGATCCGCGCACCGGTGCCCCCAGCGCCAAGGAGGACTTCAAGCCCGCCGTGGGCCGTCTGTCCTACACCCGCAGCCCCAGCGAGGCCCGGGACCGCATCTGCCGTGCCCTGGGCATTGGCCGCGCCTCCAGCCCGCTGGGCAAAAAGTTCAACGAAGTGTTCCAGATGGGCACCAGCATGGACGAGATCCCCAACTTCCGGGAGTTCCTGTACCAGTACATCCTGCCCCAGCCGGAGCTGGATCTGGAAGCGCTACAGGGCGACCGGGTGGAGCTGGAAAACCTCCACGCCGTTCTGGCCGAGGCCCAGACCCGTGCCGCCGCGCTGGAACAGATCGTGGCGTATGGCCGGGAAGCCGCTGCCAAAGAGACGGATGCCCTTGTCAACCGGGGTGCAGCCCTGCTGGCCCGCGCCGAAGCGGATGCCGGTGAGGATGCCTCCTGGCAGAGCCATCTGGATGCAGGCCGCCGCCAGCTGGCCGACCTGAACGCAAAATACGAGGCCGCCAAGAACGCCGAAGCCGAAGCCCGCCGGGCCTATCTGGCGGCCCACGGAGCGGCCGGTGACAGCGGCGCGGGCTGGGCGCTGGATGCCCTGACCGAGGAGCTGGCCCGGAAAAAGAGCGCGCTGGATGCAGCGGCCCGGACAAGGAACGGTCTGGAAGCGACTGCGGATACCATCACCGGCCTGCTGACCCAGCTGAACCGCAGCGGCTTTGCGGTGGAGAAGGAACTCTGGCCCCAGCGCCTGACAGCGGAACATCTCCCCGCCCTGACCGAGGCGCTGGCCTGCATCGAAAAACCGCTGGAGGAGCAGTATTTTGCTGCCCGGCAGGCTTCGGCGGATCTGGCAAAAGAGCAGGAGGCCCTGCGGGCCGAGCTGAACGCCATGTCCGGCGGCAAGTGGGTCTACCCCCACGGCGATGCCGCCACCAAAGTGCGGGATGCCGTGAACGCCGAGCTGAAAAGCCGCGGCATGACAGCGGATGCAAAGATCTTCTGTGAGCTGCTGACCGTGGCCGACGAGAGCTGGCAGGACTGTGTGGAAGCCTGCCTGGGTGACCGCCGGTTCGATATCCTTGTGCCGCCTGCCCACTACGCCGCCGCCAAGAGCGCCTTTGTGGCGCTGGGCGACCGGGTGGGGCCCATCAGCCTGCTGGATACCCCGGGCATCCGCAAGGCGGACCGCCATGCGGAGACGGCCCCCGCCGACAGCCTTGCCGCCCAGGTCACCAGCGAGAACCCGCTGGCCGCACAGTATGCGGACACCATCCTGCGCCGCATCGTCTGCTGCGACACCCCCGATACGCTGGAGCATTTCCCCGACAGCGCCACCCGGGACCTGCTGCGCCATCATCCCTTCCGGCTGGAACGCCTGCGCAGGCCCCAGCGCTATATCGGTCTGGATGCCCGCAGGGAGCGTGCCGACGCGCTGGAAGCACAGCTTGCCGCTCAGGCCGACCGCTGCCGCGAAGCCGCCCAGACCGAAAAGACCCTGAAATCTGCCTACGACCAGTACCAGAACGTCCTGCGGGGCCATGCGCTGGAACAGCTGGCCGAACTCTGGGCCAGCCGGGCCGCGCTGGATGCTGCCCGTGCCGACTACGCCGCGCAGGAGCAGAAGCTGGCGGACTGCCGCGAGAACCCCATGCTGCAGCAGCTCTACCGCGAGGAAGAAGCCCGGGAAGCCGCATGGGAGACTGCCCGCAAGGCCGTGGAGCAGGTGGGCGGCGATATCCGCGTCTGCGAAAAGCAGATCGCATCCTGCGAGGCAGAGCAGGGTAAGGCGGTGGAGACCGCCGCACAGAGCCGGGAAGCGGCAGAGGCATTCTTTGCACAGCACCCGCTGCTGGAGCCTCTGGCACAGGAACGCAAAAAGGGCCTGATGACGGGCGGGCGCACGGCCCGTGCCGCCGCACAGACTGCCGAAAAGGCACAGACCAGGCTGGACGATGCCCTGCGAGCTTATCTCACTTCCACGCTGGAACCCGCCCAGCGGGATTACAACGAGCACTACGTCTGCGATTATCCGCTGGGTCTGGCCGGGGTGGAGCAGTACCGCGCCCAACACGACAGCCTTGTCCGCATTGATCTGGAACGCTACGCCGCCCGGCTGGAGCAGGCACAGCGGGACTGCAAGGATCGCTTCCGCAAGGATATCCTCTTCCGGATGAAGGATGATATTTTCAACGCCCGCCGCCAGTTCCGGGAGCTGAACAAGGTGATGGAGCAGCTGACCTACGGCGAGGAAGTCTACCGCTTTGAGCTGGAACCCAGCCGTGACCCCCAGCTGGCCGCCTTCTATCAGGTCATTGTGGACAAGAGCAACCAGCAGATGACCGACGGCGACTCGCTGGACAACCTTGCCGCCACCGCCGACCCCGTCTACGAGCGGCAGGTGGACGCGCTGATGGAAAAGATCATGGCCGATGTGGATGAGAACACCCGGGCCAGGCAGGAGGGCCGCACCACCTCCGGTGCCACCCTCTCGGATTATGTGGACTACCGCACCTATCTGGACTATGACATCAAGGTGACCAACACCGTCTCGGGCCAGCAGGCCTATCTTTCCCGCGTCAGCCGCGATTCCTCCGGCGGCGAGAACCAGGCTCCCTTCTATGTGGCCATCTGCGCCAGCCTGCTGCAGATCTACCAGAAGAGCGAGAACAGCATCCGCCTTGTCCTGCTGGACGAGGCCTTCAGCAAGATGACCAGTGACCGCATCCGCCCCATGATGGAGCTGTTCCGCCGCCTGCAGCTGCAGGTTCTGCTCATCTCCACCGTGGAAAAGAGCACGGCCATCCAGCCCTACTGCGACATTACCTATTCCATCGTGCGCCACGGCGATGCCAACGCCATTGCGCCGTTCTACCGGGCCGGCACCCTTGCCGATGCCCCGGAAAAGGAGACTGAATATGAATAACACCCTTGCAAACATCTGGCTCTTTGCCACCCACTGGACCAAGCTGGATGCCTTTGATACCGAGGAAGAGCTCAACGATGAACTGGAGCTGCTCCAGCGCCAGAGCCTGCCCACCAAAGTCCGTCAGGTCACGGACAAGGAAGGCAGGGAACAGTTCCTCCTTTACGTCAAACAGGCCGACCGCGATTACGCCCGCTACTGCACCGGCTGGCGGCCCGGTGGGATGATGTGATCCACCCCTGCAAAAAGGAGAATCCATGTCAAAACAGAAAATCCAACTTTCGGATCACTTTGATTATTCACGGCTGATCCGTTTTGTGCTGCCCTGCATCGGCACCATGCTGTTCACTTCCATTTACGGCATCGTGGACGGCCTGTGCGTCTCAAACTTTGTGGGCAAAACGGCCTTTGCGGCAGTCAATCTCATCATGCCCGTGCCCATGCTGGTGGGCACAGTTGGCTTTATGCTGGGCACCGGCGGCAGCGCCATTGTGGGCATCACGCTGGGTGAGGGCGATAAAGCCCGTGCCGACCGCTATTTCAGCCTGTTTATGTCAACGGCGCTGATCGCCGGCATCGTGCTGTCCGTGCTGGGGATGCTGCTGCTCCGGCCGGTGGCCCTGATGCTGGGTGCAGAAGGCGAGATGCTGGACTACGCCCTGCGCTATGGCCGGGTGCTGATGCTCAGCCTGCCCACCTTTATCCTGCAGAATATGTTCCAGAGCTTTTTTGTCACCGCCGAAAAGCCGCATCTGGGCTTTTACTTCACGGTGGGCGCGGGCTGCACCAACATGGTGCTGGACGTGCTGCTGGTGGGTATCCTGCACTGGAGCGTGGAGGGTGCCGCCATTGCCACCATGCTCAGCCAGGTGGTGGGCGGCCTGCTGCCGGTGTTCTACTTCCTCAACCGGAAAAACACCAGCCTGCTCCACCTCTGCCGCCCGCAGTTTGAGGGCGGTGTGCTGCTGAAAGCCTGTGTGAACGGCTCCTCTGAGCTGATGACCAACCTTTCCATGTCGCTGGTGAACATCCTGTACAACTATCAGCTGCTCCGTTTTGCGGGCGAGGATGGCGTGGCCGCCTATGGTGTGATCATGTACGCATCCTTCCTGTTCGTGGCAGTGTTTGTGGGCTACGCCGTGGGCAGTGCGCCCATCGTCAGCTACCACTATGGTGCCAATAACCGCAAAGAGGTCAACAACCTCTACCGCAAGAGCCTGAAGCTCATCGGTGTGGTTGCGGTGGTAATGACCATCGGCTCCATGTTCATCATCCCCCATGTGGCCCGCTTCTTTGTGGGCTATGATGAAAACCTGCTCATTCTGACCACCCGGGCCTTCCGGCTCTATGGCCTGAGCTTCCTCATCATGGGGTTCAACGTCTATGCGTCCTCCTTCTTCACGGCCCTGGGCGACGGTGTGACCAGTGCACTCATCTCGTTCCTGCGCACCCTGCTGTTCCAGGTGGCGGCGGTTCTGCTGCTGCCGTTCCTGCTGGGCATTGATGGCATCTGGCTGGCCGTGACAGCCGCCGAGCTGGCCGCTTTGCTGGTCAGCATCGGCATGTTCATCACCAGAGACCAGCAGTTCCATTACCGCAAGGCGGAATAACCGCAAACAAAGAAAGGACCCTCGGCGGGTCCTTTCTTTGTTCAGAATGTAAACTCCACGAACGCGCAGTTTTTGATGCCTGCCGCCGCGTACTCCTCGTTGGTCATATCGTAAAAATAGGACTGCACCACCCGGGCAATGCCGTTGTGGGCCACCAGCAGGTAGGTCTTGTCGGTGTCGGCCCGGAGCTCGTCCAGCAGGTTGTAGATGCGCTGGGCCAGCTGCATCATGCTCTCGCCGCCGGAGTAGCGGTCGGCAAAGTGGGTCTTGGAGATGCGGAACTCCTCGCCGTTCCGGGGCGTGCCCTCGTAGCGGCCAAAGCACTGCTCCCGGAGCCGGGGCTCACACCGGGCAGGAATGCCGGTGGCCTCTGCAATGGCCCGGGCGGTGTCGGCGGCGCGGGACAGGGGAGAGTACAGGATCTCATCGATGCGGAGGCCGCTGGTCCGGAGCTTTTCGCCCAGCTCCCGGGCCTGGGCGCGGCCTTTTTCGGTCAGGGGGCTGTCGGTCATGCCGCAGATCTTGTTTTCCACGTTCCACACGGTCTCGCCGTGGCGGGTGAAATAGACCTTGTGCGCCGCTTTGGCCAACCTGTGATCCCGCAGGGTGACGGTGCTGCCCTCGTTGATGTCCAGCCGGGTCAGCTCGGCATCCGGGTAGGGGAGAACCCGCTGCGTGCCGTCGGCAGCCTCCAGCAGGACATCACAGAGCACGGGCTGGCCCTCGGGCAGTTCCTCGCAGCCATAAAGCTGCTCCTCAATGCGCAGAACGCGGTAGTTTTTTTCTTCCATCCTCTTCGACCTCTTTCGGGCAGATTGTTTCTTACATTATAAAACGGCAGCGGGGCCCCGTCAACGCTTGACAGCCCCGTGTGCCGCCTGATAAACTAGGCGCAAGGGATAAAAACGCCAAAAGGAGAGAAAAAGTTGAACATTACAGAACTGCGGTATCTCGTCGCCATCATGGAATGCGGATCTGTGAGTGCGGCGGCAAAGCGGCTGTATGCCGCTCAGCCCAACGTGAGCAAGGCGCTGAAAAATCTGGAAGAAGAATACCATCTCCGCATTTTTGAGCGGTCATCCACCGGCATGATCCCCACGGAGCAGGGGCGGCACTTCATCGAGCAGGCCGAGCGGGTGCTGCGGGAGGTGGACCGGCTGGACCGGAGCGTGCAGGAGGAGCAGGAGCGCTGCGCCGAACTGCGGGTAATGATCCCCCACGCCACCTATGCCTCCTATGCGGCGGTGGATTATCTGGAGCAGGCGGCCTCCATTGAGCGGCTCCACATCCACATTCGGGAGGGCGGCTCCATGGAGGCACTGGATCATGTCCTGCGGCAGGGGTATCATCTGGCTCTGCTGCGGTACGCCGTGGAGGATGACGAGCACTATACCCATTACTGCGCCCGGCGGGGCCTGAAAATGGAACCCATTATGGATTTTGAATACAGTCTGCTGACCAACCGGGACGGCCCGCTGGCCCGGAAGGCGATCCGCGACCTGTCTGAACTGGACAAGTATATGGAGATCCTCCACGATGATTTCCAGCTGCCCGGCGAGGAGGGCGGCGACGGTGTGCGCTGGCATGTCAACCCGGAACGCCGCATCCATGTGTATGAGCGGTGCAGCCAGTTCTCGATCCTGCAGCGGCTGCCCACGGCCTACATGTGGGCATCGCCCATGCCCCGCAGGGCACTGGAACAGTACCATCTGGTGCTGAAGAAGTGCCCGGCCCAGCGCCAGCAGATGCGGGATGTGCTGGTCTACCCGGACAAGGGCCGCCTGCGCCCCGAGGAGCAGGCCTTTGTGGATCTGCTCCACAAGGAAGCGGCTTCCACCGTGAAATAAAGGGGTTTTCCGGCTAAGGCACGGCAAAGGTTGCTCCCTTCAGAATTGACAGAAAAACCAATAAATGGATGCAAAACCGGGCGAAAATAAGCGCCCGGTTTTATTTTTGCTGATAAATGGTCAAAAAATAAACGGAAAAGCGGCAAAAATTCTTTGCAGCTATATCGGAAACGATATGGCCCCATGCCGGAAAGATATTTCTCCGCTGGAAAAAAGTGTGCTACCATGAGGCCAGAAAAGAGCCCCGGGTATGCGGCAGAATGGGGCCGCGGCTAGCAGGGGCAAAAAGGAGGTTTCTGGTATGATTAGTTTCCTGCTCTGTCTTGCGATCCTGGTGGGCGGATACTTCGTCTATGGCAAGATCGTGGACAATACCTTCGGCCCGGACGACCGTGAAACGCCTGCTGTGCGCATCAACGACGGCGTGGACTATGTCGTGATGCCCCAGTGGAAGCTGTTCCTCGTCCAGCTGCTGAACATTGCGGGCCTTGGCCCCATCTTTGGCGCCATGCAGGGTGCTCTGTGGGGCCCCGTGGTGTTCCTGTGGATCACCTTCGGCACCATCTTTGCCGGTGGTGTGCATGACTACTTCTCCGGCATGATGAGTGAGCGCAATGACGGCGCTTCCATCGCGGAGATTACCGGCAAATACTTAGGCCCCGTGATGCAGAACGTGATGCGTGTGTTCTCTGTTGTGCTGCTGATCATGGTGGGCACCGTGTTTGCCGTCGGCCCTGCCGGTCTGATCGTTGAGCTGTGCAGCCAGAGCGGCGCATCCGGCGTGATGACTTCGCTGCTGTTCTGGCTGGTCATCATTCTGACCTACTACTTCATCGCGACCTTTATTTCCATCGATGCGGTCATCGGCAAGATCTACCCTGTGTTTGGCATCTGCCTCATCATCATGGCCATCGGTGTCATCTTTGGCATCTTCACCAACCCTGCCTATACCATCCCCGAGATCTGGGATCATTTCGGCAGCATGCACCCGTCGGGCACGCCCATCTGGAGTTTCATGTTCATCACCGTTGCCTGCGGCGCGATCTCCGGCTTCCACTCCACCCAGTCGCCTCTGATGGCCCGCTGCATGAAGAGTGAGAAGCAGGGTCACTTTGTGTTCTATGGTGCCATGGTCTGCGAGGGTGTCATTGCCCTGATCTGGGCCGCTGCAGGCTGCTCTCTGTACGAGGTCACTGATGGCCTGAACACCGGTCTGGCCCAGGCACTGGCAATGGGTCAGTCCAAGGCCATCTATGATGTCTGCTCCAAGACCATGGGCGGCGTGGGCATCGCGCTGGCCATGATCGGCGTGGTCGTCTGCCCCATCACCTCCGGCGATACCGCCTTCCGTTCTGCCCGCCTGACCCTGGCCGACTGGTTCAAGATCGATCAGGACAGCTACGGCAACCGCCTGAAGCTCTGCGTTCCCGTGCTGGGCGTGGGCGCTTTCCTGGGCATCGGCAATGCACTGGGCTTCATCAACTACACCGTGATCTGGCGCTACTTCAGCTGGACCAACCAGACGCTGGCGATGATCGTTCTGTGGGCCGCTTCCATGTACCTGTTCAAGGAGAAGAAGAACTACTGGATCACCGCAGTGCCCGCCACCTTTATGAGCGCCGTGTCCGCTACTTACTTCGTGCTGGCTCCCGAGTGCCTGGGCGGCCTGCTGAACCATAAGACTGCCGAGGGCGCTATCGTCTATAACACCGCAGTTGCTTACCCGGTGGGCATCCTCTTTGCGATCGCCATGCTGGCGCTGTTCATCTATGCAACCAAAAAGCAGACGGTGAAAAAGACTGCATAATTGACATTTCCCCCTCTTCAACCTTCTCGATACCCATTCACAACCGCAAAAGCCGCCTGCCGGGCCGTCCGGCAGGCGGCTTTTGCTTGTGCAGAGAAACAACGAATTGCGGCAAAAAGAACAGGAATGCAGACAAGATGCACAAAAATATGCCAAAAAGTTTGGCAGGGTGCACTAAAAACGAAAAAACACCCGCTGAAACGATTTCGGCAAAAAAGTTTTGCCGAGGATACGTTAAAAAATATTTGCCGGGATTCCCGGGAACGGCTGACTTATATAGTTTTTGATATAAGGGCCATTCTGGAAGGATATTACCAGATTTATGAAGATTGTGTTAACATAGGGCCAAGGAATGGCCGTGACGGGGCAGAATGGGGCTCCGGGCACGGACAATAAAAGGAGGTTTCTGGTATGATTAGTTTCTTACTCTGTCTGGCGCTCCTGATCATCGGCTACTTTGTCTATGGCAAGATCGTTGACAATACGTTCGGACCGGACGACCGCGAAACTCCTGCTGTGCGCATTAACGATGGCGTTGACTACGTTGTGATGCCCCAGTGGAAGCTGTTCCTCGTCCAGC
>OHDH01001041.1_pt1 | contig 11071 bp, 7 predicted proteins | sample 1566921 | NCBI WGS metagenome assembly OHDH01 (sample SAMEA3879585, study PRJEB24766) | human gut metagenome | biome: human-associated habitat; feature: feces | place: USA | collected 1985/1987
TTAAATTGGCCTGTTATTAATATTTATTCACTTCAGCTTATTTTGATATTCCTGTACAAATCACCCAATAAAAAAATCGCAGTTCATCAAATGAACTGCGATTTCCATTTATTCTTTATTTTATTCCCACTCTGTTCCAGCTTCGTTTTCACAGCTATTTTCAATGCTTTTTGGTGCTATGGTTCGTAAAATTCCCACTCAATTTCAGAGATTTTTTAATTTGTAGAGGATCCGTGTACTTTTCGTGTACTGCGGTTTCAGACGTACTTTTAGTATCACTAATGCCATTTTTGAACCTTATTTTCGGATTTTATCACAGCGTGCCCATTATCGCAACTATTCCCAACGGGAGTAATGAACAGTTTTCCTAAGATCAAAGACAAATAATAAAATTATGCTACCACATAAAAGGCATGGGTTTTCAGCATGAGACTCCATGCCTTTACCTATGGAAACTTCACGTATTATGGATAATGTAGAATAAATGTGTTAACTACATCTTTCACATTTCTCCTACAGCTCATTCAATTCGCATCACCGAGTTGTACTATCTTTACTGAGCAAAATCGGTTGAGTTTCCCACATATCATCACAATAGAAAGCAATATGGCAATTATCTTTTTCAGCATAAAATTCGCCAAACTTCTCTCCCGACTTTCCACCTTCTCTACGATATTCGCGAACTACCCATAATAACGTATTTCCACGTTCTTTCAAAATGCTAAAAAGTTCTTCCTTGTCAACCAGAAGATAGTCTTGATATGTTCTCCACTTATCGCCCGCAATACAATATTCTGCTTTTATATGTTTCTTGTCATTATAAAACAAATACCCATCTGAATTGCTAATGCCCAACATTTCTCTTATCGGGGAAGACGGCAAATCATAATATACGTCCCCATATTCTTGGTAATTATAGCAGCACCTGTCAACAGCGGACTGGATGTTTACCCCCGGGAACTCTTCAACAAATCTGCTGTTATATCGCTGTTTCCATGGGAACCAACAAACCTCTTTGGGAGTAATATAACAGGATGTATGTATGCCTCCCATCCAGTCTGTAGGATTCGCAACACTCTTTGCCAATTGGGTATCATTACTCAACTCATTAAGGAACATACCCCTTTGTTCCTCTGAAATGATAATAGAGCTAATAAACAAGCAGGTTTCTACTCCTGAAGGGCTGTAAAAACACGAAAACCCTCCAAGCGCCATTAAGTCGTTGCTCTTAATCTTATATTTATAATCGCTATTGCTAATAAACAACCATTTTTTCCAATCGATGTCTGGAGACTCAAGGACCAAGTTAATCACATTTTCCTTTGTACTGCAATCACCGGATAATATGACCACATCCTTTTCAGGGATATGCCAAGGCTGATCTTCAGGAATATTATCTGGATCAATTTGATTTAGTTCCTGTATCGGGATAATAAAATCATCCAGCAATCCATAGTCGGAGACTCGAAACACGTCAAAGTCATCACAATATAAAAGCCGATCCGCTAAGTATCCTCCAATTTCATTTCTTGCTTGCCACACATATTTCTCGCAAATGGTCATAACTTGACTTTGCGCTCCGTGCGTGGCTTTATGATGGGAACCACTAATTGCACAATCCGCGCCAATTGCTTTTTTATTATCTCTATCATAACGTTGGAAATCACTTTCATTCCATCCACATTGAGAGACGAAGGCAAAGGCAGCAGAAATCAGAAATTGATTAGTTGAAATTCCGCTATACTGAGGCTGCTCGTTAGAAATTTCTGATATAAGTTTTCCAAATTGATTCCGTACCCGCCTATCATAATCAGAGAAACACGATGTAAAATGATCAATCAACACATATCTCGCCAAATCATAACCAATTCCACTATATCCGCCCATATAAGTGCCCGCTAAGGCTTCATAATCAAGTGGAATGAAATTATTTGATATATTATACGGCGGTAAAAAAGGCTCCGTTGCCTCAGCATTCAAAACTCCTAATGCTATTGCTTTTTGAACTATGGCACAAGAATAATATCTAATTGCAATGTCCCGGTTTTCCTCGAGCCTTTTTACTGCTAAAACATTTTCAAGCAACCACTTGGACGCATCTTCGATAAGGCACTGATTCCCATCCTCAAGTAATAGGCACATTAGTATCGAGAAAATATCAGCACGAACTTGAGGATCATTTACATCAGAAAACTTGATAAACAGCTTGTAAAACTCATCTGGGGCTACTCTGGCCCATTGCATAAGCTCCCCTCTATAAAACTTTCTTAGAGAGTTATTTACCGAGGAGAGCGCCCACGCATATACCAACGGGCAACCGGTAGCCATATCATCTTCAGAAAGCGTATAATTCTCATCATTTAGTGCTAGTTCTCTTGAGGAGTACCACTTATCCGCATACGAGCCCCTTAAAAAACTAGGCACAGACCATATTATGTCTCGCTGCGCAGGATACTTAAACCCAGATAGGAACTCATCAAGTAGTGCGCATCCGAGCGGATGGCTTGAATTTCTTGCTAGCGGCAAAATTATATTATTTGTTATAGATATAACAGTTTCTCTGCTCTCTGACATTCTTTGCAAAAGCAGCGGTTTGTATTCGTTGGCTTGATTTGGATTCGAGTGTCGTAGAGCAAGAAAGCATAGTTCTTCCTCGAACCACGAATCCACAATTTTATTAAGGGTGGCATTATCAGTTATGAGATAGTCAAATCGTTGAATAGAGATGATTGCTAACGCATAAAGCGTATTTTTATGTAGATACTTACATTTCTCAAAATCAATGTTCGCAGGAGTTTTATATTCATCTAGCAGAACCAATGCTGATGCGTGGTCGAAATAACCCTGAATCCCCGGATAATAAAAATAAGTGCGAGGCGAGAGATACCCTATGTTATGTTCGCAGAACAATCTAAGAATTCCATAGTCAGTTAAATACTGCAACAAAGTCTCTGCCCGCTCTCTATTGAGAAGTAATTCTTTTGTTAGTAAGTCTAGAAGTGAATTCTGCTCCAAGCAACGCTCTACATTAAATGATATCGCAAGCATTTGAATCGTTCTCAAAATATATTGGTTGCTTAGAAGTCCAGAACTTATCTTTTCACAAAATTCCTTCTCAAGGATATTAATTTTTTCTTGCAAAAGAGTTGTCAGCGAAACATCGATTTGATCATGATATTCTATCGTTTTTCCTTTATGTAAATCGCAAAATAGTTTCAGTGCCAGTGGCGTTGTTAGCGCATACTTTAGTAAGCTCTCATTTATGACATTGATATTAAATACCCTAGTATAACTTGAAAAAAGTTTATGTACTGGCACATCACCGCTTGTTCCAAGATTAATTATTCTTGCGTATTCAGCATAGGGATCGAACGCATACGGTCTGGACATAAAGCAAAATCTAATTTGGGGATATTTCTGCACAATAACATTTGTCTCTTGAATTCGGTCAATCCATTTCTGATGAGACGATGACTCATCAATGCCATCAATCATAACGATTATCTTCGGCAGAACCTTCACATACCCTGATGGATCTAGAACATTGAACCGTTTTCTGTTCGCCAATGAAGATAGCGCTTGCCAAATCTCATCTTCACCCCAAGAAGCGGATAACCCTAAGCATGAAGCGATTATATCTTTCCACGTTTGTTCAACTGGTATATCACGGGCTTGAATCAATATTGGAACATGGAAGTTATTCTCTAATAACTTCTCTGTTTCTGATGCAATGCCATGAGTTTTTCCAGTCCCTGGTTCACCCAAAAAGAGCAAACTGCTTTTGTCGTTACCGAGACTAACAACTTCAATCGCGGTCTGTGTGTCAATCGACCCTAACTTTCGCAACACTTTAGATACTTCATAAAAATGAAAATGATGATGAAATTCCGCTCTACTTTCTTTTAACTCTGCTAAAATCGAATCGATATCAATATCAAAAAATGTTTCATCCAGAGAAACGCAAAAAACAGTTTCGCTATTCAACCACACAATGGCCTTGTTTGCCTCGTTGCTCATCGCTGCCAAACTTGTCTTTGTAGATGACAAAAGTTCTACCAATTGAGGATCTTTCGCCCCACATACAGCGGTTAGCTCATCTGCTGCAAGCGAGAAACTATCACATAAAATACAGATGTCCTCGAAAGTCTTTTTTGCAGTATTTCGCTGATCCTCTTGACCTAAAAACGCAGAGATATAGCCGTCAATATCGCCAAAAGTATTTAGTTCTGGCACATATTTTGTTACTAGCCAACTTGCTTTACTTTTTTCAAATGAGAACCTGATATTTTCTTCAGCGATTTCAGATTTTTCGAACCAGTATTTGTATATACCCGATGAAGACTCTTTCTGGAGCTCAGTAACTATTCTTGTCTCATTCCACAGATCAATAGTTAGTGAGGGGAATACCTTCTTCAAGGCTTCTATGATTTCATTCCATCGTTTGTCCTCAGTATTTTCGCCTCTTGCTGTTGTTGAAGCTAGATCTCTAGGGATGCAAACAATGTAACGAGAAATTTGCGGCCGAATTTTCATTGCCGTATTGATGGAGCTCTTAATCTGGCTAAATTGATTACTTGTTATGCTTGTAGGAAACCACTTCGCTTGCAAACCAACAACCGATTCATCAGACAACACAGCATACGATTCTACTCCACCGTCACCACCAGATCCGTTTACAACGCTGAAGGATACTAGGTGAGTTTGGTATTCCTCTTTACACCAATTCTCGAACAACTGGTTGCAAAGCACCTCAAACGCTTTAGTCGGTGCATCATTATGTGTTTGAAAATCCGTCCAATTCATATATGTATACTCCATTTTGAATTAAAAAATTTTGTAGAACCCCGGAAAAAGTCTCACCTTATTTTTATGTATCCCATTATAGCCATGACCACGTGCTCAGAATTATATAACAACCTCGACATGGGTAAAATTACTACCGAGGTAATACAAATGCAGTCAACTACAACTTGTCCACTTTTAGAACAATACTTGTCCTACCTAAACATAATCAAGGGCCAAAGTTCTTGCACCATTCACGAGTACCGCACAGATATATTGTCTTTTCTGTGGTGGCTCACAGGCGTACGATGCGTACGCCCAGTAGCTCCCGACTTCTTATAAGTTCATTTCAATCAATTCGAATGAATTTTTTTGTTATATACTTCAATATTTTGCAAATTAAACTTCTGGGAAATGCACTTTTATCTATGATCTTCGCCTAATTGCTATACCCTAGCTTGAATCTGTTCCAACATATGACGGATCTTTACTTCCTCCCCGCTGCCGTTTGTTGATAGGCGGAGTAGTGGAAGTCCGTACACTTTGAAAATGTGCTCTTTCATCAAATCTCTTTCTTGTTGCCTAGGGTTATTTTCGTGAGATGCAAAGCCGTCTACTTCTATGACAAAAGCCGGCTTCCGTGTAGCTTCACTATACACGACAAAATCAACGGAGGCCCTATGGTTGATATACTCTATTTCATTATCAGACAGCATCTGCAAATCATGAAACATATTCTTCAGCAAAACTTGAAATGCAAAAGAATAGTCCTTATAATTCGGTTCTTTTAAGATGTCGGATAGTAGTTGAAACATAATATTTTCAGACTGATATCGTGAAATGGAGGGAAGCCGTTTTCCAAATTCGAGCAGGGTATGAGAATACTCCCGATAAAGCAAGTCAAATACAGATACAACCTTTGATTCTACAATAGCGGCGTCCAATAACTGATACTCCATATACCCAATGAGTGCTTTAAGTTCTTTGGCCGAGTGTTCAAAAAGGGCTTTATCTGTCACCAAAATAAACTGTCGCTGCGCGCGTGAAACAGCAACGTTGATCTTGTGCGGATCGTCCACAAATCGAAGGCTAATATGACCATACCGTGTATTACTCAACACCGTTGATAAAATCATAATTTCTTTTTGACGCCCTTGGTATTTATGTATTGTGTCACATTCCAGTTCCTTTGGAAATATGCCGTCCGCCTTTTGTGCCTGCTTTACATAGGGGGTAGTAAACCCAATCTTCGAAATATCTAACTGATCGGGATTCGTCAGTATCTCTTCCATGATTGTATCTAATTCTCGCTGATTGAATTTTCCTTTCCCTTCACCTTTTGTCACCATTCTCATGTGATTTCCGGGAGCCGTTTGGTATAGGACAATCGGGAGCTGCTCAGAGCCTTTCTTTAAGACAATGAGTTCTCCGCCATAATATCGTTGGTTGCAAAATTGAATGATCGCCGGCTCACAGCGATAATGCTCACGCAGCAGTTTCCGCGGTGCCTTTTCTCCAAGCACCTCTATCACGGAAGATAACAAGCTGTGGCAAAAGTAGTCATAAGAAGGGACTGGGCATTGAGTGACAAGCTTGTCCTTTATCTTTTCATCAACAATTTGCGGAAGTTGCTTGGTATCTCCGACAATCACAGCACGCTTGCAACAGGACAACGCAAGGACGCCGCTTAAAATATCCACCTGCGAAGATTCATCAATGATTAAGTAATCAAACAGGAACCCTTTGGGGATGCTGTTGATAATCGAAAATGTTGTACTGAGGATTACCGGGTAGTGGCCCAGGAAGCGATCAAAATCTTTTTTGAACGACTCTTTCGTAAATGCCACGTCATCCAGTTCGGCATAACGCTTTGCCAGATTGAGGTTTAATATTTCTCGAGAGGCCTGTTGATACGCCTTTTGCCGTTCTTCAAAATTAGAGCGCAGTAATTGCAATTTAAGCTCTTCAATTTGCCTGCTGATTTCTGATATTTTAGCTTCATAATAACAACTCTGGACTTTCAACACCAGCTTAATTTCATTTTGGCTCAACAGAGAAAACTCTCTAAAGCGATATTTTACAAAAAGTTTTAGTCTATAAAAAAACGATGCCTTCTTATTTCGAAGAACATTCAACTGCGTTTCCGCCAAAAACTGTACGATTTTTTCTGATGGTAATTTTGAAACACTTAGCGTCTCCATGTCATTATAATCTTGCGATTGGCGATAACGCCTGAAATGCTCGTACTCCAATCGATAATTTGCAAGCTGCTGCTCAAGTTGGGCTCGTTTTCGTTCTAATAGAAACAGCTTGCTCAATTCACTGATTTCATCTGGCGGTAAATGAGCGATGCGGCCTGTCAATGCCTCTAAATCTGGATGCGGCGGATTTGCAAAAAAAGCCTCTTGCTTGTTGTTCCTCCCTAAATCTGCAAGCAAAAAGTGATAGCCCTCTTGACCTAATTTCTCTTGCACATTCCGTACTGCTTCATTCGTACCGGAAACCATAGCCACATTTAAGTTTCTTTGCCCCACAAGATTGGAAATGAGATTAATGATGGTCTGCGTTTTCCCGGTTCCAGGAGGCCCTTCAATAATAGAAATTGAATTGCAAAGAGTTTGAACAATTGCATCTTGTTGACTTTGATTAAAATCGAACGGGAAGATCAAAGGGATCCCATCCAATTCTATTTGATTATAGGTACCGTTCATATACTGAGCCAAAGCACTTTCGGGATGAATGCAAGGAATTGACGCAAATGCCCTGGCTACAAAAGCGGCTCCTTTTTCTCCATCCGACTCCCCAATCTTCACATGCTGTGCGATATCGCACCAGTACTCCCAAAGCTCTCGATGCTTTTTTTGCAAATCCTCCTCTATTCTAATCGATTGACGAGGATATATTTTAGATTTTCCATCCTTAAAAATCACTTCATCTGGATATTCTTTCTTACAGTATATTGCAGCAGCCGTAGCTATGCCATCAAGATATCCTGCCAGTTCAAACGGTTCTATAATTTCAGCTATATCTTTTTTGATTTTGTCTATCTGTTTCATATATGTCTCCTATTGTTCAAGGTTTATATATGTGTTATTATACTCTCTCAGAGAGGTAAATACAAATGAAAAGATACGAATATAAACCAGGCTTCTGCAAACTGCTCCACTACAATGGATTGTGGCGTGTAGAGTATGAAGGGATACCTGGGCACTTTAAAAAGGTAAAAATGGCTTGTGCCTGCATGAAAGATGAATGTGATCAGGATTGTGAAGTATTCGAAACTGTAGCTGATGTGAAAAATCCAAACATGGAATGGCACATGCGAGATGAAAAAAGGAGATATGATCGGATGATCTATCTCTATCTCCTTTTTTCATTGGATTGAATGCCAAGACTTAGTTTATTGTCTGCGTAATATGTCATAAGTTCATGTAATACAAACTCTGGTAATAACTTTTGTTTTTGGCACTTCTTCAAAAAGCTATTTGGCAACTCAAGGTTAATGTGATTGTTTAATTCTGGTTCTTTATATGGCTTTTTATTAATACACTCTGATAGTAAACCTTCTTCTTTTAATAACTGCAAGAAATCTCTTCCTTGTGAAGTTATTCTATACTTCTTTGAGCTTCTCTCAATAAAACTCAATCCAAGCAAATACTGAGTGCGACATGATAAGTCGCTGCTCGACTTGAACAACATATTGTATTTCTGGTTTGCCGCCTGTTTTAGTGCTGATCCAGTTAACACTTCTGTTTCTAATTCTTGCAAAATTTCTCCAAAATAAAGTGTACTGTTTTGTATTTGTCTGCCCAATGAAATTTCAGAATGTGTCTTTAACAGGCCAGCACCTGCATCTGTGAGTGCATAAGTTTTGAAATCTACCTCATACAATAACTTCCACTTACATAACGTGGCGAAGGTCATTCTGACAGTGTTTGAAGACCTTATATCATAATTCGATTCTAAAAAAGCTGAAAAGTTAGAGAAAGCTTTTTCACCGTCTTTAAAAAAATCTAACATCGTCAAAGTGCTCGACATTAAATTACTTTTATCTGGAATATATCCAGTGCCACTTCCTCTACTCACGAATCTTTCCCCTTCCTAATGTCTTTATTAAAAAATCTGAAGAAAAACTTTCTATCGCATCAATATAATCCATATCTTCGTCTTCCCATTCACAATTATGATACCTTTCGCGGAACCTATCAACTATGTTTAGCACAGTTTTATACGTTGCTTGATCTGGTCCATATTGATCGTTAGCTTTGGACCATGGATGAATTTTACCGTTTTGTAAAAGCGTATCATATACAAATGCTACTTCTATAATGTCAGTTCTTCTAACAGACTCTTCTAATAAATCCAGAACATATTCTGGCGGAGTTCGAACTCCTGCTTCCCATGACTCGAGTGTACGAAGAGGTATTCTGTATCGCCTTGAAAACTCTGCTCTGGAGACTCCTATGTAATTTCTCATTTCTGTAATAGTCAAATTATTCACCTCTTTCAGGAAAAGGTTACCACACAATGCGTGGTAATGTCAATAAAAAAAATAGACAGTTGAGCATTCTTCTGTCTATTTTTTTTATTTTTTTTGCTGAAAACTAAAAAAATGTGTATGTATGACAACCAAAAAGTTATCATACATATATGTTATTCTGTTATATTTTATTTATCAAGCATATTCCGAACGTCTTCTACAGAAAGTCCTTTTTCTCGAAGTAATTTGGCAAGATCTTTCATAGACTGTTCTTCTTTTACGGCTGCTTCTTTCTTCTCTGCTGCAACAAGATCTTTAGAAAGATTCTTTTTCTGCAATTTAAGAGTCTTAAGCTCGTCAGTAAGCTTAGTAATTTGTTCTTCTGTTGATGCAATCTGCGCTTTAACTTCTTCAGTTGTTAATTCCACTACTCGTCTTTTACCTCTCATTTGAAGTACCTCCTGACATAATTATAAATAATCATATCATAAAATTATTAAAGGTACAAGATGTCACCGGAGTGTTAACATCATTTACCTACCTCCTCTGGTAGTTATTTTAGGAAAATTGTCTCATTGTACTGTTTAGTTTTGACACCATTTGTACACCATTTTTGTGTTAAGTTACGTGAAGATATAACATGATACGTGAATGTTAATCCTTTAAATTCAATATATAATGGTTAAAAATGGTCATATTTATTTAATTTCATGTTCCTCATGGAAATGCTTATATTTTTCTATAAACATCAACAGAAAGCTGATCATAAGGAATCCACAGGAAACCCAGATCATTCTGATTCCATAGCGTATGGACAGATTTCCACCAATGCCGGCACCCAAGGCAAACATAAGGATGATTCCAAAATAATACATCGCCTGTTTTAGCTGTTTTGATTTTTTTTCACGAAAATAAACTGACAACGCAGCTGTACCACTGCGCAAATTACCGATACACATAGTACTTGCATAGGAATATCCGTTTACCTTGCGGAAGGACTGTACCTGCATTGCACAGGCGAAAGATGCCATGGCATTTGCCAGCATATTGTATTCGGTTGGCAGGAAACCTACTGTAAATAAGATCAGGATTTCTGCCAGCAGAACACCCTGTCTCCAGTGGAGCTTCTGCGCATATTTATAATTTGCCTGTATTTTCTCCGCAACCCATACGCCCAGTGCAAAGAAAATAATAGGAAAGAAGTATCCCAGTCCTGCTGTCAGTTCTCCTGCCATAAAGTGCTGGCTCATAAGAACGACGTTTCCTGTCTGTGCATTACAGAATACTTCGTTTCTTGCATTATAGGTGTAAGCATCCTGAAAACCTCCTGACAGTGCCAGGAATGCACTGTTTAAAAAGGCTTCCGACATTTGTATTTCGTGTTGATTATGATCTTTCATGATTTTCCCCGTTCAAGTTTATTTGCAGTTATCTCCTGTACGGATAACTGCCTTTATTCTTTTACCGTCTTTCTCAAACATTCGAAATCCGCTGATTTACTGCGTAAATCGCTGCTTTCTTATGTTTGGCGGGTCCCTTTTTGACCCTGATTATCATGTTATACGTTTATAGGTCAAATGTAAAAGATATAATTCATATTATTGCATATATGATTTTTATATATTGGATACAATATATATATAATTTTAGCTATATAAAGCAACTTCCATATACTGTATGTCTACAGCATATGGAAGTTATTTTTTTATGTATCTGCAGAATTACTTATCTCCATGTTCTTTGAGATATTCTGCTTTTCCCATCTCGTACAGATTATTACCTTCTGAGTCAATGATGACTACAAGAGGC
>OHDH01001043.1_pt1 | contig 11057 bp, 7 predicted proteins | sample 1566921 | NCBI WGS metagenome assembly OHDH01 (sample SAMEA3879585, study PRJEB24766) | human gut metagenome | biome: human-associated habitat; feature: feces | place: USA | collected 1985/1987
ATGCTGAATGGAATATTGCCGTTACTATTATGACTGCCCGCCGCCGCGAACCGAACTTCTATAATATGGAAAAAGCCCTGCGCGAAGCGCAGGGCATAAGAATGGAACGCAGACTGCAGGAAGACCAGAGAGCACAGGATGAATGGCGAGAAAAACAGGGCAGTGAAGAACAAAGGTGGGAAGAAGGTCGGGAGGGAAATAGCAATGGCGAAGTAAGAACTGGATTAAGAACCGAATTAAGAACCGGATTAAGAACTGCCGCCCAGACAAACAGCAGAGCAGCTACCGCCAACACTCAAAAAAGAGCCTTGCAGTCGCAAGGCTCTTATAATTTGAAAACTCCGCCAAAAACACCCGAAGAAATAGCGCAGGAAGCACTGCTTCGGTATGAGAGGAAGGGGTTAAAATAAAAAGTTGTAAAATATATCTTCAAAATGAAAACTTTGTCAGCTACGAATAATTAAATTTATTTGTCTGCTTATTCCTATGAAATCTTTTTGAGGTAATAATTTAATACTTATTTAGTTATTTAATAAGAACAGAAGCAGTTTTCCTTAGGTGTTTACGATGAGTTTGATGTGTATTATAGTTTATCAAATTAAGATACTATGATGCGTATAATTATCATTAATGCTATAATTAATTATCGCTTTAAGTGAGCGTAAGTTTAAAAGGGGTGAATTTATTTATGGATGAAAATAAAAATACTCAAGGGTTATATCAGGCATTATGGAATTCAGCAGATATTTTACGGTCCAAGATGGATGCTTCGGAATATAAAAATTATTTGCTTGGATTGGTTTTTTATAAGTATTTATCCGATAAAATGTTATATTATGCGGCTGATATTTTAGAAGAGCCAACAAATGATGTAAAGAAAGCGTACCAAATTTATGATAAAGCGTATAATGATAATGATTTACATGATGATCTTTTAGCAAATATAAAAGACGAGTTTTTTTATTGTATTAAGCCAAATCTTACATTTACTAAAATGGTGGAAAGTATTTTTGATGGAACATTTCAACTTGAAAACCTTGCTCAGGCGTTTAGAGACATTGAAGCGTCAAGTGAGATATATGAAAACCTGTTTGAGGATGTAGACCTATACTCTAAAAAATTAGGAAATACACCCCAAAAAGCAAACCAAACTATTAGTGAAGTAATGAAACAATTAAACCAACTGGATTTAGCTGGTTACGCTGGCGATATGCTCGGTGATGCCTATGAATATTTGATTGGACAATTTGCATCAGACTCTGGTAAAAAAGCGGGGGAATTTTATACTCCACAGCCAGTTGCGAAGTTAATGACACAGATTGTCTTACATGGAAGAGAAAATAAAAAAGGATTTACCATATATGACGCGACGATGGGCTCTGGCTCTTTGCTGCTCAATGCGCGTAAGTATTCAAATGAGCCTGATATGATAACTTATTTTGGGCAAGAGCTTAATACTTCAACTTACAACTTAGCACGGATGAATATGATTCTTCATAACGTGTCGATAGAGAATCAGCACTTGCATAATGCTGATACTTTGGATCAAGACTGGCCGACAGAAGAACCGACAAATTTTGATGCGGTATTAATGAATCCTCCGTATTCGGCAAAATGGAGTGCGGATAAGGGCTTTTTGCAAGATCCTCGGTTTTCTAATTATGGTGTATTAGCGCCAAAGTCAAAGGCTGATTTTGCTTTTCTTCTGCATGGTTTTTATCATTTAAAAGATGACGGTATTATGGCAATCGTCTTACCTCATGGTGTTTTGTTTAGGGGCAATGCGGAAGGTAAAATACGTAAATCGTTGTTGGAGTCTGGAAGTATTTATGCGATTATTGGTTTGCCTGCAAATATTTTTTATAATACAGGCATTCCAACAACTATTATGGTATTAAAAAAATCTCGATCAACAAAGGATGTACTTTTTATTGATGCATCTAAATGTTTTACAAAAGGCAAGAATCAAAATTTAATGACGGATGATCATATTCAGAAAATTGTTGATGCATATATAAAAAGAGAAAATGTGGACAAGTTTACGCATCTTGCCGATTTTGCAGAAATTGAAGAAAATGATTTTAACCTTAACATACCGCGTTATGTAGATACGTTTGAAGAAGAAGAACCAATCGATATTGTTGAGTTAAGCAAAGAAATGAAAAATATTGATGCAGAAATAAAAAAAGCTGAAAGGGAGCTTTTGGCAATGATTGGCCAGTTAGCGGTTACTGAAGAATCAAAAGATATCATTGAAGCTGCTATGGAGGTATTCCGTCATGAACACTAAAAGGGCACCAAAGGTGCGTTTTAAGGGTTTCACTGACGCTTGGGAACAACGTAAGTTGGGGGAGATAACAAATTCCTATTCAGGAGGAACGCCTTCTGTTGGTATAGATGAATATTATGATGGGAAAATTCCGTTTATTCGTTCTGGCGAAATTAATAGCGAAAGCACTGAATTTTTTCTTACTGAAACCGGCTTAAACAATTCCTCCGCTAAAATGGTTAATGTCGGCGACATACTATATGCTTTATATGGAGCAACAAGTGGTGAGGTAGGTGTATCACGAATTTGTGGTGCAATCAACCAAGCAATTCTCGCAATTATTCCTGATAATGGATATGATACTTACTTCATTATGCAATGGCTACGTCGTGAAAAGCAAAATATAGTATCGACATATTTACAGGGAGGTCAAGGCAATTTATCCGGTACTATAGTTAAAGATTTGACTATTGATTTTCCAAACACTTATATAGAGCAAGAGAAAATCGGCGGCTTTTTCCGCAATCTAGATAACCTTATCACCCTTCATCAGCGAAAATTAGACAAAATGAAAGATCTAAAAAAAGCTTTTTTGAATTTGATTTTTAGTCAGAAGTTGCGTTTTTATGGATTTACTGACAGTTGGGAACTACGTAATCTAGATGATGAAGTCAGATTTTATAATGGATTGACATATACCCCTTCTGACATTGTTGAAAATGACGGAACGCTTGTGCTGCGTTCAAGCAATGTTCAAAATGGTGAAATTGTTACAGATGATAATGTTTATGTCAGGTCAGAAGTAGTAAGTTCTGAAAATGTACAGGTTGGAGATATTACAGTTGTTGTGCGTAATGGCTCTAAAGCATTAATAGGAAAACACGCTAAAATTAGGGAGAATATGTATTCTACAGTAATTGGTGCTTTTATGACGGGTATTCGTTCAGAGCATTCATCTTTCATTAACGCACTACTAAGTACGCAATCATTCGATAGCGAAATCAAAAAAAATATGGGAGCAACTATCAATCAAATTACTGGTGGTATGTTTAAAAGAATGAAATTTTTCTTTCCCGAAAATGCTGAACAAGAAATAATTGGTCAATGTTTTGATAGTATTGACAATCTTATCACTCTTCGTCAAAATAAAATTGATAGCTTAAAAGAAGTAAAGAAAATACTGCTAAGAAATATGTTGATTTAAAATATCTAATACACTGATAATTAAGAGGTTGACTTAAAATAAAAATCAGGAGGTATTTATTATGAAAAAAGGTCAATCTTCAATATTATTACATGAGTATTTTAAAGAATGGGTGTCTCTTTACAAAAAAGGCGCAGTACGTGATGTGACAATGCGAAAATATTTGATGACGCTTAAACATTTACAGCATTTAGCACCTGAAACCAAACTTTTGGCTCTGGATCGTAAAGAATATCAAAAATTATTGAACGATTTTGCTGAAACACATGAACGACAAACTACAATGGATTTCCATCATCAACTTAAAGGAGCCATACTAGATGCAATTGACGAGGGGCTATTAAATCGTGATCCAACACGCAAAGTCGTAATAAAAGGTAAAGAAGCTTCGTCAAAAAAAACAAAATATCTTAATCAATGTGAACTTCAAAAGTTAATAGCACGATTAGAACTAAATGAAGAAATTAACTTTGATTGGCTGATTATGTTAATCGCTAAAACAGGCCTTCGCTTTTCTGAGTCATTAGCAATTACTCCAGAGGATTTTGATTTTTCAAATCAGGTACTAAATATATCCAAAACATGGAATTACAAATCGCCAATAGGAGGATTTCAACCTACAAAAAACAAATCTTCGATAAGGAAGATACAGATGGACTGGCGAACAGCTATGCAATTTGCTACGCTTATAAAAAACCTCCCTCAAAACGAGCCTATTTTCGTTAGAGGGAGGATCTTTAATTCAACTATAAATGATAAGCTTGAAAGCTATTGTGCTGACGTGAGTGTACCAATAATATCTGTACACGGTTTGCGGCATACTCATGCCTCTTTGTTGTTATATGCTGGAGTATCTATTGCCAGCGTAGCCAGGCGACTTGGACATGCGAACATAACAACAACACAGCATACATATTTACATATAATTCAAGAATTAGAAAACAAGGATAATAATAAAATTGTACATTACTTATCTGGTTTGAATTAAGACAATAAAAAAGGCGCAAATGCGCCTTTTTTATTATATGAACATATTTTTTAGGAAGGTTGTTTTAAGTTTTGTCAGTTGATTTATTTTATCTTGATGATGGGTGATAAGGTTGTCGAGCTTTTTGAAGAAAATACCAACCTTCTCTTGTTCTTCATATTCTGGAGCTTCTACAACAATATTTCTCAACAACGGGAATTTCAAATTCCATGTATCAGAAGTAAGTCCTTGTGAATTTACTTGGAAAGTTTGAAGCATTTTTTTCAATTTAAATTCATATGAAAAGAATAATGAAGATACACCCTGTTTAGGTATTATAACGGTGTATGCAGGACTTAAAATTCCTTCATATAAGGATATGCCACTTGCCCCTTGCCACATTCTCATTGAATTATAAGCAATATCATCTTTCCTTACAATTTTATAATTGGATTTGTTTTCGCTTGAATTATCTTTTCTATCTAAAGAGTGTGCTTTTACTATTCCGAAATTTACGGTAACAGATATCAACTCTCCTTTTTCGGAACGCTCCACTCTTTCAGAAAAACAATCTTCTATTTTAAGTTTGCGCCATGATTGATCAAATCCACGAAACCGCAACTTTTGACTAAAAATCAAATTCAAAAAAGCTTTTCTCAACTTTTTCGTTTTGTCTAATTTTCGCTGATGAAGAGTGATAAGGTTATCTATAGATCGAAAATATCTGCCGATTAGGGCTTGCTCGTCTATAGAAGTTGGTACAAAGAATAAAGTTTTTGACACCAAATTCCAGTCCGCACGAGGCATTTTTGTTCCGATTGACTGATTGGCAACATCGTCGAATTGTTGTCCCTGAATAAGTCTAAAGAGGAAACTGCTATCCGCATCTTTAGGCTGTAAAACCCAGAAATCACCTACCGCAAGCCCAGAAAATGAAGGCAAAAACCAATTATGAAGATATGGTCTTAGCTTTCCATAGAGTATATCTCCCTGATTGAAAACAATCCCCGGTTTGCTAATTCCTTTCAATTTAACATCCTTGTTCAACAGTCCAATACCTGAAATTATATCTTCGTATTCAACTCGAGGAAGTGTAGGGTCAGCACTTATAGATGATGCTCGTGCAGCTATACTTTCAAACTTACGCAGTTCCCAAGCGATAAAAGATAGGTATGACTATATATAATTCAATATGTTATAATTTATTAAATGGACAAAAGGGGCGTTGAGGAATGGACGTTAAATTCACATCTGAGTCAGAAATGGAAAGAAGTTTGATAAATGAGTTGGTTTCAGGAGTTTCCCAGTGGACTTATAGAGAAGACTTAAAAAGTGAAGCGGACTTGTGGAACAATTTTAAAAATAAACTTGAAAACAACAATGCAAATGTCTTAAAAGAAATCCCTTTAACAGAACAAGAATTTCAGCAGGTAAAAACACAGCTTACATTTCCAACTTTCGTGGATGCTGCAAAATGGCTCGCTGGTGAGAATGGTATAGCAAAAGTACAGGTGCAGCGCGAGGATGCATCGCTGGGTACAATTAGGCTGTCTGTATTATGGAGAGAAGATATTGCTGGCGGTCATTCTAGTTATGAAGTTGTTAGTCAAGTTAAAATCATGAAAAACGACGAAATGGATAGGAATCGTCGTTTTGATGTATCGCTGCTTATTAATGGCTTGCCGATGATACAGGTAGAGCTTAAAAACAGGGCGCATTCTTATATGGATGCATTCCGACAAGTACAAAAATATATGCAACAAGGTAAGTATACAGGTATTTTTTCGTGCTTACAGATGTTCGTTGTGTCTAATGGGACTGATACGAGATATATTGCATCGGCGGTTTGCGGAAAACTTAAAGAGCAATTTTTATCTACTTGGGTAGATAAAAATAATAAGGCAGTCAATAATTATTTGGATTTTACAGAACACGTGCTTTCTATACCTCAAGCGCATAAGATGGTGACTCAATATACTGTTATTGACAGTAAGAAAAAAGCATTGATTTTGTTGCGTCCATACCAAATTCACGCTATCGAGGCGATTAAGGATGCGAGCAAGAGGCAGGAGTCTGGCTATGTTTGGCATACAACAGGGTCTGGTAAAACTTTAACAAGTTACAAAGTAGCACGTAATTTACTGCAAATTCCTTCCCTAGATAAAACTATATTTATCGTGGATCGCATAGATTTGGATCAACAGACGACATCGAGTTTTATTAGTTATGCTGAGCACGATGTAATTGAGATAGATGAAACAGACAATGTTACTGATCTGATAAAAAAATTGCTTTCTGCTGATAGAACAGTTATTGTAACAACAATTCAAAAATTGAATTATGTTATGCGTCGTTTTGAAGGACAGGAAGAAACTCCTAAATTTAAAAAGATGAGAAATCTTCGTTTAGCGTTTGTAGTTGATGAATGCCATAGAGCGATATCTCCTTTGAAGCAACGTGAAATTCAAAAGTTTTTTATTCGCTCTTTATGGTATGGGTTCACTGGGACTCCGATTTTTAAGGAGAATGCAAAAAAAGAAATAGGAAACCTTGCAAGAACAACGGAAGAGCAATATGGTAAGAGAGTCCATGAGTATACTGTTAAAGAAGCCATTCATGATAAGGCAGTATTAGGGTTTCAGGTAGAGTATAAAACTACAATATCAGAGGATGAGCTAAATGAGCTTGTTAGAGTAAGAAGACCTGGTGTAAATCCAGACAGTATGGAACGTCAAGATAAAGAAATGGTTTTGCGCAAGGAAGATTTTGAAAAAGCAGATCATATGCTAGAGGTATTGAATTCAATTGTAAATAAATCAAAAATCAAGTTTGGTTTGGATTTAGGAGTAGGAAAAACATATACAGCTTTATTAACAACTAGTTCAATTGCTAAGGCACAGAGATATTATCTACTTTTGAAAGAAATTAAAGAAGGAAAATCTAAAATTCAGATTTCTGAAAATGTTAAGAAGTCTGTTCCAGATTTTCCAAAATTTGCTATTACATATTCAGTGAGTGAAAATGAAGATGGAAGCGTAGTAAATCAGGAGAAAATGAACGAGGCCATTGATGATTATAATAGACAGTTTGGAACAAGGTTTTCTCTTGAAACAATCAAAGCCTATAATGCAGATATCAATGAGAGACTTGCAAGAAAACAGGAGAAATACCAGTATCGAAAAGAACAATTAGATATTGTTATTGTGGTAGATAGGTTGCTTACGGGGTTTGATGCTCCATGTTTATCGACACTATTTATTGATCGTGCCCCTATGCGTCCGCACGATTTAATTCAAGCTCTTTCGCGAACAAACCGGTTGTTTGATGCTAGGAAAAAGTATGGGCAAATTATAACTTATCAGACACCTGTTACTTTTAAAAAATGCATTGATAAGGCTTTGCAGCTTTATTCCAATGGAGGCGAAAATTATGTTCTAGCACCAGATTATTTTGAAGCCAGGAGGCGTTTTCAAGAAGCAGTAAAGGCGCTTTTGGATATAGCTCCAACTTCTGAAAGTGTAGATGCATTGACAGAATTGGAAGAGATGAAGAAGTTTGCCAAAGGTTATCAGCAATTTGATAAGACGCTTACTGCAATAAAGGTATACAGCGAGTTTGAAGAGGAAATGAAAGAAACTGATCCTGATTGTTCAATTCTGGCAGATATTGATTTAACTGTGCTAGAGGAGTATCAAGGGAAATATGAAAATTTACTTGAACGAATTAAAGCATTAACATCTGATTCAGATGGAGAAGACATTCTGGATATAGATATAGAATATGAGTTGGAAGCATTTACAACTGATGAAATTAATTATCAGTATATTTTAAGTCTTATCCAAGCTTATTTACCAAAACAAAATCAAGCATATCAAGCCCCAACAGCTAAAAATAATGAAGAAATTGAGCAATATTTAGAACAATTAGCACAACGAAATCAAAATCTTGCCTCAATGGTAAAAGAACTGTGGGTGGATGTTAAAGAGGAACCTGAAGCTTATGAGGGACAACAAATTGCGATTTTGCTTGAAAGAAAAATAGAAAGTTTTATTCAAAATCGTGTACAACAATATGCTGATAAATGGTGTATGGATGAGGCTACATTAAGATTCTTGATTGATAATTATCGACCGCAAAGAGAAAAGCAGAATGGTGAGACTGAATTAAAAAGATCGGGAGATTACGAGAAATATAAATCGAAAACAAAAGATCCAGTATCTAAATTACATTATTGGAAAGAGGCACGTAGAGATATTGTTAGTATGATAATAAAAGAAATTCTGCCCTTGCGAGAACGCTGACTTAAAATTTTGTAGAATAATAAAGTCTATGTTAAAGTTGCTAAGAAGAAAAAGAATTTATATGTCTATTAAATCTAAAATAGCCTACCATAATTTGGTGGGCTATTTTAGATTTACTTATAATCTTAGAAAAAATGTTAATAAAAATGACTAGCTAAGGTATCTAAAATTTCTTTAAGGTGTATATCTTTATATCCGTATCATTATATATAGGCTGAACGTATACAGGGGTTTGGTGATGATTGGACCAATACAGGTCGGCCAGAGAAAGTTTTATATTTTTCAATTAATCTGCCTCACTGTTTTTATATTCAAAATTTTCAAATTCAGCAAAATATTTAGGGTCAAGGTTCAAGCGTGTCGAAGTTTTGTGAACAATTATAGTATTGTCCTCATAACTACGTCCTCTTCTGTGAATCTGTCCATTGTCATTTATTACAGTTAATAAGTTTTTAAGTTGAGGTTCTGTTAGAATTTCAATAATCGGTGAAATATGAGTATCGAATCTTTTATCAGCAGTATTAAAATCGCTGCTTTTTGAGAAATATAATATTGAAATATCAATCCAATAGGAGAGATCACCATTACTAGAAAAATAATTTCTTATTTTATCACTAAAGTCTTTTGATAATATTATTTGCGGATTCTTTTCTATAAAATCTAAAATAATATAGTGATAATCATATAAATTATCATATTTAAACCAAGTCAATAGCTTCAACGGTATTGTAGCTGTTGCCAATGCTGTTGAAAGTTCGGATTGAAACGTTTCAGGGAAAGAGGAGTAGAGCTGCGGGGTGGAACAACAGAGATTGGTAATTAAAGATAGTTTTTCCTCATCACTAAGAAGAATATTAGAATAATGAGATGGGGTCTCTTTTATGTGCCTAAGGACTTCTAGTTTCTTTAAATCTAACATAACTTGTAGACACATATTATTGATCTGACGATTTGTTACGCATTCAGGATTATTTAGTATATAAACGAATTTCCATATTACTTTGAAAACATTAAGGAACATTTTGTCCGTCATTCTAGAAAAATATTTATTGTTAAGATACTTAGATAAATTCTCATAGTCATTGATGTATGTATATTTCTTGACACTCAAATCTTCAACTAATAAACTTGTAATTTCTTTTATAAAAATAGGTGGTTTTATAAATATTTCTTCTAATGTATTTCTTATATGAGCTGCGACAGTTTCTTTATTGGGAGAAAATAGTTCGTAATCTTCATCGAGTGATGGATGAGCACATAAATTACGGTGTTTTTGGAGATAGTCGATATTTGTAATTGCGTGATCTTCTAATAGGTTTGTACGCTCGCTTATTTTGTTTATTAGATCTTTTTCCCATGCGGATCTGGAGTATACTAAATTAGCACGAGCAGAATCTATTTCTTCTAATAAATGTGTTGCAGAGGTGTCTCCCATATCTTTTAATTCCTGTAATTTATATAAAAGATCGCATATAACTAATGTGTATAGCATTACAATAGAAGAGCGGAAATTATCGTTACTGTAAGAACTGATAACTTCTTTAAAATATCTTTTAGTAATTGGTGAGTATATTTTATTTTCTAGATTCCAAAAGCTGATTGTCATTTTTTTCCTCCCAAATATTGTGATGACTAGAGTATTGTAATAATGATGATATTGATAATAAAATATAATGGAACTTAAATGGACGAACTATTGACCATGAGGACACATTTTGTGATTCCTATATATGATTCTAAGAAAAACTTATAACCACTACACATTTAATCATAATATTCTGTGCATACTTGTTTTAAATGAAATACAAATACTCTTCGAATTTTACTATTATGATCAGGTTGGAGATTTTGATGAGTTTCTAGCACTTCATATTGTCCTATAAAGAAATAAGAAGATTTTCTTTTTTCGAAAAGTAATAAGGGGATCTTGTCTTTTTATGAGTCATTACAGCTATATTGAGATTATACATGTTATTTTCTAAACTATTTTGGTGTCCAAATCTACCGATTCCAGTATACATACAATATTCATATGTACCTTTAGGATAAAAATAATCTGTGTATATTTCATTTGCATTAGTGAAAAGAAGGATAGAAGTAGTTTTTTTAGCGGTAGTTATGCCTTTTACAATATTCCCACCAAACAGTTTACCTATTTCTGCTCTACTGTTGAATTTTTGATTAAGGGTGACCATCTCAAACCTCCTTTTTAGTATGTATATACTATATATAGTTATCATATTGCTTAATCTATAAAAATTCAAGTGTTTGTTATATACAACAAGAAAGCCGCTGAATATTCAGCGGCTTTCTTAA
>OHDH01001049.1_pt1 | contig 11027 bp, 9 predicted proteins | sample 1566921 | NCBI WGS metagenome assembly OHDH01 (sample SAMEA3879585, study PRJEB24766) | human gut metagenome | biome: human-associated habitat; feature: feces | place: USA | collected 1985/1987
GATGGGCGCTTACAGCACCCTGCCGGCTGACCTGCCTGCCATCCACATGGGCGAGGGCCCGCTGGTGGATCAGCCGCTCACCGTAGAGGGAAAAGTGTGGAAGGTGACCTGCATCAGCGTGGGCAACCCCCACTGCGTGACCGTAGTGGAGGATGTGGACAGCCTGAAGCTGGAAGCCATCGGCCCGGCGTTCGAGCATCACGCCAACTTCCCGGAGCGCATCAACACCGAATTCGTGCAGGTGGTGGATGCCGCCCACCTGAAGATGCGGGTGTGGGAACGCGGCAGCGGCGAGACCTGGGCCTGCGGCACCGGCACCTGCGCCACCGTGGCGGCCCTGACCGAGCTGGGCATCTGCCCCGCCGGGCAGGATATCCATGTGCAGCTGCGCGGCGGTGAGCTGGTCATCCGGGTGCTGCCCGGCAGGCAGCTGCTGATGACCGGCAGCGCTGTCACGGTGTACGAGGGAGTTGCGGAAGTTTAACATCCTCGCCCTCTCCGTCATTGCTTTGCAATGCCACCTCTCCCAAAGGGAGAGGCAATTGCGGCTCAACGGTCAGCTTCTGCTGGCGTAGACGCTGCATCGGTTCTCCCTTTGGGAGAGCTGGACGCGAAGCGGCCTGAGAGGGCGGGCAATCTTATAAAGTGAGGGAACAACTTATGAAAATGAATCACCATTACGGCGAGCTGAAGGCAAGCTACCTGTTCGTGGATATTGCCCACAAGGTGGCCGCCTATCAGGAAGCACACCCCGAAAAGGAGATCATCCGCCTGGGCATCGGCGATGTGACCCAGCCTCTGGCAAAGTGCGTGGTCACCGCCATGCAGGATGCCGCCGCTGAGATGGGCACCAAGGAGGGCTTCCACGGCTACGGCCCCGAGCAGGGCTATCCGTTCCTGAAGCAGGCCATTCAGGGCTACTACGCAGGCCGCGGCACCCAGCTGGCTGAGGACGAGATCTTTATCTCCGACGGTGCCAAGAGCGACCTGGCCAACGTGCTGGGCCTGTTTGATGTGGACAACACCGTTCTGGTCCCGGACCCCGTTTACCCCACCTATGTGGACGACAACGTGACCGACGGCCGCAAGATCATTTACGGCCGCACCAGCCAGGAGAACGGCTTCCTGGGAATGCCCGATGACAGCGTAAAGGCTGACATCATCTACATCTGCAGCCCCAACAACCCCACCGGTGCCGCCTACACCCGCGAGCAGCTCAAGGCCTGGGTGGACTACGCCAAAAAGAACAACGCCGTTATCCTGTACGATGCCGCCTACGAGTGCTTCATCACCGATCCCGCTTTGGCACGCAGCATCTTTGAGGTAGAGGGTGCCCGCGAGTGCGCCATTGAGATCTGCTCCTTCTCCAAGATCGCAGGCTTCACCGGCACCCGCTGCGGCTACACCATCGTGCCCCACGAGCTGGAGCGCGAGGGCATGAACCTGAACAAGCTGTGGCTGCGCCGCCAGACCACCAAGTTCAACGGCGTACCCTACGTCGTTCAGCGCGCTGCTGCCGCCGTGTTCACCGAGAGCGGCATGGCTGAGATCCAGGCCAACCTCGATTACTACCGCCAGAACGCCAAGGTCATTGCCGACGCGCTGGACGAGTGCGGCGTGTGGTACTGCGGCGGCAAGAACAGCCCCTACATCTGGCTGCGCTGCCCCGGCGGCATGAAGAGCTGGGAGTTCTTCGACTGGCTGCTGGAGAACTGCGGCGTGGTCGGCACCCCGGGTGTCGGCTTCGGCGAGTGCGGCGAGGGCTACTTCCGCCTGACCGCCTTCGGCGATGCCGAAAAGACCAAGGTCGCCGCCCAGCGCATCAAGGCCGCCATCCAGACTCTGTAAACTTACACAAGCAAAAAGGCGATGCAGTTTCGAACAGCTGCATCGCCTTTTTCTTTTATTTCCGGCCCGTCAGCCGGTTGAGCAGCATCACTGCCAGAACAATGATGCCGATGACAAGGATGATGCCGACCATCCCGATCAGCATCATCGGCAGCGTGGTCATCCACGAAGTAAGATGAAGCATGCGATCACCTCCGTTAAACCATCAGGGTCAGGATCAGGCCGCCTGCAATGACGGACGCGATCTGTCCCGAAACGTTGACGCTGATGGAATACATCAGCAGGAAATTCTGGTTGTCCTCTTCCAGGCCCATCTTGTTGACCACACGGCCACTCATGGGGAAGGCCGAGATGCCGGCCGCGCCGATCATGGGATTCAGCTTTTTGCCCTCCGGCCGGAAAAGGTTCAGCAGCTTTGCAAACAGCACGCCGCCTGCCGTATCAAAGACAAAGGCCACCAGACCCAGTGCAAGGATGAGCAGGGTGTCGGGCCGCACGAACTTATCGGCGGTCATCTGCCCGGCAACGGTCAGGCCCAGCACGATGGTGATAAGGTTTGCCAGCACATTCTGGGCGGTCTCGCTCAGCACATTCAGCACCCCGCACTCCCGCAGCAGGTTGCCGAACATCAAAAAGCCCACCAGCGCCACACTGGCCGGAGCCACCATGCCTGCAATGATCGTGACCACGATGGGGAACAGGATCTTGGTCAGCTGGGAAACACTGCCCTTTTCATAGGACATCCGGATGCGGCGCTCCTTCTGCGTGGTCAGCAGCCGGATCACGGGCGGCTGCACGATGGGCACCAGCGCCATGTAGCTGTAGGCTGCCACCATGATGGCACCGAGGTACTGGGAGTTGAGCGTGTTGGCCACGAAAATGGCGGTGGGGCCGTCTGCCGCACCGATGACAGCGATGGAGGCAGCATCCTTCAGGTCAAAGAAGAAGCCCGCCAGAAACAGGGTGAAAAAGATGCCGAACTGGGCCGCCGCGCCAAAGAGCATCAGCCACGGCTTTTCCAGCAGCGGGCCAAAATCGATCATGGCACCGATGCCGATGAAGAGCAGCAGCGGGAACAGCTCGTTGGACATGCCCGCTTCAAACAATGCAGAGATGGGGCCAACCGTATCCCCCTGCGTGATGGCACCCGAGAGGGGCAGGTTGACCAGAATGGCACCAAAGCCCATGGGCAGCAGCAGGCTCGGCTCCATCTTTTTGGCGATGGCAAGGTAGATGAGCAGCGCACCGATGCCCCACATCACCACCATCTGCCAGGTCAGATTCCCAAAATTGGAAAAGAGACTGGCGAATGTGTTCAGAAGATCCATATTTATTTTTCCTCCTTGTGTTTCTGTGCCGGGCAAGAAAAAAGAGACCCCTGCCACAGCACTCTGTCTGTGACAAAAGTCTCAAGCCAACACATGACATCGGGCATTTCTACCGTGATGACGCTGCCATGCAGCACCCCGCAGGCCCTGCGGGATGCCCTTTACTCCCTTTTATCGATTCTAATTAAATCAGAATGCAGTCCCCTCTGTCAAGGGGTTCCTGCATTTCTTTGCCAAACTTTGCTTCAGCGCTCAAACGTTGTGCTGAGGGTGGTCTCCCAGGTCTGGCCGGGGGCAAGGCAGGCGGCAGCGGCGCGCTGGCTCCACTCCTGGGGATCGGTCTGGGCACCGGGCAGGGAGTGCCACGGCTCAATGCAGACAAAGCGCACTGGCTTTGCCGGAGCCGACCAGATGAGGGTGTAGGGGTAGCCCTGCACATTGCAGACGATTCCCTTGCCGGTGTCCTTCTCGTAGATGCCCAGCGTGCGGCTGCGCAGACCGGCCATGCAGAAGCTGTCGTTCTCAAACAGATCGTCTGTCAGGGGGATGCTCTGCTCGTTCTTCCACCGGTAACCGCACTTGCCGGTCAGCAGACCGTTGGGGTAAGCGTCCAGGATCATCGGGCTCTCCGGCTGGTCGAAGCGGAACTCGTAATCGGTGGTGGTGTGCTTGTCATCAAAGGGGATGCGGAACGCCGGGTGGTAGCCGATGCCGAACTGCAGCTCCTCGGCGGCCTCGGCGGGGTTGGTGACGGTCAGGGTGTGGTGCACCGTCCTGCCCTCCAGCCGGAAGGTGCTGGTCAGAATAAAGTCAAACGGGAAGCGCTCTGCCTTGCTCTTTTCATCCGAGCGCAGCTCCAGCCGGATGGTGTCGCCCTCGGCGCAGAGCAGGGTGTGCTCCACGTCCCGGGCAAAGCCGTGCTGCCCTCCGGGGTAGGTCTTGCCCTTATGGGTAAAGGCCCCGCCGGTCAGCTTGCCCGTCCAGGGGAAAAGGATGGGGGCGTGGCGCTTCCAGACAGCCGGGTCGGCCTGCCAGAGCATCTCCTGCCCGGCGGCATTTTTCAGGCTGACTGCTTCGGCACCATGGGTATCCACGGTCAGGGTCAGGAATTCGTTGTGAATGGTTGCCTGCATGATTCATCTCTCCTTTTTATCTGTTGACGATGTGCTCGCCGTTTCCTTCCAGCCAGGTGTGCAGGTTCCGGGTGGTAATGTTCATCAGGTTCTGCAAGGCCTCCCGGGTCGTCCATGCAATGTGCGGTGTGAGGATAGCGTGGGGTTCTGCCCGCAGGGGGCTTTCCTGAGGCAGAGGCTCGGTGACAAAGGCATCGGCCCCGTAAAAGCCCAGCTGACCGCTGTGGAGGGCCGCTGCCACGGCCTCCTCATCCACCAGCGCGCCCCGGGCCGTGTTGAGCAGAATGGCCCCGGGCTTCATCTTCGCCAGCGTCTCCGCGTTGACAAGGCCCCGGGTCTGAGGCGTGGCCGGGCAGTGCAGGCTGAGGATATCGCACCGCCTCAGCAGGGTATCATAATCCACGAACTCCACACCGTCGGCGGCGTATTCGGGCCGGACGGTGCGGGTGCAGACCAGCACCTCCATGCCAAAGGCTCTGGCAATGCGGGCCGACTGCCGCCCGATGCTGCCATAGCCGTAAACGCCATAGGTCTTGCCGTAGAGCTCCATCTGGGGCAGCAGGCCGATGCTCTCCGGGATATCCAGCTGCCAGCATCCCTGCTTGACGGCACGGTTGTAGCGCTCCGCGCACTGGCAGATGGCCAGCAGCAGGCTGAAGGTCATCTGGGCCACGCTGTAGGTAGAATAGCCCGGCACATTGGCCACTGCAACGCCGTGGCGGCGGCAGGCTTCCAGATCCAGGTTGTCGGTGCCCGTGGCGATGATGCCCACCCATTTCAGGTTCGGGCACTGCTGTAAGATCTCCTCATCCATGCGGCACTTGTTCAGCAGAACAATGTCCGCATCTCCAATGCGGGGGGCGATCTCCTCGTAGGCCGTGCGGACATAGCTGGTGGTATCGGGCACCAGCGCCTTTACCCCCGACCAGTCGAGGTCGCCTTCCTCCATGACATAGCTTTCCAGAATGACAGCTTTCATCTCAGTCCTCCAACAATACGTCCTCGCTCAGCACCTGACCGATGGGCTTGGCAATGCACAGGTCTGCCTGCGCATCGGCCCCGGTGGGCTGCATGTTGATGACCACCAGATGGCGGCCCCGGAAGTACCGGATGAGCCCCGCCGCCGGGTAGACCACCAGACTGGTGCCGCCGATGATGAGGGTATCCGCCTTGCGGATGGCAGACACGGCCCCGGAGAGCACCTCCTCGTCCAGCCCTTCCTCATACAGGACGACATCCGGCTTGACGATGCCGCCGCACTTGGGGCAGCGGGGCACGCCGGTACTGTTGGCAATGAAGTCCACATCGTAGAACGTGCCGCACTTCACGCAGTAGTTGCGCAGGGTGCTGCCGTGGAGCTCGTAAACGGTCTTGGAGCCAGCAGCCTGATGCAGGCCGTCGATGTTCTGGGTGACGATGGCCTTCAGCCTGCCCTCCCGCTCCAGCTTTGCCAGCCGCAGGTGGGCAGCGTTGGGCTTTGCCCCCTTCACAATGAGCTTATCCCGGTAGAACCGATAGAACTCCTCGGGGTTCTCCTCCCAGAAGGTGTGGCTCAGGATGGTCTCGGGCGGGTAATCGTACTTCTGGTGGTACAGGCCGTCCACGCTGCGGAAATCAGGGATGCCGCTTTCGGTGGAGACCCCCGCGCCGCCAAAAAAGACGATGCGGTCGCTCTCGGCAATGATTTTTTCCAGTGCAGGAACCATAAAAGAAACGCTTCCTTTCCGGCAGATCGTTGTGTTTTGGATAGCTCCAGTATAACACAAATCCAGAGGAAAGGAAGCGTTTCTTTTTTTGATGGGATCGTCCCCTTGCTCAGCGCCCGTTTTCGGCAAACAGGGTCCCCAGCGCATCCAGCAGATCATGCGGGAGCATCCCGGTTTCCCCGTGCAGGGCGGCGGCACGGTCGGCAGCTGCACCATGGAGATAAACGGCACAGGCAGCGGCCTCAAAGGCAGGCAGACCGCAGGCCAGCAGGGCGCTGGTCATGCCCGCCAGCACATCCCCGCTGCCGCCCCGGGAAAGCCCCGGGTTGCCGGTGGGATTGACCGCACAGCGGCCATCCGGCCCTGCAATGACGGTGTGCGCCCCCTTCAGCACCACCACAGCATTCCATGCTTTCGCATAGCGCAGCGCCGTGCCTTCCCGGTCCGCATTGATCTCTGCCGCAGAGCGCCCGGTCAGCCGGGCCATCTCGCCGGGGTGGGGCGTTAAAATCAGTTCTCCTTGAGGGTGAAGCATTTTTTCCGTTTGGAGCAGGTCAGCGGCCGCGTTCAGGCCGTCCGCATCCAGCACTGCACTGCCGGAAAAACCGGGCAGGAGCGTTTTTACCAGCGCCCGGGTCTCGGCGGCACGGGCCGCGCTCTGGGCCGTATAGCCCAGCCCGGGGCCCGCCAGCAGAACAGAGGCCTTGTGCCGCCGGATGCGGTCGATATTCTGGGGCGAGATGCCGCCTTCTGCGCCCGCCTCGCAGGGGCAGAGGCAGCACTCGGGCAGGCGGGCGGCCACAGCCGCCAGCACCGGCTCCACACTTGCCAGCGTAACGATACCGGCCCCTGTGCGCAGGGCACCTTCCACGGCCAGCGCCGCCGCGCCCCGGTAGGACGCACTGCCCGCCACCGCCAGCACGGAGCCAAAGGTCCCCTTATGCGCATCCCGGGGACGGGGCTGAATCTTTTGCCAAACAAAATCAGAAGTTGTTTCGAACATAGGCTTCTCCTTCGTACAACCTCTCAGTCGGGCTTGCGGCTCAACCCCCCAGTCGCCTGCGGCGACAGCCCCCACTAGTAGGGGGGCCCTTGGCATTTCGTAAAGCTCGCCCTCTTTGCCAAGCAATGACGGAGAGGTTTAATCCGTTCCCTGCAAATACTTTCTGATCTCCTTCTCCGCCTCCTGCACCTCTTCATGGAACATGCGGGCAGAGACACGGAGGGCACCATGGCCCAGAATGATGACCTGTTCCATGCCATCGGAGGTGGCCACGCGGACGCGGCGGCCCTTGCCGATCTCATGGGTGACACGCTCGATGAACATATCGGCGGTCTCGGCTTCCCGGGTGTAGACCACATGGATATTGTGATACTGCTCTATGCTGCCGGGGCTGCCCGGCACACGGTAAGCATCAAACACAAGGATGAGCACGCACTTCTTAAAGCCCTGATAGTTGCAAAGGATGTCCATCAGCCTGTGGCGGGCCGCTTCCAGGCTCTCTTTGGAGAGTGCGTTCAGCTCGTCCCATGCAAAGATGATGTTGTAGCCGTCCACCAGCAGGTATTCAGGCTGAATCTCCCACTGCTCAGCGTTGAAATCAGGGCGTTCCCGCTTCTGGGTGGGGCGGAACGCCGCCAGCGGGTCCCGCTTGATGGGCCCATAGGTCTGTTCAAAGATCTTCAGCAGCTCAGCATCCTCTTCCAAAGTAGCACGATAGGCGGCCATCCGGCGGGGACGGGCCTGCACCGTTTCCTCGGTCTTTGCAGTCTTGCCCCAGCCGCTGTCTACATGCATGTGGCTGCGCACCTGCTCCCAAGGCACCACAAATCCGGCCCCGTGGGCGCAGAACACCGAATCTGCCGGGTTGTCGAGGTCGTGTTCCGGCTCATAGCCCGCAGCCTTGATGACCTCTGCTGCATTGTGGCAGGGACGGTAGCCGTCCAGCGTCAGGGTCAGGTGTCCCCTGCCCCGGGTGTAGCCCACCACCTCCATGGGGTAGCTGCGCATGGTGGAGGCCGGTGCGGTGCCGGTGAGCAGGGTTGTATCCCCGTCGGCTCCGGTCTCGGGCGGGTCAAAGCTGCCACCCATGTTCTGGATATCGTTCATGGCGCGTCCCACGTTGTCAGAGGGCAGCTCCAGCCGGAAGGCATACCACGGCTCCAGCAGCTGGGTCTTGTGGATCTGGTCTGCCATCATCAGGCCCTGCCGGACGGCGCGGTAGGTCGCCTGCCGGAAGTCGCCGCCCTCGGTGTGCTTGAGGTGAGCGCGGCCCGCAATGAGGGTGATCTTCACATCAGTCAGGGGTGCCCCGATGAGCACGCCCAGATGTTGCTTTTCCTCAAGATGCGTCAGCACCAGCCGCTGCCAGTTCTTGTCCAGCACCTCTTCCCGGCAGTCGGCGGCAAACTGCATTCCGCTGCCCCGGGGCAGCGGCTCCAGCTTGAGGTGGACTTCCGCATAATGGCGCAGGGGCTCGTAGTGGCCCACACCCTCCATGGCTTCGGTGATGGTCTCCTTATACAGGATTCCACCGGGGCCGAAGCTGACCTCCAGCCCGTACCGCTCGGCCAGCAGGCTTTTCAGCACCTCCAGCTGGATCTCGCCCATCAGCTGGACATGGATCTCGCCCAGGGTCTCGTTCCAGACCACATGGAGCTGGGGCTCCTCCTCTTCCAGCCGATGGAGCTTTCCAAGCGCGGCGTGCACGTCTGCGCCCTCGGGCAGCAGCACCTGATAGCTCAGCACCGGCTCCAGCACCGGCAGGTCGCTGTCCCGTTCCGCCCCCAGACCCTCGCCGGGGCGGGCTTTGGTCAGGCCGGTAACGGCGCACACCTGGCCGGGGCCGATGCACTCTGCCAGCGTAAACTTTGCGCCGGAGTAGAGCCGCAGCTGGTTGGCCTTTTCGGCCCATGGCTCCCCGTCGACCTCTCCGGTGAGCTGGGCTTTCACCTTGAGCGCGCCGCCGGTCACCCGCAGCCAGGTCAGGCGGTTCCCCTGCTCATCCTGGCTCACCTTGAACACCTTGGCCCCGAAGGCTTCCAGCGCAGGGGCCGGGCGGGTATAGCGGTCAAGACCCTCCACCAGCGCGTCCACCCCCTGCAGCTTCAGGGCTGAGCCAAACCAGCAGGGAAACACATGCCGCCGGGCAATGGCGGGGATGAGGTCGGTATCGGTCAGGATTCCCCGGTCCAGCATCGTCTCCATCAGCCGCTCATCGCAGAGAGCCAGCGCCTCGTCCCGGTCGGCCTGCTCTGCCCCAAAATCCACAAAGCCATCCCCCAGCCGACGGTTCAGCTGGGTCAGAAGCGCTTCCCTGCCCGGGCCGGGCAGGTCCATCTTGTTCACGAACACAAAGGTGGGGATGCGGTACCGCCGCAGCAGCCGCCAGAGCGTCTCGGTATGGCTCTGCACGCCGTCGGTGCCGCTGATAACCAGCACCGCATAATCCAGCACCTGCAGTGTCCGCTCGGTCTCCGTGGAAAAATCCACATGGCCCGGGGTGTCCAGCAGGGTAAAATCGGTATTGCCCGCCGTGAAGAGGGCCTGCTTGGAGAAAATGGTAATACCGCGCGCCTTTTCCAGCGCGTCGGTGTCCAGAAAGGCATCCTTATGGTCCACCCGGCCCAGCTTGCGGATGGTGCCGGTGCCGTAGAGCAGGGCCTCGGAAAGGGTGGTCTTGCCGCTGTCCACATGGGCCAGAATGCCGATGACCAGCTGCTTGTGCTCTTGTTCCATGCCGCGGCCCCCTTACAGTGCGCTGGCGATCAGCGCAGCAGCGACCAGCGGCAGGCCCAGCACCAGATTGGAGAGCAGGCTGCAATAGGTGCGCTCCTCGGGTTCCAGCTCCTCAAAGGAGACGATCTTCTCATCCGCATAGTCGATGATGGAGCGGGTGGAGTGGATCTTTTTCTGCCGCTTGCCCATCCCCTTGAATTCCTCCAGCAGATGGTGGATGGTCACGCCATCCAGCCGCAGGTAGTCCACCCAGGCCCAGATGAGCAGCACCACGCCGCACAGAAAGCCCGGGGCCTCCCAGATGGTAAACGTGCCATCGCTGACATAGCGCCGCCACAGCAGCATCAGCACGGCCACAATGGAGGTGCGGGTCACGGTCTTATATAAAATGGGATGGAACATGTAGCGTTTGTACATCGAGGTCAGTTTCTTCATGGTGCGCTCCTTATTGATACAGATACATTTTATTGTATCATGTTTTTGTGAAAAAAGATAGCTGTTTTGTGCGCACAGCGTGAACAGTTTCTCTCTTTCGCCTGTTCTTCACAGATATACAGTTCTTTCCATTTTATAGTAATTTTTTCCACATTCTTTTCCCATGAAAGTGTTTGTCACCGTTTTGTTTCCAATTCTATGCTATGGCGGATTGACTTCTTTCCAGTAAAGTGCTAAAATATACAGTGGTGCGACTTTTGTCTTTCCTGTGCACTTTTTGGAAAGGCAGACAGCCTCACTGCGTTTAGGAAAAGGAAAACCGCGCGGCTCTGTCCGCGCAAGATCTGGGAGGATCATCCAATGAGCTTCAATTTTGATCGCCGCACCTTCCTGAAGGGTGCAGGTGCTGTGGGTGCCGCCAGCCTGCTGGCAGCCTGCGGCGAAAAGTCCAACAACACCGGCAATGGTGCTGCCGCCAGCGGCGCTGCTGCCCCCAACTCCACCGGCGCTACCCCCCTGAAGGAATTCATCTCCTTTGAGAGCGGCAACCGTGAGCTGGAAAGCTGGAACATGCTGTACACCCAGAAGGCTGAAGATGCCAACGTGGTCACCAACCTGTGGGACGGCCTGCTGAGCTTTGACTGCTACGGCAAGGTGGTGCCCGCCATCGCTTCCAGCTGGGAGCACAATGAGGATGCCACTGTCTGGACCTTCCACCTGCGGGACGACGTGGACTGGGTGGATTGCAACGGTGAGGTGAAGGCTCACCTGACCAGCAAGGACTTCCTGGTTGGTTTTGAATGGGTGATGAACGCCATCAAGAACGAGGCCAACAACA
>OHDH01001050.1_pt1 | contig 11018 bp, 10 predicted proteins | sample 1566921 | NCBI WGS metagenome assembly OHDH01 (sample SAMEA3879585, study PRJEB24766) | human gut metagenome | biome: human-associated habitat; feature: feces | place: USA | collected 1985/1987
GAACGGGTCGGGTTCCCATACTCCGGCGTTCCATTGCGCTAGGCAATACTCACAAATCTCGTGAAATAGAGTGCCCTCCTCGGCATATACACTTGACTTGTTTTCTGCGTTCTCCGCTAGCCTAGCCGAAGGAGTGCAATTCAACCAACGGCTAGATGAACTAGGGGATAATAGCGCATGTTCTCTTTCGCTGTGATTCTGTATCATTACAAGTTATCTTCTATGTACTTGATGAAGTCGGCGTAATTCTCTGCGGGAAGTGAAGGGAAAGACGTTGCACCCACATATCCGAATGCGTCTTTTACCACATCCCGGCGGCCCTTATTTAACGCCTTCATTGCAACGGCCTTGGCCTGTTCGATTGTGGCGGGTTCTTTAGCTGGCTCCGGTTCTTTAGCTGGTTCCGGTTCTTTAGCTGGTTCCGGTTCTTTAGCCGGTTCCGGTTCTTCCTTTTTAACCGCTCTACGTCTAGTAGTCTTTTTAGCTTCTTCTTTCTCGGCGGCTAGTTGTTCCTTTACTGCCTCAATAGATTCGGCAATGCTCTCACCCTTTTTAGGCTCCTCTACGGGCTTTTCTTCTTCGCATGCACAATTACACGGTTTAGGTTCCGTAAATCCCTGTACGGGTTCAATTGCGTGCCCTACGTTAATCTTTGCAAGGTTGTTCAGATACTCGGCGGTTGCCTGTAACATACTCGGGTTCTCGTTCTCGGTGTTCAGTTCAAAATTAATTCTCATTTCTTTTCAAAATTTAAAAGTTTGTCCAATACTTCGTTACGTGATACACGTATCTTTCCAGCTGCATTTTCAAATCTAGTGAGATTTCCGGTTTGCAACTGATACCGGATAGCGTTTTCCGTGCACCCTACTAGGCGTGCGGCCTGTGCTACTGTCAGTAGGTCATTTTCTCTTTTTTCTTCCATTTCTTTTCGCATCGTTTCTGCCTCTTTTCTTCGCGTTTTTTTGCGCGATATTCATGCAAAACAATTTTCTCCAGTTTGCGCTTTAATACAATCTGGATTTCTTCCTTTTCGTTAATCGGCTTTACCAAAAAATTTTTGAGTCCGATTCGTTTAGCACCAAAAATATCCGTAAATAACTGATCGCCTACAAAAATCGTGTTTTCCGGTCTTGTATTCATCAGTTCCATCGCATAAAAATAGCCTTTCTTTGCCGGCTTATGCGCGTTAAAAACCGTGTGAACACCAATTTTCTCATTAAACGAATGAACACGTTTCTTTTTATTATTGGAAATCAGACAGCACTCATATCCAATTTTTTTCAGACGGGAAAACAATCGTTTTGCCTGCTCCGTTGCCTCTTTTCCATGTTCAACAAGCGTATTGTCAATATCAAAGAGAATTCCCCGGTAACCTTCTTCATATAACTTTTCATAATCAATGGCATACGTTGACGACACCGTTGTATCCGGAAAAAAACGTTCAAACATAAGCGGGTATCCTTCCTTCCATCAAATTATTTTACAAGCGACTGCAAATGAATGATAAACTGTTCTGCCACACGGCCGGAATATCCACCATTTCTTATGCTCCATGCATTCGCCTGCATCAAAAGTTCTTCCTCTGACAAAGTAATCTCCGGATGCGCTTTGGCAAGACCAAGAATAATCGCATCGAAATCTTTTTTGCTTGGTTTGCTGAAATTGATGCTGACACCAAAACGAGCAACCAGAGAAAGTTTTTCCTGCATCGTATCCGAGCGGTGCAGTTCATCATTTGACATATCCGAGCGGTCGCTCCATGTCTCACGAATCAGGTGACGACGGTTTGATGTCGCATAAATCAGAACATTATCCGGACGTACTTCCATGCCGCCCTCAATGACCGCCTTCAAATATTTGTACTCAATCTCAAATTCCTCAAATGACAAATCATCCATGTATATAATGAATTTGTAATTGCGGTTTTTAATCGTCTCAATAATTGCGGACAAATCCTGAAACTGATGCTTGTAAACTTCAATTAACCGGAGTCCCTTTTCGTAATATTGATTCAAGATTGCCTTGATACATGTCGATTTTCCGGTTCCACTGTCGCCAAAAAGAAGACAGTTATTCGCACGGCGACCCTCGACAAATGCCTCCGTATTTTCCACAAGCTGCTTTTTCTGAAGTTCATAGCCAATCAACTCATCTAACGTCACATCCGAAGTATGAGTAATTGGTGACAACACCATTTCATCCCCCGTGTGAACAACACGAAATGCCTTATTTAATCCAAATTTTCCAACACCGTACCGTTTATAAAAGGCGGTCACAATGTCAAAGAAATCCTCACCGTTTTTCGCTTCACACAGCTGTGACGCCAAATCACGGACTTTTTCACTGACACTTTTATTATAAGTATTTTCTGCCTTTGCCATGGAATGATAATGAGTCAATGTCTCAAAACATGCAACTCCTAATTTCTTTTCCATCTCAGAAAAATCATAATGGAACAAACGATAAAAATGCTCCATATCCTGTTTTACAATTTCATTCACCGTACCATCTTTGGAAGCTCCGACCGTCTCACAGAGAATACTAAATGGATTTTCTGTTGTTGCCAGAAGATAAGCAATGTAACACTGCCATAAATTGTTATCAAATCCATACGTCGTTGACAAATCAAGAAGCCTGTACACCTCATCGTAAATCGCACGAACCAACTCTTCTCTGCTGTAGGAATCATCGTGCTCCATCTTTTCTACTAAGCTGCCAAGTTTCATCAAAATACTGTCTTTTCCAAGTTGGCCATACATTACAAGCCCTGCTGTTTCTCGATACATCTACATCGCCTCCAAATCAATACACTGTATATTATCCATATTTTTAGCCATAACAGACAATTCATTCGTAAATCCTTCTTTTGAAAAAAGGTAATAATAATCGGCTTCTTTGCCCGTCTGCTCAATGTCATGCAAAAGTTCTTCAAATTCTTTTGTCGTCATCGGCTCATTGCTCCATTTGCAGGTTCCCACAAGAATTTTTCCCTCTTTTGTATTCGCAATCAGAGGAACAAAACCGGACTTTCCGTAAAGACTACCAAACCTTTCAAACTGCGCCGGCAGATGATGATACTGATTCATCAATTCCATAAATTCACGGCACACCTTCTGATAAGCTTTTCCTGCCAATTCATCCAAGCCGTTTTTAATATGAGCCTCATAAAATTCATCCGGGCTCTGCATACTAAAATCCGAAAAATTCGGATATATTAACTGATACCAAAACTGCAAAAAGGAATCCGTAATACCATACAGCCCCTTCTGCACGGAATCCCGCTTTTCCGGCTCATAGGAAAAGATTTTTTCCGCCACATCAATCTGTATCAGATTTTTAATATAAACCGAAATTTTTGCTCTGGAAAATCCTGTTCTTGTAAACAAATAATTTAACTTTGGCTCATTTTCCGCAAGCACCGATAAGATAGTACTGTAAAAAGGAAGTTCACGCAGGGAAGTTTTCAAAAAACGCTGTGCCTCCGTATGAAGCACTCCCTTTTTGTCCACAATCAGCCGTACAATATTTTGTTTTACGCTCTCTTTCGGATTCCAGTATTCCAAATACCCCGGCACACCGCCTAAAATTCCATAAATCAAAATACAGTCTTTGGTTGTGCTTTCCGGAAAACGGTCTACCATCTCAACGAAAGTAAACTCTTTTAACTTGATTGGCAGACTCATATATTTTGCCAATTCTCCCATATCCGAAACCATATCGTTTTCCACCCATCCGATGGCAGAGCTCACGAAAAGAACCATCACCTGTCCTTTCGGAAACTCATCAAATTTCATAAGAAAATCTGCAAAAAAAGTCTTGTACCCTTTCTGCATTAAATCAAATTCATCCACGACAAATACAATCCGTTCTTTTTCCGCCTTTTCCTTTACCGAAAAAAGTACTTTTTCAAAATAACGATTCTGTTCTTTTTCAGACAACTCTCTCGCCTGATAATAGACATATGTTTTGTCCTGCACAAATTTTTTTACAAGCGTTGTCTTCCCAATCTGCTCCCTTCCATAGAGAACAACGATGGAATTACCGCCCTTTAAATAAGCCTGATTTAGCATTGCCAGTTCTTTTTCGCGGCCAATAAACACAACCATCACGCCCTTTCTTTTACATCTTGTCCGGTGCCTCAAATCCAAGCAAATCGATACAAGATTCCAAAACTTTTTGTACTAAGGAAAGAAGTTTGATGTAGGAAGCTTTTCTCTTCTCATCCTCTTCTAACAAAATTTTCGTCTCATGGTAAAAATGGTTAAAACTTTCCGACAACTCATAAATATACTGACAGATTTTATGTGGTGCCAATTCTTTATATGCCGTTTCCATCATATCCGCAAAGCGGCTAAGTGTCAGATACACGCCGGTCTCACTCTCATTTGCCGGAGCTAAAAGTTTCGTATCATCATTCAGTACGCCCCCCTGCTCCTTATATTTTGCAAGGAGGGATTTAATTCTTACAATCGTATACAAAATATACGGTCCTGTATTTCCCTCAAAGGAAGCAAAACGCTCAATATCAAAAATATAATCTTTTGATGCCTGATTGGATAAATCACCATATTTCAAAGCAGCAAGACCGACTTTTGCTGAAATCTCTCTCGCTTCCTCTTCGCCATAATCACGATTTTCCATCATTTTTTTGTAAACTTCATCATTAATCTGCTCTCTGAGAGCCTGTAAGCGAAGCACACCGCCATCTCTTGTCTTAAACGGTTTTCCGTCTTTTCCGTTCATGGTACCAAAACCGATGAAGTCAAGTTCTGTATCTGCTTTTGCAATCCCGGATTTTTTCGCTACACGGAATACCTGGGTAAAATGCAGCGACTGACGCTTATCCGCCAGGTAGATAATCTGATCCGGCTCAAACAGTTTTTCACGCTCCACAATCGTTGCCAAATCGGTTGTCGCATACAACGTCGCACCATTTGACTTTACAATAATACACGGCGGTATCTCTTTTTTATCCGTTTCTTCCGTAACGTCCACAACAAGAGCACCCTCGCTCTCATAAGCAAATCCGTCCTCTTTTAATTTTGAAACCATATCCGGAATATACTCCTGCACATCGCTTTCCTTTTTCCAAAGGTCAAAATGAACATCAAGTTTATCATAGTTTTTCTTTAAATCGGCAATGGAAACATTCAAAACATGCTCCCACAACGCACGGTATCCACGATTACCATCCTGCAAAAGAGCCGTTGCGCCCTGTGCTTCTTTCAGATAATCTTCATGCTCTTTGGAATAACCGCTGGCATACGGATAGATTTCCTCCAAATCCGAAATAGTAAATGGTGCTTCTTTCGGATATTCTCCTGTAAAGGACTCGTCAAAATAAGGTAAATCCGGCTGTCTTTTCTTTAATTCCGTAATAATCAAGCCAATCTGAAGTCCCCAGTCACCTAAGTGCACATCACCAATCACCTTATTTCCCATAAAACGGCAGATTCGTTTCACACTTTCACCGATTACTGCTGAGCGAAGATGTCCTACATGAAGCGGTTTTGCCACATTTGGTCCGCCGTAATCAATGACAATCGTTTTCGGTTTTTCAGAAACCTCTACGCCAAACCGGTCTTCCTTGTCCATCTGTTCTGCATTTGACGCTAACAATTCACCACTCACAATAATATTAATAAAACCAGGATTTACTGCCTCGATTTTCTCAAAAGCCACATCCTCTGACAATTTTTCCACCACATCATTGGCAATCTGAATCGGTGCCTTTTTGTATTCTTTGGCTGCTGCCATCGCACCGTTACACTGATACTGGCAAAGGTCCGGGCGGTTACTTACAGAAACCATCGCATACTTTTCATCGTACCCTGCTGCCACAAAGCCCTCTGTCATTTTTTCCTTTAAACAATCAATTATTTTCTTCATCATTTCCTCCATTTTGAATAAGAAAGGCACCGAAATCCATCCGGTGCCACGATTTCCTATTCTTATTTTAATTCTAAATTTAATTTTGTCAACCATTCAAAATAATTTTCAAACGTTTTTCGACAACAAAGTGGGTCATCAATCCGGATTCCCGGAACTTTTGTACCAATTACCGCAAATGCCATTGCCATCCGGTGGTCTTCGTATGTCTGAATGGCAATCGGATTTTCATCGGAGCACTTTGGTGTTTTTGGATGAATGATAAGACCATCCTCTGTCTCTTCACAAGAAATTCCTAATCTTGTCAGTTCATTGACGATTGCCTGCATACGATTGGATTCCTGCCTGCGGATATGTGCCACCCCATGAATTGTCGTATCTCCCTTTGCAAAAACCGCCGTAGCAGCAAGTGTCATTGTCTGATCTGAGAAATCACTCATCACCACATCCACACCGTGAAGCACACCATCTTCCGGTCCTCTTAAACAAATTCCATCCGGCTCGTCAGTAACCGTACAGCCCATTTTTTCAAGCACCCATAAGAATTTTACATCTCCCTGCGAACTGTCAAAATGAACATGTGCTGCCTTTGCCACTCCTCCATTAATTGCCGCCATCGCATAAAAATAACATGCTGCTGACACATCCGGCTCAATCTGATATTCTCTTGCCGTATAATGCCCTGATGGCAGAATTTCATATTCATTTTCCGATTTCTGACGCATGGAAACACCAAACTCTTCCATCATTTTCATCGAAATTTTCACGTACGCTTTCGCATCGCGTTTGCCGGTTAGTACCACATCAAATCCTGTTTTTGAAAATACACCATTTAATAGGAGTGCCGATAGAAACTGACTGCTGGCATCAATATTTAACGATACCTTCTTTTTTTCGCTGCTTTCCTCTCGTCCAAGAATTTCAAATGGAAAACAATATTCATCTTCAAGAAATTGAAACTTCGCACCAAGGAACTCCAATGCTTCCAATAACGGACGCATCGGCCTCACCTGCATCTGCTTTGACGATGTCACATGATAATGCCCTCCGGACAACGCAAGCATTGCCGTCAAAAAACGTGCCGCCGTTCCGGCACTTCCGACATACACATCCGCCGTCTGCTTAGGAATCTGCGTACCGTGTCCCACAATCGTCACCCTTGCCTCTTTTTCATTTACGTCTATCTCATAGCCAAGTGTTTTTAACGCCTCCATAAACACACGGGAGTCATCACTAAATAAAACGCCTTTTAATACACTTTTCCCCTCTGACAGTGCAGCCAGCAAAAGCGCCCGGTTCGTAATACTTTTTGAGCCGGGCACTGTAACTTCGATTATTGGTTTTCCCACAAATGGTTTCATCTTATATTGATTCATCGTATCGTCCTCTCCTGCATTAACTCGCAAAACCAATATAACAAGAAAGCAGATTCAGGTCAAGCGTTTCGTAACACTTTGCCCTGCTCCATCTTGGAAACGGTATCACAGAGGGTTTCAATATCCTCAGCATTATGAGAAGAAAGCAAAATGGTTGTTCCCAGCGCTTTTTTCCCAAGCAGCAGTTTTCGCATCTGCAAAACACCCTCTGCATCCAATCCGTTAAACGGCTCATCTAAAACGAGAAGATTTGGCTCTTCCATAATAGCCTGTGCAATTCCAAGTCGCTGACGCATCCCAAGACTATATTTTTTTATGGGACGTCTAAGGTTTGGATTTAATCCCACCAATTCCATCGTGTGAATAATCTGCCCTCTGTCAATTTTCCCATTCAGTTCTGCTAAAACCTTTAAATTTTTGTACCCACTGTAATGCGGAATAAATCCCGGTGTCTCAATAATAACGCCTGTGTGGGGCGGAAAATCCACTTCTTTTCCTATCCTTTTATGGTCCACCCATATCGTTCCCTGTGATGGTCTGATAAATCCAAGAATACACTTCATAAGCATTGTTTTACCAGAGCCATTCCGCCCAATCAATCCATGAATTTTCCCTTTTTCAAAAGTCAGATTAATATCCGACAAAATAACCTGTTTTTTCATTGTCAAAGAAAGATTTTCTATCTCAATCATGCACTCCATTAACTGCCCCTCCTTAATCAATTTCGTGGTCAAAATTATAATTCATCTTTTTACATCTTATAAACGCCACAAATAAAATCACTGCCAATAATCCGATAAAATAATAAGCACTAAGTGACAACGGAAAAACCATTTCTCTATAGTAGCGCGTATAATGCACACCAAGAAGGCTATTAGCCATCGGAAATAAAAATTTAAAACGGGAACTTGTTGCACAAAAACAAATCCCAGCCGCAATCACCAAAAAGCCCGTGATAACTCCTGCCTTCTTCGCCCCTAAAGTAGCAAAAAGTAAAAGAATCATACTAAGCAAAAACAAATACAAAAAGACAAATAACAGCCCGCAAAAAACAGCAAATGCCGGCGACATATGATAATAAATTTCCGGCGGAATGCTGACACTTCCTGTATTTTGTGCATAGTCCGGAAACGAATAGGCAAACTCCGAAACCACAGGACTCCATTTTGCAGAAAAACTTCCACCCCACAAAACAGGAATCATCATTCCCACAAACACAATGAGCAGGTAACTAAGAATACTCATCTGTGCGTACAAAATCTGTCCAAAAAACCAATTTCCTTTCCCCGCTCTCTGCACAACAAAAAGTGTATTTCCATCAATTCTTGGATAATCTGACATAATCGCAAGAAACACTGCCGGCACAAGAAGAATCATAAAATTGGAATTTAACAGGGCAACAAATGGCTCATACACATTGATTGGTTTTCCCATCATAGCTGCATTTTGCAGCAGAGGAACCGTAATAAACTGATAGGCAAAAACAAGCGCTGCCACAATCAGAATCATGCGCGGATCCATAATAAGTTTGATATACTCCATCTTTGCTATATGCCATATTTTACTGACCGAAAATTTACCATGTTCCACGCAATAACCTCCTTTTTATCAAACAGTAACATCCTATCATAAGCACCAATGCCGCAACCGCCATCCAAACGCCTGCCGTTACCAGATATTGTTTCCATGGATAATAAAGGATGCCTGTCGTTTCCCAAATCGCTATATTCCGGTTTCGAAGAAGCAAATCATACAAATAAATCAAGATAAACGGCATGCATAAAATAATATATCGATTTTTCAATAACGCAGTGAAAAACAAAACCGGTATACACACCAAACATCCGTAAAAGAAAAACCGGATTCCCTTCCTAAGAAGAAGTGGCACAATTTGTGAAAGAATCGGCATCTTTCCCATAGAGGTAAAAATCACAAACAAAATTCCTTCATACAAAAAACGCCCAAGCACAGCAAGCAGACCACTGGACAAAACAGCCTCCGCCATACTTCCCACAATATACTTTCGTACACCAATTCTTGCCTGACGAAATAAATAATTGTTCGTCATCTTTTCATTCCAAAACACATTTAAGAATGGAAAGATAACAAGAATTGGCATAAACATCGCCATAAAAATACTGATTGGATTTGTAATCAGACTTTCAAACGTAATATCATTTTCCAGAAAAATCTGTCTCATCTGTCCCTCAAAAAACAAATCCCAAAAGGAATATTCCTTTCCGCTTTCATTGGCATAGCACACAGCCGTAAAACTTAATGCCGTAACACATAGAACACAACACCAAAACACCTTATTCTTTAAAATACGTTCTACAAAACTTTTCATCCAATTCATCGCTACCCTCTCAATAATTCCTCACATAATCAACGGTTCCCGTCTTGCAGTCCACGAGAGCAAATTCTTCCTGATTTTCTTTCTCCGAAAACAACATCAGATAACAAGGACTTGTCGTATACTTTTCTCCTGCCTCATGCTCACTCTCTTTTCCGGCATCACTGCACATCCGGTAACAAAGTGATATCTTTGAAATATGATAACCATGATAGGAAGGAAGTTCTTTGGAAACAAGTTTTAGTGCACTTTGCAGTGATAATACCGTTTTGATTTCTTTTTGTTTTCCCGCCTCGTACATTACACCCTCGTTTGACAAAAAACTATCTGCCCCCTTACAGGAACTAACCACAATCTGGTCATCGTAACAATCCGCATATTCAACCGACAAAGACTTCGTATCTGCACTCTCCATTAATTTCTTTTGAACTAATTCTTCCACCCCATGATATGTTTTGCGAAAACAAAAGCGTAAGAAAACACTTCCATCTTCACCATTTTTGTAAACATCAACTTTACTTGGCCGGCTTTTTAGTACGTTTTTCGTCACCGTTTTCTCCCACTTTTCTTCTTCCTTTTTCGCAAGTTCCACCGCCTGTTTCAGCGAAATTGTACCATCCTGCAACTGATATGTTTTATTTTCATACTTTCTATCCAGCCATACGGTTTCTAAAAGATTCTCTTCCTCTATTTCATCCGATTTTTCTGACTTCCGGTAATTGATGAACCCATTATTTCCAAGCAGCAGACGTTCGCCCGTCTCTGTATTTTCATACTCCGGTCCCGGCGGCGAACTATTCGGGTTCTTTTTATAATACTTTTTTTTGAATGTCTTTTTCGGTACATAGGATTCAAAAATTTGATTTTCTTTCTGTAATAAATCACCTGCCTGCAAAAGTTTCGCCTCATACATCTTATCCGGCACATCAAAAAAAGCACAATTTTTAATATCAAGATTTTCAAACGATGTTGACCGGATATCGGCAAGTTCCCGCCTTAATCCATCCATATTTACATACTGTAAATCATTTTTGTTTTCGCCTGCTGCCTCTTCCGGGCTTTGAATGTAATCGCAGCCAACACATAAAATAATGGCTAAGATAACAAATAAAATGTGTGTGTGTTTCAATGGTATCCTCCTCTTATTGTTCTTTATACAATCTCCCCATCACTAATTTCAATTACACGCCCGCACCGTGCGGCGACTTCCATATCGTGTGTTACAATAATAACAGTTTTCCCGCCTTGATTCAACTTTTCAAACACGTCCATGATTTCCCCGGATGTTTTAGAATCCAGCGCACCGGTCGGTTCATCTGCAAGTAAAAACGTCGGATTATTTACAAGGGCACGTGCAATCGCCACACGCTGCTTTTGACCGCCGGAAAGCTGACGAACAG
>OHDH01001070.1_pt1 | contig 10877 bp, 8 predicted proteins | sample 1566921 | NCBI WGS metagenome assembly OHDH01 (sample SAMEA3879585, study PRJEB24766) | human gut metagenome | biome: human-associated habitat; feature: feces | place: USA | collected 1985/1987
TGGTTCCCGGCATACGATTATACAAAAACAGATCATGACTGATAATGTCTTCCTTTTTAATGCCAGTCTGTTCAGCAATGATTTCAAGCAATGTCCGATCTGTATTTCCCGCTGCAAATAATGGCAGAAGGTCTTTCTGTGGATTATAAGCCACCCCATTATTCGCTTCACGATTCATATGGATTGCAAGATTTGGAATCATTACCAGGTCACGTTTTATATTTATCAGTTTTTCTTTCAGTCCGCCATTTCTGCGGATGATCACTCTTCCAGCAACCGAAAGTGGTCGGTCAAACCATGGTGCCATCAGCATTCCACCATATTTTTCCACATTTAGTTTTACATAACTGTTATCCACTTTTATTTCCGGATTTTCCTTAATCTTAAAAGATGGTGAATCGCTATGACTCGCCATGATATGAAATACTCTGGATTCCTTTTCCGGGATACAGAAAGCAATCAGAGCAGAATTATTTCTGGTCACCAGATATTTTCCTCCCGGAACCAGCTTCCAGTATTCTTTTTCCGAAAGCACTTCAAATCCATTTTCTGTTAATCTCTTCTGCATTTCGTCCACTGCCTGAAATGCTGTTGGACTTTTCTCTATAAAATCAAGCAGTTTTTCTGTTGTTTCTATGTACATCTATTACAACTCCTTTGACCGGTATCCGGTTGTATTTCATAAAATCCGGCTACGTTCTTGATAAAAAATATATGCATTAAGATTATACGGTATATTTTTTTCTATGGCAACGAAAAAGAGGCAGTTTGTCAAAAACCACCTCTTTTGAAGCTTTTTCGCTCTATTCTTTATACAAATTTATAAGGCCTTGATTCTTCTAAGTGCCTCCTGTGTATTCTCATAGCTTCCGAACGCAGTCAGTCGGAAGAAGCCTTCGCCATGCGCTCCAAAGCCTGAACCAGGAGTTCCTACTACATGTGCATTTTCAAGAAGATAATCAAAGAAATCCCAGGAACTCATATTGTTTGGTGTCTTCAGCCAGATATATGGAGCATTTACGCCACCGGATACAGAATATCCAGCCTCTTTAAGTCCGTTATAGATCGTATGGGCATTTCTCATATAATATGCAACCTGTTCTTTCAGCTGTGCTTTTCCTTCTGGGGAATAAACAGCTTCACCTGCGCGCTGTACGATGTATGGTGCACCATTAAATTTTGTTCCATGACGTCTTGCCCACAGATCATGCAGTGCAACGCCTTCTCTTACCAGATCTTTCGGAACGACCGTAAATCCAAGGCGAACACCTGTAAATCCGGCATTTTTGGAAAAGCTGCGCAGTTCGATCGCACAGGTGCGTGCACCTTCACACTCATAAATACTGTGCGGAACATTTTCTTCTGTAATATATGCTTCATAAGCGGCATCGTAAATGATCACAGAACCATTTTCATTTGCATAATCTACCCATTCCTGCAGTTTATCTTTTGTGATTGCTGCACCACTTGGATTATTCGGAAAACAGAGATAGATCAGATCCGGTGTTTCTACAGGCAGTTCCGGAAGAAATCCATTTGATTCTAGGCAAGGCATATAGATCACACCATCAAAGTTTTCGTTTTTCTTATTATAATCACCGGTGCGTCCTGCCATGACATTCGTATCTACATATACAGGATATACCGGATCGCAAACTGCAACTTTGTTCTCTGTTCCAAAAATTTCCTGAATATTTCCGGAATCACTCTTTGCACCGTCAGATACAAAGATTTCATCCGCACTGATCTGGCAGCCGCGTGCCTCATAATCATTTTTTACGATTGCACTTCTTAAAAATTCATATCCAAGATCCGGTGCATAGCCATGAAATGTCTCTGCATGAGCCATCTCATCTACAGATTTGTGGAGTGCATCTATGATCGCCGGAGCCAGAGGCTGTGTGACATCACCAATACCAAGACGGACGATCTGAACATCCGGGTTTGCTTCCTGATAGGCAGCTACTTTTTTTGCAATTGTAGAAAAAAGATAACTGCCTGGTAATTTCAGATAATTTTTATTAACCGTTACCATAATATTTATTCTCCTGTAATTTACTGATTTTTTCTTTTTTCAACTTCTTTGACAAGTGCCTCGCGTACTGCATCCGGACTTGCCTTACCTTTCAGTTCGCGCATCATCTTTCCAACAAAGAAACCAAAGACTTTTTCTTTACCGCCAAGCAGCTCCTCAAGTGGTCCCGGGTTCTCATCCAGGATCTTCTGAAGAGTATCATTGAGCAGGCCGGTATCTTCAACGATCTTCAGACCATGTTCCTCAATGTAACTTACCGGATCAATATCTTCTTCGAAAACTTTTTCAAAAACTTTCTTTGCATTCTGTGCGCTGACTTCTTTCTTTTCCACCATCTGGATCAGATCAGCCAGATGCTCCGGTGTAAAGGAAACTTTTTCCACATCCAGAGCTTTATCCTTGGTCAGACGGAGAACTTCTCCCATAAACCAGTTTGCTGCTTTTTTCGGGCTGCCGCAAAGTTTTGCCACTTCCTCAAACAACATGGACAGATGTCTGGATTCCGTAAGGATTCCTGCATCATATGCCGGAAGATCATATTCAGACTGATAGCGAAGCTGTTTTTCTTCACGAAGTTCCGGCTGTGATTCACGCAGCTCTTCAATCCATGCATCGGAGATATGGATTGGCGGAAGATCCGGATCTGGGAAATAACGATAATCTTTTGCATCTTCTTTGGAACGCATTGCATGAGAAGATTCTTTGTTGTCATCCCAGCGACGTGTTTCCTGTACAACAGCTCTGCCCTCTTCGATCAGTTCGATCTGACGTTCTCTTTCTCCTTCAATCGCTCTTGCAATTGCTTTGAAAGAGTTCAGGTTTTTCATCTCAGTTCTGGTTCCGAACGTTTCACTTCCTACCTCACGCACAGAAAGGTTGACATCTGCACGCATAGATCCTTCCTGGAGTTTACAGTCAGATACACCAAGATACTGCATCATACAGCGAAGTTTTTCCAGATAGGCAATAACTTCCTCTGAACTTCTCATATCTGGTTCAGATACGATTTCGATCAGCGGAACACCACTTCGGTTATAATCCACAAGGGAACAGTCTTCCCATTCATCATGGATCAGTTTGCCTGCATCCTCTTCCATATGCATCTCATGGATACGTACCTTTTTCTTTCCGGCAGATGTCTCAATCTCTACCCAACCATCATGGCAGATTGGCAGATACAGCTGAGAAATCTGATAGTTCTGCGGGTTATCCGGATAGAAATAATTCTTTCTGTCAAATTTACAATACTGATTGATCTGGCAATTTGCTGCGATACCGGCGTTCAATGCAAATTCTACTACTTTCTTATTCAGTACCGGCAAAGACCCCGGCATACCGGTGCAGACCGGACAGGTATGTGTATTCGGTGCTCCTCCGAATTCTGTGGAGCATCCGCAGAAAATTTTTGTTTTTGTTGCAAGTTCTACATGGACTTCAAGGCCGATGACTGTTTCGTACTGTTTCATGCCTTTTTGCCTCCTTTCTCCGGAGCCGGGAAAGCACCCCTCACTGCTTCATAAGCAGCTGCTGCACGGAGGATCTTATGTTCTCCAAAGCAGTCACCGATCATCTGGATGCCAATTGGCATTCCAGCCTTATCCTGACCACACGGAACTGTGATTCCCGGAAGGCCGCATAAGTTTACGGCAACCGTATAAATATCGCCAAGATACATTGCAAGTGGATCTTGGAGACTCTCTCCGATCTTCGGTGCTGTATATGGAGCAGCCGGAGCCAGGATCACATCATATTTTTCAAATGCATGATCAAACTCCCGCTTGATCAGGGCTTTTGTACGGAGTGCTTTCAGATAGTATGCATCATAATAACCGGAGCTTAAAACAAACGATCCAAGCATGATACGGCGTTTTACTTCTTCACCGAATCCTTCTGTTCTTGTTTTCTTATACATATCATGCAGTCCTTCATATTCAGCTGCGCGATATCCATATTTTACACCATCAAAACGTTCCAGGTTAGAGCTTGCACTGGCAATAATGTAATATGCAGGAATCATATATTCCATCGTCTCTACAGAGAAAAATTCAACGATTGCTCCCTGTTCTGTCAATGTTTTCAGTGTATTCATGAAAGATTCTTTGACTTCCGGATCAAGGCCCCTGGCAAGAAATTCTTTCGGTACACCAAATTTCATTCCAAGAAGCTTTTTCTCTTCAATGCTCTTTGAAAAATCGAGATCTTTGCGATCAAGAGATGTACTGTCTTTCGGATCATGTCCGGAAATCACTTCCAGAAGTGCCGCACAATCTGCTACATTTTTTCCCACCGGCCCGATCTGATCCAGTGAAGAAGCATAGGCAACCAGACCATAACGGGATACGGTTCCATACGTCGGTTTGATTCCAGTCACACCGCAGAAAGAACTTGGCTGACGGATGGAACCACCAGTATCAGACCCAAGTGCCATAAACGTTTCTCCAGCCGCTACAGCAGCACAGGAACCGCCGGATGAACCTCCCGGCACATGTTCCAGATTCCATGGATTTCTTGTAACTCCATAGGCAGAAGTCTCTGTAGTACTTCCCATTGCGAATTCATCCATGTTTGTCTTTCCGATAATGATCATCCCTGCTTTTTCCAGACGATCAATTACTTCTGCATTATACTGCGGCACAAAATTCTCAAGTATCTTTGATGCACAGGTCGTTTTTTTACCTTTTATACAGATATTATCCTTCACCGCAATCGGAACACCGGCCAGCGGTCCTGTATATGTTCCATCCTGAATTCCTTTTTCTACTTCTTTTGCACGTGCATATGCTTCTTTTTTATACGTATCAAGATATGCATGCACTTTATCTTCTTTGCTCTCAATCTGGTCAAAGACTTCCTTCACACCATCCAGGACGCTGACTTCCCGCTGTCTGATCTTTGCCGCCAGCTCCAGAGCTGTCATCGATTCCAGTTCCATAATCTTTCTCCTCTATATGAATTCCCTTTCATTATCCGATAGTCTTCGGTACCTGATACTGTCCTTCTTTTGCTTTTGGTGCATTTGCAAGCATTGCTTCTTTGTTATCCCCGTTTGTTACCACATCTTCGCGGAAAACATTCTGATCACCAAAGATATGAGACAGTGGTTCTACTCCATCTGTATCCAGTTCATCCAGTTTTTCTACATAATCCAGCATCTTCTGCATGTCTTCTTTTGCTTTTTCCTTAGCCTCATCGCTGAGAGAGAGCTTCGCCAGAATACATACATTTTCAATTGTTTCATCATCTATGATCTTTGCCATTATTTTTTCCTCCCTGCAAACAGTTACGGTTCCAGTCTGTTCAGATCTCTCGGGAACAGACATGCCTCACGGACATTTTCCTCACCAAGAAGCTGCATAGTCAGACGTTCCAGACCGATACCAAGTCCTCCGTGAGGTGGCATACCGTGTTTGAAGGTATCCAGATACTGTTCCATACCTTCTTCTTCCATACCTCGTGCAGCGATCTTTGCTTTCAGCTGATTATAGTCGTGGATTCGCTGACCGCCTGTTGTAACTTCCAGTCCATGGAACAGAAGGTCAAAACTCAGTGTAAATTTATCATCCTGTGGATCATCCATTGCATAGAATGGACGTTTCTTCGACGGATAATGTGTAACAAACACAAAATCTGCATTGTATTCTTCTTTGAAATATCTTCCGATCAAAGCTTCTTCTTCCGGTTCCAGATCATATGGATTGCGGATCTTACGATTATATTTTTCGGAAACCAGTTCCTTAGCTTTATCAAAACGAACTGCTGGAATCTGATCTACTTTTGGAAGCTGAATCTTCAGGATCTGAAGTTCTTTTGAATAATCCTTCTTCAGAAGTTCCATTGCATACTGAAGAAATCCCGTCTCCATACCCATAATGTCTTCAAATCCATCGATATAACCCATTTCAAAATCAAGACTGGTATATTCGTTCAAATGACGTTTCGTGTTATGTTTTTCTGCACGGAATACCGGACCTGTTTCAAATACCCTGTCAAACACACCCACCATCATCTGTTTATAAAACTGTGGGCTCTGTGCCAATACAGCCGGTTTGTGGAAATAGCTGAATTTAAACAGGTTTGCTCCACCCTCGGCACCTCTTGCTCCGATCTTAGGTGTATGAATTTCTGTAAAACCCTGCTCATAGAGGAAATCACGGAACGCACGTACCAGAGCTTCCTGAATCTTGAATTTAGAACGCTCCTGAATATTACGGAGTGCGATCGGACGTAAATTCAGTTTTGCCTCCAGAGATGTATTTAATTTCCATTTATCAATTGCCAGCGGCATTGGTTCCGCCGGTGATGAAAGAATCTCGATCTCCTGAACACGGACTTCTCTTCCATGAGGTGCTCGTTCTTCCTCATGGAGAATTCCTTTCACACGGAGAGTCATAGCCTCTTTCAGATCATGAATGGAAAGATTTGCTTTTTCATTTTCTACAACAGTCTGAAAAAGTCCCTCTCGTCTTCTCAGGATCACAAAAGCCACATCGCCCATATTACGGATGCTGTGAACGGCTCCTTCCAGAACTACTTCCTGATTTAAGAGAGAAGTACCAGTCAGTTCATCCCACTCGGTTACTTCTTTTTTGCAAATACCGTTCAAAAACTCCATTTCCTCATCCTCCATATATCTAGTCTTTTTTATTTAACTTTCGTATAACAGCATCAGAAGCATCTGTGCTGTTTCTACCATGTTTGTTCCGGAATCCATACTTGATTTCTGAATATATCGGTATGCTTCATCCTCACTCAGATGATTTCTCTGCATCAGCATCATTTTTGCATTAGATATATAATTCTGCTCTTTTTCAGTACGAAGCTTTGGCTTTTTCTTCTCCCTGCGCCTTTTTCGTTCCTGCTGCATCAGAATCATACTTACTGTATTAACCAGATCACTCGCTTTCATCGGCATTTCTACTAATAAAATTGATGGCGGTACTTCACAGATCACTCTCGCAGATGCCAGAAGCAGCATCTCGAAATCCCTTGGCATACACTCTGCCAGATCCAGATAATTCATATCTGGCAGCCGATGTCCACAGATCAGCACGCCACTTCCAAGTTCAGAAGCACTGGAAAGAGCATTAGAAGCAGTACTACATACAGAGGCTACCGCAAACCCATGGCGTTCCAGAACGCTACGGATTTTTCTGGCATCTTCTATTTTTGGTAATGCAATAACAATGCTGCTCATACCAGTGTCTCTCCTCCTTCAGACCTCATACGTTTCTCCTACAAGGCCACATGCTTACAGGCGATACAGATATTCTGCAATTTCCCAGTCAGTAACCTGCCTGGTATATCTAAGCCATTCATTTTTTTTGGCCGTTATATACTGATCACAGAATTCTTCACCAAGTACTTCTTTTACCCAGCTGCTTTCTTCAAAATAATCAATTGCCTCTTTCAGCGTTGACGGAAGATGTTCTGCCTGCTGACCCTTTGTCTCGAGGTTCGATGATTTCGTTGGGGTGATCTTATTTTTAATTCCATCCAGTCCTGCTGCCAGGCAGATTGCCAGAACAACATATGGATTCGCTGAAGTATCCGGACTCCGAAGCTCTACACGAATTCCCTCACCTCTGGTAACAGGAATCCTGACAAGTGAATTCTGATTATTTTCGGTCCAGGTAAGCTCTGTTGGTGCATCATAGCCCGGAACAAGGCGTTTATAAGAATTAACTATTGGATTGGTGATCAGAGCCATCTCCTTACTGTGTGCCAGCAGACCTCCAATAAAATAATAAGCTTCCTGACTGAGCTCGCCGTGATTCTGTGAACTTTCAAATACATTCTTTCCATCTTTTATAAGAGAAAACTGAATATGCATTCCAGATCCATTCACTTCAGCTTTCGGCTTCGGCATAAAGGTCGCATGAAGGCCATGTCTTTTTGCAACAATACGTACTGCCATCTTAAAGGTTGTAATGCAATCTGCAATTTTACGGATCTCACCATAACGGAAATCAATTTCATGCTGTGCCGGTGCAGCTTCATGATGAGAAGACTCCACTTCCATTCCCATATCTTCCAATGTAAGAACCATGTCACGTCTCGCATTTTCTCCAAGATCCAGCGGACTGATATCCAGGTATCCCGCCTGCTCATGTGTCACAGTTGTAGGATTTCCATTATCATCGGTATGAAACAGGAAAAACTCACATTCCGGATCAATATAACAGGTATAGCCTTCATCCTGTGCCTTACCTGCAACATTTTCCAAAATATATCTTGGACTGTTCTTATATGGCGTTCCATCCGGAAAATACAGATCACAGATCATTCGGGCTACTTTTCCCTGTTGTGGTCGCCATGGCAGAATCGCAAATGTATCCAATACTGGTCTTAAATACAGATCTGCATCTTTTAATCCCGATGTTCCTGCAATCTGTTCTCCATCTATCACACACTGATTATTCAACGCCCGAGGAAGTTCCCGAGCGGTTACAGCGATATTTTTGATTGCCCCAAACATATCGGTAAACTGAAGACGGATAAATTCTACGTCTTCTTCCTCAACCATCTGTAATATTTCCTCTCTGGTATAATTCCCCATAATATTCTCTCCTTATGATTATCTAAAAATAAATAAAAAAGGGGCGCACTTTCGGAGGGTTACCCTCCAAAAGAACGCCCTTGTTCATGCAGGTATTATAGCAATCTGCATGATCTTTGTCAACTCTCTTTTTAGAGATTTGTATATCCCATCAGGGATTCATCTACTGCTCTGGCAGCCTCACGTCCTTCACGAATTGCCCACACAACCAGAGACTGTCCACGATGCATGTCACCCGCTGTGAACACACGCGAAACAGACGTTTCATACGCTTCAGGTTTCGTTTCAACATTTGTGCGTCCGTTAATCGATACTTTAAATGCATCTGTTACATATTTCTGGCTTCCCAGAAATCCAGCTGCGATCAGAACCACATCTGCCGGAATGACTTCTTCCGTTCCTTCTACCGGAACCATCATCATTCTTCCTGTCTTTTCATCTTTCTGACTTTTTAGTTTAACGATCTTCGCCTTGCAGACATTTCCTTTCTTATCTGCAATAAACTCCGTAACCGTTGTCTGATATACACGCGGATCATGGCCAAACACTGCAATTGCCTCTTCCTGGCCATAGTCCGTTTTGAGGATTCTCGGCCACTCAGGCCACGGATTATTCGCTGCACGTTCTACCGGCGGCTTCGGCATCATTTCAAGCTGTGTAACAGATTTTGCTCCAAGGCGGATACTTGTTCCAACACAGTCATTACCGGTATCGCCACCACCGATCACAAGTACATGTTTATCTTTTACAAGTTCATATGGCGTTTTTTCAAAATTGGAATCCAAAAGTGTCTTGGTAACTTTTCCAAGAAAATCTACAGCAAAGTAAATACCTTTTGCTTCTCGTCCCGGAACTTTGATGTCTCTCGGATTAGATGCTCCACATGCAAGGATCACGCGGTCATATTTCTTAAGAAGTTCTTCTGCAGTGATATCTTTTCCGACATTGGTATTCAGAACAAACTTCACACCTTCTTCTTCCATCAGATGAATTCTTCTGTCTACGACAGATTTTTCCAGTTTCATATTCGGAATACCGTAACGGAGAAGTCCGCCAGGTCTGTCACTTCTTTCATAAACTGTAACACTGTGTCCTCTTCGGTTCAGTTGCTGTGCCGCTGCCAGACCGGATGGACCACTTCCGACTACTGCGATCGTCTTTCCTGTACGAACGCGTGGAATCTGTGGTTTTACCCATCCTTCCTGCCACGCAGTTTCAATGATTGCTCTTTCATTTTCTTTTGTAGATACCGGCTCACTGTCCAGATTACAGGTACATGCCGCCTCACAAAGAGCCGGACACACTCTGGAAGTAAACTCCGGAAAACTATGTGTCTTGGAAAGTCTTAAATATGCCTGTTTCCAGTTTCCTGTATATACCAGATCATTTGTTTCCGGTACGAGGTTATGCAGTGGACAGCCGGAAGCCATTCCATTAAGCATCATACCTGACTGGCAGAAAGGTACGCCGCAGGCCATGCAGCGCGCCCCCTGTGTTTTCTGTTTTTCTTTGCTGAGAGGAGTCCGGAACTCATTGAAGTTGGCAATCCGGACCTTTGGCGGCAGCACTCTGGCTGTCTCTCTTTTATACTCTAAAAATCCTGTTGGCTTTCCCATGTTTCCTCATCCTCCTTAATGCTTTGCTCCAATGCTTTCGTAAAATGCTTCCATCTGCGCCTGCTCACTTGTCAGTCCTTTTTCTTCCAGTTTGGCGCTGAGTGTGATCATCTTCTTATATTCATTTGGAATAAGTTTCTTAAAGTGCGGCAGATAATAGTCAAAGTCATCAAGTACTTTTGTTCCCAGTTTAGAACCGGTAGCCGCAACATGGGCTTCGATCAGATCACGAAGTTCTTTTTTATCATATTTATTTAATCCATTGAAAGTGGCAATCCATAAGTTACCTGCATTGTCTTCGCATATAGATCGTACAATGTCACTTGATATGCAATTATTGCTGTTTTCTGAATAATTATAATTTTTGATATTTTCATCACTATCTATGAGGAATAATCCGTTCCTTCGGGTAGCGACCCATATCTTTTGTTCTGAATCAATGTATAATTGGCGTATCTGGTTGATATTCGCTAACATCTGTTTTGTGTCTTTATTCCTTCTGATAAGGAATATACCGTCGTCTCTGGTGCCTATGTACAGATTTCCTTTGGATGTTTCAGTGATGCAATCTATAATGCAAGATTCCTTTGGTAACTGTAAATGTAGTTTTAATATATTGTTCTTCCATTGGTAGATTGTATTTTTATACCCTATCCATAAGCAAGAGTCC
>OHDH01001071.1_pt1 | contig 10866 bp, 7 predicted proteins | sample 1566921 | NCBI WGS metagenome assembly OHDH01 (sample SAMEA3879585, study PRJEB24766) | human gut metagenome | biome: human-associated habitat; feature: feces | place: USA | collected 1985/1987
ATAAATTAATTTCCTGGAAATTCAAATGGAATTGGGGGTATTTTATCAATTTTTCCAAATTCAGGGGTATGGGCATGGAGCATGGAAGAGCCTGAAAACGAAAGTGTCTGCCCGGCGGGCGTTCCTGCTTTGGATTTTCCGGGCCGGCGGATTATTTCCGTTGTCCGGCAGCAGGATGTAAAAATTGCCGATGGTGATGTATGGGTATTTGTCCGACCGCCAGTGCGGGACAATGACCCGGCAGCTTCCCGGGAATGAACAGGACGAATTTTACTAACACATTTGATAGGAATCCCGTATGGGAAAATTTAATTAGAAGCGGTCGCAAATAGGGTATGATGAAAATTTGCCGGGACCATTTTTCATGCAAAAAGTGCGACTGCATTTCCATGCGGCGCAATGCGTTCTTGTGAGGGAAAATAAAACGCGATAGCGTAAAAACGACTTGGCGGTCAAGAATACCCCTTATCCCTGTCACGCGCGTATGGATCACGATTTCAGCCTTATTCTCACTTTTGTCGGCGGATTGGCCGCTGCCCTTCTTTTCGGCCTTATTGCCAGAAAACTGCATTTATCCCCGCTGGTGGGCTACCTGCTGGCCGGGGTGGTGGTAGGGCCGTACTCGCCGGGATTTGTTGCGGATTCCCATACGGTGGAACAATTCGCGGAGCTGGGCGTTATCCTGCTGATGTTCGGGGTGGGGCTCAATTTCCATTTGAAGGATTTGATTGCCGTGCAAAAAGTGGCCGTGCCGGGAGCCGTTGTGCAGATATCCGTGGCTACCGTGCTGGGGGTGCTGGTCGGGTGGATGTTCGGATGGTCCGCGATTTCCGGACTGGTTTTTGGCATGGCGATTTCCGTGGCGAGTACCGTAGTGCTGACGCGGGTGCTGGAAGACAACCAGAACCTCCATACGCCCGGCGGCCATGTGGCTCTGGGATGGCTGGTAGTGGAAGACCTGTTTACCATTCTGCTGCTGGTTCTCATCCCCGCCGTGATGGAAGCGCGCCAGAGCGGCGCCGGAGACTGGGGCGGCATTCTTTCCGAGCTTGGCTGGATGTTCGTCAAGCTGGCCCTGCTGGTGGCCCTGACGCTGTTTGCCGGGAAAAAAGTCATTCCGCTGGTGCTGCGGTACGTGGCCCGAACGGGCGCGCGTGACTTGTTTACGCTGGCTGTGCTGGTCATTGCGCTGGGCGTGGCGGTGTACTCCGCGGAATTCTTTGGCGCTTCCATGGTTTTGGGGGCGTTTTTGGCGGGGATGGTTGTAGGCCAGTCGGACTTCTGCGCGCGCGCGGCGGCGGAAGCCATGTTGATGAGGGATGCTTTTGCGGTTCTCTTCTTCGTTTCCGTGGGGATGATGTTTGACCCGATGTCCGTGGGGGATTGCTGGCCTCTGGCCCTGGCAACGCTGGGGGTGGTGATGATCGGCAAGCCGCTGGCGGCTTATGTGGTTGTTCGTTGCCTGAGGCGGCCGGTGCCGCTGGCGCTGAGCGTATCCGTGGCCTTGGCTCAAGTGGGTGAATTTTCTTTCATTCTCGCCGGAATAGGTCTCATGTACAACATCCTGCCTCCGGATGCCAATCAGGCCATCATTCTGGCGGCTGTCGTCTCCATTTCCTTAAATCCCATCCTGTATCGGCAGATTGGACCTGCAGTCAAATGGCTGCAAAAACGCGGCATAGGGCTTGCGGACCCGGGGGGCGTGAACAGCATGGCCTTGCCCGCTCCGGATGCGCGGCGCGTGGTATTGGTAGGGTTTGGCCCCACGGGGCGCATTCTTAAGAGGATATTGAATGACAACGGGGTGGAAGTCATCATCGTGGAAATGAACATAGACACGGTTACCGCTATACGGGAGCAGGGAGGGGATATTGTTTACGGGGATGCCAGCCAGCGGGAAATTCTGCGCCATGCGGGCATTGAATATGCGGAAAGCCTGATTCTCTCCGCTTCCATTCCGGACGCCAAGGAGATAGTAGGCGTGGCTCTGGAGCTTAACCCTCATATTGACGTGATGATTCACACCAAGTACATGAGGGACGTGGATATACTGAAGGAAGCCGGCGCTTCCCAGGTTTTTTCCTCGGAATCGGAAGTAGCCCTGTCCATGGCGGAATATTTCCTGCGGGAAGGCGGTGCGGACGACGAACAGATCGTTTCCGAGCGCCAGCGCATTCGCGCGGAGCTGGACAGGGAAATGCCCGGAGTTTCCGTTGCGGGCCATTCATAATCGTTGGCTCCGCTTTGTCCGGGCAGAGGTTCCCATGCCCGGAATGGAAACCGTTTCTCCTTCCCGAATTCGGAACATGTTTTTACGGGAATCCGGCAACAGTCATTCAATTTCTGTTCTGCTTGGACGGTTTAAGAATGACGGTAACGCGCCCCAGGTGGTGCAGTGCGTTTTCTATCTGGTTTTCCAGCTGCGAGGCGATCTGGTGGCATTCCCGGATAGTCAGGGAGGCGTCCACGGAACACACGCAGGTCAAGGTTGGGAAATTGGCCTCCCTGGTCAGGTCCAGCTTGAGGATCTTGCGGATGTTTCTGTGCTGCTGGAGAATGAGATTTACCTTCAGGCGCACTTCCTCCGGAGAAACCTGTTCCGCAATGGCGCCTGTTTCCATGTCGCGGCAATCCGGTTCAATGCGGCAAATTACCTTTTCCGGCTTGAGTTCATGCAGAATGGAATCCCTGAAAGCCTCCACCACATGGTAGCCGCGTTCCAGGGGCCAATCCGCCGGAATTTCCACATCCATGAAATAACAGGGGGCCTGTTTGCCGTGGCCTGCATAAAAACCGTGAATGCGGACATGGTGGCGCAAGGCCAGCCGGTGGATAATCATGTCCGGCTCCATATGGGAAAGATTCTCCCGCGCCGGTTCGATATGGACGATGACGTCCGCTTCCGGCAATTCATGCTTTACAATGCCTTCAATGGATTCCGCCACATCATGGGCGTCATCCACGTGCAGTTCCGCAGGCGCTTCCACATCCAGCTCTACGAAGATGCGCGAGCCTCCGTCACGCAGGCGGATGCGTTTGACCGGATAATCCGGGGCATTCTTTTTCATGGCGTCCAGCACCTGCCGCGTCAGGGAGGAAGAACCGCCGTCCATCAGGGCGTGGATGGAACGTTTGGCAAGGCCGAAAGCCACGGAACAAACCAGAGCCGCCACAAACAGGGCCGCAATGGCATCCGCCCTCTCCAGGAGGCCGTGCCAGGCTGATTCCGCAGGGACCAGATGGGCCAGCCAGATGCAGAAAAGACCCAGGAGCACGACTGCGGAAGACCAGATATCCGTGGTAAAGTGAAGTGCATCCGCTTCCAGGGCCTGGCTTTTGTGCTTTTTGGCTATCCGGCGGAGCATGGCGGAACGGTTCACATCTACCAGCAGGGAGACGGCCACTACGGCAAAAGCCCACCAGGTGAGGGTAATCTCCGCCTCATTGTAGAACAGACGGTCCACAGCCTCCCAGACAATCCAGGCGCAGGTAACTAAAAGGAGGGCTGTTTCCGCCAGGGCGGAAAGATTCTCCACCTTTTCGTGCCCGTAGGGGTGGCTTTCGTCCGCAGGGCGGGACGCCACTTTTACGGCGTAAAAAGTCATGGCCGCAGCCATCAGGTCCAGCCCGCTGTGCAGGGCTTCGGAAATGATGCCGAGGCTGCCGGTTACAATGCCGGCCCAGAGCTTGATGACCGTTAAAAAGGCGGACCACAGGACGGAGGAAAGGGCCGCATGTGATTTTTCCTGGTGCGCTGCTTGTTCCATAAGACAGGGAAAAAGAAAGAAGGGCATATCTAAGCCCGCCTCCCTTTCTTAGTCAATGATAACAGAGGCGGCGTTAGAACTCAGGCTTTGGCCCATGACGGAATCACCCCCTGCACCATCAGGGCTGGATGTGTAACAGGAGCCTGCTGTGCGGATATATTTTTTTATTTTCACTATTAAAGAAACAGTATTTATTATTTTAAATAATCAAAATATATTAAAAATTAATTGAAGGCGGTAGAAGATAACTCTGAAAGCAGCCGGTTGCCGTGACCTAAAAAAGTATTGCCAATGCTGGGGAATACGTTATTTTGCGTGTGTTGAGAGTGACTGCCAAGAGGTAGCCGGAGCTCCTGAAGGTGCGCGGCGTGTTCCCCGGCAGAGTATCCGGTACCTGTAATATATTTACGGATGGCCGCACCCTGATTCCCTTCCTGCGTGGTATTTGCAAATGACAATGTGTTCCCCGGGTTGTAGAACAGTTCCACTTGTTAGTTTGTCTCTTTTCACCTACACTTACTATTATTCCCAATTCTATGTCAGGACATAATAAATGGTCTAAGATCAAGTACGTTAAGGCTAAGGAAGACGCCAAGAAGGGCAAGGTTTTTGCCCGCTTTGCCCATGAAATCATGCTGGCCGCCAAAAGCGGCGGCGGAGATCCTGATCTGAATCCGCGCCTGCGCGCCGCCATTGACGGAGCCAAGGCCGTGTCCACCCCCAAGGAAAATATTGAACGCGCCATCAAAAAAGGCACCGGGGAACTGGGAGGAGCTACCATCCAGGAGATTACCTATGAAGGCTACGGCCCCTCAGGCACGGCTTTCCTGATTGAAGTGGCGACGGACAACACAAACCGTTCCGCTTCCGAGCTGCGTACCCTGTTCACCAAAAACGGAGGCAGCATCGGTACGCCCGGTTCCGTGGCTTACCAGTTTGAACGCAAGGGAGAGGCCCGCATCATGGCGGAAGGTCTTACGGAGGATTCCGCCATGGATCTGGCGCTGGAATGCGGCGCGGACGATGTGGAACAGGGGGATTCCGACAATGAATGGGTGTTTGTTACGAGCCCAACGGAGTTGAACAACGTGTGCGCCGCCCTGCGTGAAGCCGGGCATACGGTAATTTCCATGAAGCTGATTTCCGTGGCGCAGAATGCTTCCGTGATTAATGATCTGGAAACGGCGAAGGCCGCCCTGCGCCTGTATGAAGCGCTGGACGACTATGATGATGCGCTGAACGTCTTCTCCAATTTCGATGTGGCGGAAGAAATCCTTGAGCAGCTTGGTTAACGCTGTTGTCCTTCAGGAGACGCCTGTTGTTGCAGTTCAATTTTCTTTTCCATGTCTGATACCCCCCCAGATTTGACTCCGGAACAGGTTTCTCCGGAGCCGGCGCCCAAAAAACGTATTATCCGCAAAACCAAGTCTGCGGCGGAAGCTCCGGTAAAGCCCCAGACTGCTGCGGAAGTATCCGGGACGGAACAGGATTCTTCCCCGGCGCCCCGCAAGCGGACGATAAGGAAGAAGGCTGTTGAATTGGCGGATGATGGGATGGAAAGTGTTGATGTGCCGGGGAAGAAGACTTCCCGTAAAAGCGGTGCTGAAATCCCGGTGGAAGAAGCGCAGGAGGTTCCTGCCAGGCCCCGGCGCGGACGCCCGCGCAAGAAGCCTGTGGAGGAGGTTCCGGAAACTGACGGCTCTACGATTGCCTCCGGAACGGAAGCCGCCGTCAAGCCGGTGCGCAGGCGTGCTGCCAAGGCTGTTGCTCCGGAGAACGGTGATTCAGCCGGCCCCGAGGCGGAAATTGCCGTTCATGCGGCGCCTGCCGAGCCGGCTTCCGATTCTTCCGATTCTGTTCCGGAGCAGCCCGCAGAAGGCAGGCCGAAGGTTATTCGCCAGAGATTTGTGAGGAAACCGAGGGAACAGGAGCCGGAGGCGGATGCTTCCGTTCCGTCCATCAAGGTGGTGCAGGAAGGTGCGGCGGATTTTTCCGAAGATGCCGCCCGGGAGCCGCGTCGGACAAATGAGCCGCAAAGGCAGCGTTTTGACAGGCAGAACCGCCGGAATAACAACGACCGTTTCAATAAAAACCGGAATAACCGCCAGGATGGCCGCAATGGCAGAAACGGCAATGACCGGGTTAAAAACCGTTGGAATAAGGGCGGAACCCCACAGAACAGCGCCCCCCGTGAACTGGCGCCGCCGGAACCGGTGGACGGGTTGCTGGAAATTACGAATAAGGGGTTCGGCTTTTTAAGGAAGCCGGATAATGATTTTGACGCTTTTGCGGAAGCCGTTTATGTGCCGCAGGATATGATCCGCAGGTTCGGTCTGCGTCCTGCCGTGTGGGTGCATGGGCAGGCCTGCCGTCATGACCGCGGCATTCTTCTGACGGAAATTGCCTCCGTTAACGGGGTTGCTCCGGAGAAAGCGCGCAAGAACCCGCACTTTGAAGAGCTCAAGGCGGTCAATCCTAATAAGCGCATTTCTTTTGAAACCCGGCCGGAGCGTTACACCACCCGCACATTGGATCTGATTGCTCCAATCGGGCGCGGCCAGCGCGGCCTGATTGTCTCTCCGCCCCGCGCAGGGAAGACGACGCTGCTTCAGCACATGGCGGAAGCCATTCTGGAGAATTACAGGGATTCCATTCACCTGATGGTGCTTCTGGTAGACGAGCGTCCGGAAGAAGTGACGGAGTTTAAACGTTCCCTCCCCGGAGCTGAAGTATACGCCTCTTCCAATGATGGAAGGGTGCGCGATCACTGCCGCATGGCGGAACTTTGCATTGAACGCGCCAAACGGCTTGTAGAGGCGGGGCAGCATGTTTTCCTGCTGATGGATTCCATTACTCGCCTGGCCCGCGCCTACAATAACGCTGACAAGGGAAGCGGCCGCACGATGTCCGGCGGCATTGATGCCCGCGCTCTGGAAATGCCCCGGCGCCTTTTTGCCGCCGCCCGCAATACGCGCCAGGCCGGTTCCCTGACTATCATTGCCACCGCCCTGGTGGAAACCAACAGCCGCATGGATGACCTGATTTTCCAGGAATTCAAGGGGACGGGCAATATGGAACTGGTGCTGAACCGCCGCATTGCGGAGCAATATATCTTCCCGGCCGTGGACATTCTGAAATCGGGGACGCGGAGGGAAGAGCTCATTATGCCGGAAGCATGGCTGTACAAGATGAATCTGATCCGCCGCGCTTTAGCCGGGCATAAACCCGTAGAAGCCATGGAACGGTTCCTGTTTTTCCTGAACAAATACCCCAGCAATACCCAGATGCTGCTGGATTTGAAACAGAAAGCGTAGGTTCCCCGATGGCGCAGAGCCTTGGAGGCTTGCGGAATTCCGGCCGGAAAAGCGGGAAGCATTTGTCTTTCCTGATGAGTCAGGAGCGTGCTTAAACGCCTTTTTTGCTGTTCCAGATGGCGATATGCAGACGGTCTGAAAAACGAAAACCGTAGCGGAGACACCATTCCACCGCCTGCGCACGCATGGCGTTCAACTCATCCCGTGTGGAGGCCAGGGGCATGATCAGAATTCGTTCCGGGGGAATGTCCGCTTCGGAAGCCCGCCGCAGAACGGCCCTGACATCGTCCTCGCACGCCACGACGAATTTGAACCAGGCTTTCTCCGTACCCGCCAGACAGCGCAGGATATCCGGTTTCCAAGTCTTAACGTCGTTATTGCCTGAATGGGGGAGTTTGGGAGATACGTTGAATTGCGTGACGCGTTTCAGCAGTTCCGTATCCGGCATGATGGTGCCGTTGGTTTCCATTTCCACGGCATGATCCGGCAACAGGCGCAGCAGGGCGGGAAGCGCCTTTTGCTGAATGAGCGGCTCCCCTCCGGTCAGGACCAGGCGGCGGCATGGATAATGGAGCACCAGTTCAGCCGCCTTTTCAGGCGCGAGGCGCACTCCGGGAACCGTTCCGTTCCAGGAATACGCCGTATCACACCAGGAACAGGCCAGATTGCAGCCTGCCAGACGCAGGAAGACGCAGGGTGTTCCCTGGGAGACTCCTTCCCCCTGAATGGAATGGAAAATTTCCGGTTGTCCGTGAATCTGGGCCAGTGTGAGCATGATCAGGCTGGCCTGAGACTATCATATCCCTGCCGTCCGTCAACGACTCCCTGAGGGAAGGCGGGTGCTTCCTTGTTCTCCGTGCATTTCATTTTCCGGCAGATGTTCAACTGTTGCTGCTGCGGAAGGCCGCACCCGTGAACAGGAGCAGGATAAATCCCGCGACGGAGGCTGCACCCGTGAACAGCTTCTGAAAGGAGGCATGGTCTTTTTCCTTCTTTGCCAGCTTGTTCACTTCTTCCCTGGAGGTTTTCCGCATGGCCGCGCGGGCTTCGTCATAGGCCCGGGATGCCTGTTCTTCTTTTTTACGGGCCTGTTCCAGAGTTTTCCGTACATCTCTGGACAGCTCCCTGTATTCGGCCGCCGCCAGCAAATCTTCATCGCCCGGTTCCGGGACAGCGGATTCGTCCCGGTCATCGTCGGCCAGAACCTTGTTTTTCTGTTCGGTGAGTTTCTCCTCCGCCTTCTGCATCAGGCGTTCCTGTTTGCCAGACTTTTTTTCCAGAGTTTCCAGCGCCGCATCTACGGCTTTCATTTTTTCCTTAGCAGCTGCGGTTTTTTGGCGGATAAGGTTCATCCGTGTCTGAAGTTCGGAAATATTTCCCTTCTGGGGAGCAATCCCGGACAATTTCTTCCTGCTTTTGGCCTCTTCCCGTTTTTGGGCCAGTTCGCGTTCCGCCTGTTCCAGTTCCGCCTGAATGCTCCTCTGCTGATCGGTCAGCCTGTCAAGCTGGGTTCTCATTCCCTCCTTTTTCCGGAGCAGTTCCTCCCTGGCGGATTTGGAGTTTTCCCTTTGCCTTTTCATGCGGCGGCGCAGCCGGTCAATCTTCTGGTCGTGTTCCTTCACTTCTTCCTGCTGGTCCGCCACGCTTTTTTGGTAGGCGGCATCCTGGATTTCCTGATGCTGTTGCCTTTTTTGTTGGAGATAAGCTTGCTTGAATCTCTCTATGTCTTCTTCCGCCGCCCGGGTGGCATCCTGGGCATCATCCAGCTTCTTTCGGGATTGGATAACGGCTTTTTCCAATATTGCGGCCTCCTGTTCCAATGTTGTTTTTTGGGCGGCCAGTTCCTTTCCTTCCGGGGAAATGCGGTTTTGATAGTACCAGACGGAAAATCCGGCGGTTAACAGGGTCAGGAGAAGCAGTACGTAACGCATGGATATGTTCCGACGATTCGGTCAATGGTATAAAAATGGGTAAGCCTTGTCAACATGGCAGAAATAAGAACCGCCCGCTTCCCTCCGGAGATGAAGGAAGCGGGCGGCCTGAAAAGCAGGTTTCCGGAAACGCGTCTTTCCCTGTTAAAGATTCAGGGAAAAAGCAGAGATGGCATCTATCTCTTTCGCGATTTTATCCAGCAGCTCATCGGAAACCGGCTGGTTGGTCTTAATCACGGTCAGGGCCTCCCTGGTAGCGTGGTCGGCCGGAGCGGCGATGTTGTCAATGTTGATTCCATTGGAAGACAGGGCGGAGCCGATGAGAGCGATAATGCCTGGACGGTCCTTGTAGCGCAGGCATAATGTCGTGCCGCGCAGGTCCGCGTACAATCCGTTGAAATTGTTCAGGCGGGAGACCATGGGGATGCCTTCCGTCACCACGCCGCGCACGCTGGTGTGGAAATATTCCTCTTCCTCTTCCATGGCCACGTCCAGCGTGATGGAATCTTCATAAGGTTTGTCGTCTTTGGGTTCCCTCGCTTTGAAAACGATGCCGTGCTCCCGCAGGGATTCTTCCGCGGCGGCAGGCATGAGCCCTTTTTCCGCATGCGGCAGAAGGCCTTCCAGAATGGGGGCCGTAAACCATTTGCGGAAAATGCGCAGGTTGCCGTAAAAAGTGCATTCCACGCGGCGGATGGGCTTGTTGCCGCCGGCCTTGCGCGCCAGGGAGGCGAGCAGAAACGCCAGTTGAAGATGGGCCGGATTGAGGCCGCTGGGGGATTCCCCGTTCACCACGCAGGAGGTGTCGCCGTCGGAAAAGTAGGCGATCATCTGTTCCGCGGCGCGTTTGGCCGCTTTCGTATTGGCCTCCCGGGTGTTGGCTCCCAGGTGGGGAAGAATCAGGTCCGCAATGGGTGCGGAAGGCTTCTCTCCGGGCGCGTCCTTGGGATGGACGTCCGTCAGGTAGCCGATGTTTTTGCCTGCGGCCTTGGCGGCGGCCAGCGCTTCTTCATCCACCACGCCGTAGCGGGAGCAGTTGATGAGCACTGCTCCGTCTTTCATTTTTCCAATGAGCTCCGCGTTCACCATGTGGTGGGTGGAGGGGCCGCCCGGAACGTGCAGGGTAATAATGTCGCACTGGGAGAAAATATCTTCAATGCTGGTAGGGGTGACGCCGATGTTCAGGGCGCGCTGGCGTGCCAGAAAGTGGTCGTAGCCCAGCAGAATGGGTTCAAATCCCTGAAGGCGCTTGACGAGGTTGCGGCCGATGTTGCCCAGGCCGATGATGCCCACCGTCTTTTTGGTCAGCTCGCTGCCCATGTATTTTTTCTTTTCCCACAGGCCTTCCCGGGTGGTGGCGTCCGCCTGGACGATGTGGCGGTAGTAGGCCAGAATCATGGCCATGACTTCTTCCGCCACAGCATTGGAGTTGGCCCCGGGGGTATTCATGACGTCCACGTTTTTTTTGCGGGCGTACACAATGTCAATGTTGTCGTAACCGGCTCCGGCGCGGACGACCAGCTTCAGGGAAGGAAGGGCGTCCATGATTTCCGGAGTGACTTTTTCGCTGCGGACGATCAGAGCCACGGCATCCGGATGGGCGGCTACCTGTTTTTCCAGAGGCGTATCAGCGTCCTGGATGACTTCATAGCCGGCCGTTTTAAGCGTGTTGGCCGCTACGTCGGAGAGTTTGGTAGGAATAAGGACCTTGTTCATGTTGGTACGGTGGAAAAGATTATTGTTCAATGGTATGGATAAAAAGCCCGCTGCGCAGCTTGGGTTCAAACCAGGTGGATTTGGGAGGCATGATTTCTCCGGCGTCCGCTACGCGGAAAAGGTCGGCCATGGTGACGG
>OHDH01001073.1_pt1 | contig 10865 bp, 7 predicted proteins | sample 1566921 | NCBI WGS metagenome assembly OHDH01 (sample SAMEA3879585, study PRJEB24766) | human gut metagenome | biome: human-associated habitat; feature: feces | place: USA | collected 1985/1987
TGATGCCCACGCTGGGCAGACCGTAAAAGATGATGAACAGCTGCACCAGCAGCGGCGTGCCCCGGATGACCCAGATGTAGAACCGGGCAATCTGGCGCAGCACCGGAACATTGGCGTACTGCACCAGCGCAACAGCCACTGCAATGACCATGGCAAGGCTGAAGGAGATCAGGGTCAGGGGAATGGTCATGGTCAGGCCTGCCGTCAGGATGCGGGGCAGGGCCTCCCACAGCACGCTGACCGTGCGGTTGGTAAGAAGTGCTTCAAACATATTTTTCTTCCTTATTGATAAAAAAACGGTGGAATATCTTTAGGATACACCTTAAACTATGGTTCAGGTCAAGAGCATATCCTACAATTCCTACCAAAATACTATAGCATGAAATGGAGATAAGTGCAATCCATTGGCGAAAATCTTTCACTCTGGCCAAAAACAAAAGAAAACACCGGTTAACTTTGTGCAGACTGGCAAGGAGTTGACGCGGTACGATGTTTCGTGTAAAATGGAATCAGACAGGCCCCGTGCAGGAAGCGCGGGGAACAGGCCGGGCACACAAGCAGCCCGGCGCATACGGAGGACAAAACACAATGAAGCATAAAATTGGTATTCTGGGTGCAGGCACCTGGGGCATGGCTCTGGCGCGGATGCTGACGGTGAGCGGCAATGACGTGACCGTGTGGTCGGCGCTGGAACAGGAGATCGACAACCTTTCCACCACCCGGGTCCACCCCAATCTGCCCGGCATGACCATTCCGGCAGAGATGAAGTTCACCAAGAGCGTGGAAAAGGTGTGCACGGACAAGGAGATCCTGCTGTTCGCGGTGCCGTCGGTGTTCGTGCGCTCCACCGCCGCCAAGGCCCGGCCCTTTGTGCCGGACGGTCAGATCATTGTGGACGTTGCCAAGGGCATTGAAAAGGATACCCTGTTCACCATGACGGAGATCCTGGCCGATGAGCTGGGCAAAGAGGGCGGCCCCAAGGGGGTGCGTCTGGTGGCCCTGAGCGGCCCCACCCACGCCGAGGAGGTGGCGATCGACCTGCCCACCACCATCGTTTCGGCCAGCAAGGATATGGAAGCGGCCAGATTCGTGCAGACGGTGTTCACCAACAACGTCATGCGTGTGTACACCAATGAGGACATCAAGGGCGTGGAACTCAGCGGTGCCATGAAGAATGTCATCGCGTTGGGCGTGGGCATCTCCACCGGCCTGGGCTATGGCGACAACGCCCGTGCCGCCCTCATCACCCGCGGCATTGCCGAGCTTGCCCGGCTGGGTGTGGCCATGGGCTGCAATGTCCACACCTTTGCCGGTCTGGCCGGCATCGGTGACCTGATCGTGACCGCCACCAGTATGCACAGCCGCAACAACCGGGCCGGCATCCTCATCGGCAAGGGTGAGACCCCGGAGCAGGCCGTGAAGGAGGTGGGCATGGTGGTTGAGGGCATGAACGCCCTGCCCGCCGCGCTGGAGCTTGCCGCCAAGTATCAGGTGGAAATGCCTATTGTCCAGACCGTGAACGCTGTTGTGAACAAGGGCATGAGCGCCGCCGAGGCGGTGCGTTCCCTGATGGACCGTGACCCCAAGAACGAGCTGCCCCAGAGTTACGAAAAGTAATATTTTTTTCATCGAGAGGAACGACCCTCTCCGTCATTGCTTCGCAATGCCACCTCTCCCGAGGGGAGAGGTTTGGTGCTGTACTTTACGGCATCAAAAAAGCTCCCCCTTTCGGGGGAGCTGGCAAAGCCGCAGGCTTTGACTGAGAGGATGGTTCCTCTTTCATTTTACTGCTGGGCCTCGATTGCCTTGACGATCTTGTCGGCGATGTACTTGTGGCCGGAGACGGTGGGATGGCCATCCAGCTCAGTCTGAGCAAAGGGGATGGAAACGTAGGTGGCACCGTAAACATCGGCCAGCTGCTTTTCGTAGTTGTTCAGCTTGCTGAAGTAATCACTCCAGCTGGGCAGCAGGGGCACGGGGTTGGTGGCACCGATGATCAGGATCTGGGCATCAGGGTTCAGCTCCTTGACGGTCGCCACGATCTGGCGCAGGTTGCTGCTGCTTTCGGGATAAGCGTTCTCGCAGATCTTGTTCATGCCGGAGAAGAACAGGTTCCAGACGGCATCTTTCTCGCTGCGGGTCAGGCTGAGCTTTTTTAGGCTCTCGTTCAGTGCGTCCTCGGTTTCCTTGCTGCTGCCGCGCAGGTTGCCGCTGAGCACGATGGAAGCCAGGTCCTCACTTTTCCAGTTAGTGGCCTCACCAAAAGAGACCACGGTGGGCACAAAGGCATCATTGGAGCCCAGCTGGATGGAGATAACATCGGCACTTTTGATGTAATCTACAAACTCGGGGTAATTGTACTGGCAGCCGGAGAGGGTGTTCATCTCGGCCATGGTGCCGGTCTTGACCAGCTCCAGCATATCCTTGCTCATCACGCCGGGCAGGCCCAGATTGATGGCATGATCCCGGTCGAGGTTCAGGCTTTTGCCCACCTGACCCACATAGCAGGCCTCGGGGTAACCCTTGAAGTTGAAGGAAACGTCCACGCCCATCAAGTTATGTGCATATTGAACGGTAGTCAGGCCGATACCGGCGCAGATGCTGTCGCCCAGGGCAACATAGGTGATGGAGTTGGGCTCCTTCTCTTCTTCGGTGCTGCTGGAGGTGAAGAAACAGTTCTCCTCCTCTGCAGCGGTCTGTTCAGTGGTCAGAGCGGGGTCTGCGCTCTCTTCCGGGGCGGCTGCAAAGGCCGGAACGCTCAGGACAGAGAACAGCATGGCGGCCGAAAGGGCCAGGCCAATCAGTTTCTTTTTCATGGTGTCGTCACGAATCCTTTCCAATGTGTATTATTCTGCTTAATAATCGCGGGGAGTGATCTCTTCTTCCAGCTTGCGATAATCAAATTTAGCGGCCAGTGTCAGGGGCATTTCGGGGATGATCTTGTACCCCACGGGCTGGACATATTCGGGCAGCTCCTCAATGCAGAGCTGGCGCAGCTCCTTGATGATCTGCTTGCGCTTGGCGGCGGGAACCGCAGGGTCAAGCACCAGATAGACAAAAGGCAGGCGGCCCTGCACATGATCCTTGTCGGCGCAGCCCACCACAGAGCACTGATGCACGGCGGGATGCTGGCTGACCACATTTTCGATCATGGAGGGGAACACCTTGAAGCCATCGTGACGGATGATGAGCCGCTTGATCCGGCTGTCCAGATAGACAAAGCCGTCCTCGTCCAGATAGCCGATGTCACCGGTATGCACCCAGACCCGGCCATCTGCATGGGTGCGCAGGATGGCGGCGGTCTCGGCAGGCTTGTTGTAGTAACCCTTCATAACGCCGGGGCCGGAGATGCACAGCTCGCCCCGCTGGCCGATGGGCAGCTCCGTGTCGGTGCCCGGCTCAAAAACGGACACCAGCGTGTTGACCAGCGGCAGGCCCACGCTGCCGGGCTTGTTGTTCCGACCAGCAGCAGCGGTGGCAGCAGAGGAGGCCTCGGTCATGCCGTAGCCCTTGGCGATGGGGAATTCCACGTTGTGAGCGGCCAGGAAGTCGTTGACCGTCTGCTCGGCACCCCGGGCGATGGCATCGCCGCCTGCGGCATAGTTGCGGATGAAGGAGAGATCCTTGTTCTGCAGCTTGGGGTCAACAGCCAGCTGCTGGTAGTGGGAGGGCACGCCGAACATGTGTTCGGGCTTGTACTTCCAGATCAGGCTGCCCAGCTTATTGGAGTCGAGGTTGGGGATGATGACCACCTTGATGCCCAGCGTCAGCGGCAGATGTACGCCGCAGGCAAAGCCGTAGGCAATGAAGGGGGGCATGATGTTCAGCAGGGACTGGCCCTTGGAGAACAGCGTGTCGCAGGCAGAGAACTGCATGGCGATGCCGTTGAAGTTGTTATCGGTCAGCATCACGCCCTTGGGGGAGCCAGTGGTGCCGCCGGTGTGCACCACCACGCAGGCGTGCTCCGGGTCATAGGGCTCCGCGGCAATGCTCTCGTCCTTCCCGGCAGCAAGGAACTGCTTCCAGTGGATGACATTGGAGTGATACTTGTTCTTGTCGAGATTCTTGACCTTGTAGCCCAGCGCCAGAGGCAGCGGCAAGGAATCGGCCGGGGAGAGCACCACCACATGCTCCACATGGGTGCGCTTGGCAGCCTGATGGCAGCGCTCATACACCACATTCAGGCAGATCAGCAGGTGGGAATCCACCTCTTCAATGTACTCGCGGATGCCCTCCACACTGTAACGGGGATCCACCAGGTTCAGAGTCGCGCCGATCATGTCGGCGGCATAGAACGCAAAGATGATCTCCGGGGTCATCACGCTGACCACCGTGGCGATATCGCCCTTTTTCAGGCCCGCGGCCCGCAGGGCTGCTGCCGTCTTTTTGACGTTGACAATAAAATCAGCGTAGGTGAACTTGCGGCCATAGTATTCCAGTGCGGTCTCGCCCAGTCGGTTCTTGTTCTGCCGGCAGACGAGCTCAAACGCCGTGCAGGCGGGCATGGTCTGGTCAATGTACTTCTGATCGTAGAATTTCAGCCAGGGACGTGCCTGGGAAGCATAGATCGGGGTGTTGGATGTTGTCATAAATTGTCCTTTGTCCTTTGAGCAGTCACTGCACCCGCAGCCGGGGCAGCTGGATTCAACAGGGTCTTAAATTTCGTCCGTTTGTCAAAAACAACACAATACGTACAAGAGCTATTGTAGTAGAGCAGGGTGGAAATGTCAAGAAACAAAGGGCGAACTTTGCCAAAAAACGCAAGAGAAAGTTTACATTTCAGCCAGCCAGCCTTTGGCCTCCTGCTCGCTGCAGAGCACCCAGTGGCTGGGGCGCAGCTCCCGCCACTGGGGAGCCTCCTGCGTGTAATCGTGCATGGCGGGGTCGTAGACCAGCAGCTTTTTCTTCCGCTCCAGCCTGGGGTTGGGCATGGGGATGGCGGAGAGCAGGCTGCGGGTGTAGGGGTGGATGGCATGGGTCACCAGCTCTTCCGCATCGGCCAGCTCCACGATATCGCCCTTGTGGATGACGGCGATGCGGTCCGAAATGTACCGCATGACCGAGAGGTCGTGGGCGATGAACAGGTAGGTGATGCCGCGCTCCTTCTGCAGATGGCGCAGCAGGTTGAGCACCTGGGCGCGGATGGACATATCCAGAGCCGAGATGGGCTCGTCGGCAATGATGAACTCAGGCTCCACGATCAGGGCGCGGGCAATGCCGATGCGCTGGCGCTGGCCGCCGGAGAACTCATGCGGGAAACGGGAGGCGAATTCAGGCAGCAGGCCCACATCCAGCAGTGCCTGCCGGACCTTCTCCTCCCGCTGGGCGGCGGTCAGGTCGGGCCGGACATTCTGCAGGCCCTCGCCCACGATGTAGCTGACCTTGGCACGCTCGTTCAGGGAGGACTGCGGGTCCTGGAAGATCATCTGGATCTCCTTGATGACCTGCTGGTCCAGCTGGCGGGAGATCTTGCCGTTGATCTTCTGGCCCTTGTACAGGATCTCGCCGCCCGAGGTGGGCAGGATGCGCATGATGGCGCGGCCGATGGTGGTCTTGCCGGAGCCGGATTCGCCCACCAGACCAAAGGTCTCACCCTTGTAAATTTCAAAGTTGGCACGGTTCACGGCTTTGAAGGCCTTGCGGCCGGAGCCGTAGGTCACCTCGAGGTCCTTGACCTCAAGCAGGACCTGCCGGGGCGAAGCCTCTCCATCTTGCTGGCGCAAGACCGTTTTTTCGCTCGAACACTCCACTGGGGTGTTCGCTGCTTCGCAAACGCGAACGTCACGATTTTCAGGCATCCTGCATCCCCTCCTCTTTCAACAGTTTGACGGCGGCAGGCGGCTCCACCTTGGGGGCCCGGGGGTCCAGCAGCCAGGTCTTGGCCTTGTGGGTGGGGCTGACCGCAAAGTAGGGCGGGCGCTTGACAAAGTCGATCTTCAGCGCCTGGGGGTTGCGGGGCGCAAAGGCATCGCCGTGGATCTCGGTGAACAGGTTCGGGGGTGTACCCTGAATGTTGAACAGATCCTCGCCTTTGATGCCCATCTGGGGCATACTGGACAGCAGCGCCCAGGTGTAGGGGTGGCGGGGGTCGTAGTAAATTTCGTCCGAGGTGCCGATCTCCACGATGTCGCCGGCATACATGACGGCCACACGGTCGGCGATGTTGGCCACGACGCCGAGGTCATGGGTGATGAGGATGATGGTGAGGTTATATTTGACTCGCATCTCCTTCAGCAGCTCGAGGATCTGAGCCTGGATGGTCACGTCCAGAGCCGTCGTGGGCTCATCGCAGATAAGGATCTGCGGGTTGCAGGCCACAGCGATGGCGATGACGACGCGCTGGCGCATACCGCCGGAGAACTCGTGGGGATACTGCTTGAAGCGCACTTCCGGGTCGGCGATGCCGACATCCCGCAGGTACTCAAGGGTCTTCTCCCTGGCGGCAGCGCCCTTGAGACCCTGATGGAGCTCCACGGCCTCCATGATCTGGTCGCCGATGGTCTTCAGGGGGTTCAGGCTGGTCATGGGGTCCTGCATGATCATGGCGATCTCATGGCCCCGGACCTTCAGCCAGTCCTTCTCCTTTTTCAGGTCAGAAAGGCGGATGGGCTTGCCGTCATCGGCACCGTAATAATCAATGGTGCCCGAGGTGATGGAGCCGTTGGCATCCAGCAGGCCCATGAAGCTCTTGGTGAACACGCTCTTGCCGGAGCCGGATTCGCCCACGATGGCAAGGACTTCGCCGTGGTAGATGTCCAGGTCGATGCCGCGAATGGCATGCAGCACCTTGCCGCGCAGGTTGAATTTGATGTTGAGGTCCTTTACAGAAAGGATGAGCTGATTTTTTTCCATCTTCTGTCCCTCCTTACTGCAGGTGGTTCTTCGGGTCGGCAGCGTCCGAGAAGGCGTTGCCGATGAGGTAGAACGCAATGGTGACAAAGCTCAGGATGATGGTGGGGTAGAGCAGCTGGTACCGCAGGCCCGCCTGCATCATCACCTTGCGGCCGTCGTTGATCAGGTTGCCCAGAGAGGGCGTTTCCACAGAAAGGCCCAGGCCGATATAGGTGATGAACACCTCGCTGCCGATGGCGGCGGGGATGGTCAGGGCCATGCGCAGCATGATGACCGATACCAGATAGGGCAGCAGGTTGCGCAGCACGATGCGGCGGATGGGGGTGCCGATGCAGCGGGAAGCCACGTTGTAATCACGGTCGCGGATGATCAGGATCTGGTTGCGGATAAAGCGCGCCATGGCGATCCAGCCCGTGATGGACATGCCCAGGATCAGGGTCTGGATGCTGGGGGACGCAACATAGGAGATCAGGATCAGGATGATGGTGGAGGGGATGTTATCGCAGATGTTGTACAGCTCGGTGAAGAAGAAATCGAGCTGGCGGACATAGCCCCAGAGCACGCCCACCGTGATGCCCACCACGGCCTCGATGAGGGCCACGAAGAAGGCGATGGTCAGACTGGTGCGTGCACCGGCCCAGATGCGGGCCCACAGGTCCTGGCCGATGGCGTTGGAACCCCAGATAAAGCCCTCTTCCCCGGGGGCGATATTGCGGAACTGGATACCGGTGGTAGAGTCTACCTGGCAGAGATTGGGATCTGCCTGACCGGGCAGATAAGGCTGCAAAAAGGCAAAGCCCACCACGAACACCAGTGCAATGAGCAGGGCCACGGCGATCTTATTTTTGAAGAAAGCACGGAAGGTGCTGCCCCAATAGCTGTAATTGGAGTAGGAGGTGGCCTCGGCACGCTCCTCGCTGAACCCGGCGGGGGTGAACAGCTCTTCTTCGGGCAGCTTTGCCCATGCGGCGGGGCCGTCCGCCTGTAACTTATCCAGCTCTGCCTCGAGCTGGTGTGCTTTTTCATCTTTCATACGGAAAAGCATTATCGGCCACCTTCTTTCTTGCCAAAGCTGATGCGGGGGTCAATGAGCACCATGAGCAGGTCGCCCAGGATCAGGCCGATGATGCCCACGCAGGCGTACAGCAGCACGATGCCCTGCACCATGGTGTTGTCGTGGCGCTGGACGCAGGTGACCAGCAGGCCGCCCATGCCGGGGATGGAATACAGGCTCTCGATGTAGATGGAGCCGACCACAGTGTTCAGGAAGGCAGAGGGAATATACTGCACCAGCGGCACCATGGCGTTGCGGAAGATGTGGCGCAGGGCGATGTTGCTCTCGCTCACGCCCTTGGCCAGCGCCAGCCGGACGTAATCCTTGTTGCTCTCGTCCACCATGTAGCGGCGCAGCCACATGGCGTAGAATGCCACGTTGCCCAGGCTCATGGAGCAGACCGGCAGCACCCAGTACCGCCAGTCGGAGGCATCAAACAACAGGCCCACGCCCAGGGCGGTGGTGCCGTACATCTGAATATAAAGGTAATACACGGCGGCAGGCACAGCCTGAATGAGCACGATGATGGCGGTGCCGATCTTATCCGGCCAGTGGTTCTTGAACCGGCCCATCAGCAGGCCCATAGGAATGCCGATGACCAGGCTCAGCAGCATGGCAAACACGCCCATCTGGATGGAGATGGGCAGCTTTTTGGCCAGGATGCCGGTGACCGAGGCATTTACCTTATAAATATGGCTCACGCCCAGGTCGCCGTGGAGGGCATTCCACCAGAAGCGGCCGATCTGCACCGGCAGCGGGTCCAGCAGGCCCATGGACTGCAGGCCCGCCTGGATCTGGGCCTCGGTCATTTTTTCGTAGTTTGCAAAGTAGCCTTCTACCGGCATCAGCCGCAGCAGGCAGAACACGAGCGTTACAATGACGAACAGCGTCAGGATGGAACGCCCGATGCGTTTTGCCAGATATTTCAGCATATCTGTGCGCACCCCTCTTTCGTTTGTGGTTCCTCCGCGGACAGTGGTCCTGAACAGCGGATAGGAATAGAATACATCAAAATTGCACTTTTGGAAAGTGATTTGCTCGGATTTTGAAAAATGTTTTTGTAAAAGCAGGGTAAAGTGAACGTTTTTCTTACAAAAACAACCCTCTCCGCCGGGTTGACGGAGAGGGATAAAAGTTTTTATAAACCTCTGCGCTTCAAAATCTCATCCAGAATGGCATCGGCCACATCGGCCTTGCTCATCAGGGGCAGCTCCCGGGTGCCGTCGGGGGTGATGAAGGTGACCACGTTGGTGTCCACCCCAAAACCGGCTCCGGCGACCTTCAGGTTGTTGGCCACCACCATGTCCAGATTCTTCCGGGTCAGCTTGGCCGTGGAGTTTTCCACCATATCCCGGGTCTCCATGGAAAAACCGCAGAGGAACTGGTGGGTCTTTTTCGGGCCGATGGTACCCAGAATGTCGGCGGTGCGCTCCACAGGGATGGAGAGGTCGCCGTCCTTTTTCTTGATCTTGTCGCTTGCCACCGTCACGGGGCGGTAGTCTGCCACGGCGGCAGCCATCACCAGAACGTCCATCTCCTCAAAGCGGCTGGTCACGGCATCGTACATATCCTGCGCCGTGGTAATGGGAACATCGGTGGTGAAGCGGACCGGCGGCAGGTCGGTGTGGCCGTGGATGAGGGTGACCTCTGCTCCCCGCATGGCAGCGGCCCGGGCGATGGCATAGCCCATCTTGCCGGTGGAGTGGTTGGTCAGGTAGCGCACGGGGTCCAGCGGCTCCTGCGTGGGCCCGGCGGTCACAGCGATGCGGACACCGGCCAGATCCTTGGGCCGGGCGATGGTGTGCAGGATGTACTCGATGAGCACATCCTCCTTGGGCAGGCGGCCGCTGCCCACATCCTTGCAGGCCAACACCCCGCTCTCAGAGGGGATGACCGTGAAGCCGTAGTGCTCCAGCGTTCTGAGGTTGTCCTGCGTGATGGGGTTTTCCAGCATCCCGGTGTTCATGGCCGGGCTGACCAGCTTGGGGCACCTGGCCGCAAGCACCACGGTGGTGAGCATATCATCGGCAATGCCGTGGGCCATTTTGGCAATGACGTTGGCCGTGGCCGGTGCCACCAGAACGACATCCGCCTTTTTGGCCAGCGAGATGTGGGTGACCTCGAACTTGAAATCGCGGTCGAAGGTGTCCACCATGCATTTGTGGCCGGTCAGCGTTTCAAAGACGAGAGGGGTGATGAAATGGGTGGCGTTCTCGGTCATAATGACCTCCACGTCCGCCCCCAGCTTTTTGAGTGCGCTGGCCACATTTGCCATTTTATAGGCGGCAATGCCGCCGGTAACGCCCAAAAGGACGCATTTGCCCTGCAGATCCATCCAAAAAACCTCCTGTTTTGCGGGTTTGCCTCTTTAGTATAATCCAAAATCACCGCCAGCACAACAAAATCTTTCGGTTGGGTCTTGTATCCAGCGCAAAAATGCGGTAAAATAGCTTGACTTAGAATAAAACCTCTCCGTCAAGGTCTGCGTCTTTGCCGCCGCTCCTGCCGGGAGAGGCAAGCCAACCGGCTCCTCTGGCAGGGGAGCCGGAGCAAAGCGCCTGAGAGGTTTTGCAGGAAAGGTAAAATATGATCTTAGCCATTGATATAGGCAACACCACCGTCGCCCTGGGCGGCATCAAGGACGGACGTGTATGCTTTGTGGCCCACATGGATACGGTGCGCACCCGTACCGCTGCGGAATACCGCATTGAAATGGAAAAGGTGTTTGCTCACCGCCGCCACCCGGAAAAGCCCATCCGGTTCGAGGGCGCGGTGCTGACCAGCGTAGTGCCCCAGATCACCGGGGCACTGGCTGAGTGCGCCCGCTATTACACCGGGAAAAAGCCGGTCATCGTTTCGCCGGAGATCCGCACAGGCCTGACCATGGGGGTGCCTGACCCCCATGCCGTGGGCAAGGACCGGCTGGTGGATGCCGCTTACGCTGCGGCGAACTTCCCGC
>OHDH01001075.1_pt1 | contig 10846 bp, 12 predicted proteins | sample 1566921 | NCBI WGS metagenome assembly OHDH01 (sample SAMEA3879585, study PRJEB24766) | human gut metagenome | biome: human-associated habitat; feature: feces | place: USA | collected 1985/1987
AGGGTGCGCAGGCAGCTCATCAGGACGTAAATATAAATGAGCAGGCCGTACTGGGCCATATCGGGCAAAAACTGCGCCACCGGCCAGCAGAGCACGAGGATGCCGAAGCCGCCGAGGATGGTGAGCAGGCCGTTGGTGAACACCTGCTTTTCGCTGTTGCCCTTGTCGAGGCCGAAGCGGATGATGGCGTTGGACATGCCCATCGACACAAAGGGGATGAGCAGATTGGCGTACTGGCTCAGGATCTTCGACAGGCCGAGGTCGGAAATCTCGGCCATCGCGTAGGTCAGGAACGGCTGGACGATGAGCGTCAGCAGCTTGGACGAAAAGCTGCTGATGGCAAAGATGATGGTATTGCCGGCGAGCTTCGAATATTTATCGCCGCCGGAGGTCTTTTCGCTTTCCAAAAGATTTTCTCTCCTATTTTAATAAATCCCGCCGGGCTTTCCAGTCCGGCATCAGCTTCGCCACTTCAGCCCAGAAAGCCGGGCTGTGGTCGGGCTGCAAAAAGTGGCAGTACTCATGCACTACCACATAGATCTGTGCCGCCTCGGGCATATTGTAGAGCTGGAGCGCGAAGGTGATCTGGCGCTTCGCCATGTGGCAGACGCCCCAGCGGCTGGTCATGCTGCGCACTTTGATGGTGGGCTTCTGCCCGCCCAGCACCCCGGCAAAGGCCGGGTAGACCTTGTCGCTCATGGCCGTGAAGTGGGTCAGGGCGGCCGCCTTGTCGGGCAGCTCCTCCTGCCGCTTTTCGCGGGCAGCCTGCCGGGCCTGTGCGGCCCGTATCCACTCCGCCTCGGCGATGACGTAGGCGTCAGCCGCTTCCAGCGTCGTGCGCAGGGGGATGCTGAGGGCCACGGTGCCGTCCCGCCGGACGTGGAGGTTGAGCCGCTTGACCCGCCCCCGCGTCAGCTCATAGGGGATGCCCCCGGCCACTCGCAGCATCACGCGCTCTTTTTGCATCTGCGCAGCTCCGCAAGGGGCAGCTGAGACAGCACGACGGCGGCGAAGATGAGGGCGCAGCCTGCGCTCTCCCGCATCGAAAGGTTCTGGCCCAGCAGCAGCCAGCCGCCCAGCGCACTGAATACGCTTTCCAGGCACATGATAAGGCTGGCGATGGCGGGGTTCAGATCTTTCTGGCCCAGGATCTGAAGCGTATAGCCCGCACCGCTGGACATGACGCCGCAGTAGACCACAGGCAGAAAGTTTGCGCCGTACTCTGCCAGCGTGGGCGTCTCGAAGATCAGCGCCGCCGCAGAGCTCTCCACAGCCACCACGATGAACTGGATGAGGCTCAGCCGCACACCGTCCACAAGCGGCGAAAAGTGGTCGATGGACATGATCTGGAAGCTGAACAGCACGGCGCAGCTGAGAAGTATCCAGTCGCTGGTCTCAATGCCGCCGAAGCCGTTCTTCATGCAGAGCATATACAGGCCCGCCACGGCGATGACCATGCTGACCCAGAGCTGAACGCTGCCCTTCCGGCCCAGAAAGAGGCCGAACACCGGCACCAGCACGACGTACATGGCCGTCAGGAACGCGGCCTTGGCCGTGGACGGGTTGATGGTGATGCCGATCTGCTGAGCCGCAGAGGCCGCGAACAGGAAGGTGCCGCAGACGAGGCCCGCCGCCAGCAGGGTCTTGCGCTCCGACTTCTCCTTCGGCCAGCCGTAGGGCTGGCCCTGTTTTTTGCGCACGGCGTCGAAAGCGAACACGGTGGGGATCAGCACGAGGACAGCCAGCCAGCTGCGCCCTGCGAGGAAGGAATAGGCCCCCATGCCGGAGCCTGCGCTCTGGGCCACGAAAGCCGTACCCCAGATAAAGGCGCAGAGCATCAGCATGAGCGAATGTTTGGTCTGTGTCTTCATCCTGCAATGCCCTCCACCTTGAGTCCGCCGTAGAGGTAGTAGCGGCTGGAATCGTAGGAGATGGTCAGGCGGTAGCTGGCCGCCGGGTCCAGCCCGGAGATGACGCAGCGGTAGTTCTGACCATCGGTCTTGATATAATAGGTGCTTCCGTTGACGTACTGTGCGCCGCCGGCCACCTTCTGCCAGACGGACACCTTGTACCGCTGGGTACCCTCGGCGGTGCCGTAGCCGGTGATGGTCAGGCTGCCGCCCGGGACGGTGAAGTAATCGGTCTGGCGGCTCCAGATGCCGTTGAACACGATATTCAGGCTCCCGTTCACCGCCGCCGAGGCATACTTGGCCGAGGCGTCAGCAATGCCCTCGATGTTCAGCGGGTCGCTGGTCGGTTCGGCCCAGCGGGTGCTGTCCTCTTCCTGCACCTCATTGTCCGCGCTGTTCTTCATGTCCAGCACAGTCTTGACGCCGGATGCAGCCACAAGCAGCACCAGCACCGCCACGACGAGCAGGGCGATTCGCTTTATCTTTTTCATGATCTTTTATCCTCAAATTTTGTTTTAACACGAGGTTTTACACGATTTATATAGTATACCGCATTTTATGCTCCCATACAAGAGTTCAGGCTGTAGTCAGAGCGGCCAGCGCCGCACGTTCGGCGTCGGCAAGCTCCGGCTGAGCCGACCGAAACAGCGAATCGTACCGGTAGAGCGCCCAGCCGCCCGCGCCGAGGCTGTGCAGGCGTTCCACCTGCCGGGCAAGAGCGCTGCCCGTACACCACTGGCTCTGGCTGTCCTCGTTGGCACCGCCGTCCCCCTCGCCGATGCGATAGGCTCCCAGCCCGAAGTAGAGGGCCGTGGATGCCGCCCGGGGCATGGCCAGCCACTCCGGCACGATGTTCTCGAAGGCGAAGCGGGTGCTGCCCGACTGGAGGGTATAGCCGCAGCCCCAGTATATCTGCGGGCAGAGGTAGTCCACCACGGCGTTTTCGCCCTCGGCGGCCAGCCATGCTTTCACGTCGCTGTACTGCTGGCCGAGGTCGTTGTCGGGGTTGCCCTGCGGGCTGACGCCAAAGCGGAGGGTGGCGTCGGCGGCTTTGACGGCGTCGTGGGCCGCTTTCACCAGCGCGGTGACGTTCTGTCGCCGCCATGCGGCCAGATCCCCCGCGCCGCTGGCGGCGAATTGGGCCGCGTCCAGCGCAGCGTCTGTCGTGGGGTAAAAATAGTCGTCGAAGTGGATGCCGTCCACAGCGTAGTTCTGCACCAGCTCGGCCACGCCCTGCACCACATAGTCTGCGGCTTCCGGGATGGCCGGGTTCAGGTACAGCCCCTCGCCCACGGCGCAGACCCACTCGGGATGTACATTGGCAAGATTATTTTCCGCCAGCGCGGGCGGCATCTTCGCCGAGGAGCGGAGGCGGTAGGGGTTCACCCACGCTTCCAGCGAAAGGCCCCGGCTGTGTGCTTCGGTGATGAGGACGTCCAGCGGGTCGAAGCCGGGGTCCTGCCCCTGTACGCCGGTGCAGAGATGGCTCCACGGGAAGAGGGTGCTCCTGTAAAGCGCGTCCCCGAAAGGCCGCACCTGCGCGATGACGGTGTTCAGCCCGATGGACAGACAGTTGTCCATCAGCGCCGCCGCACCGGCACGGAAGGCTGCTTCGGACGAAAAGTCCATCCCGGCCCATTCCAGATAGCTCACCCAGACGGCCCGCCATTCACCCGAGGGCAGAGCGGCGTTTGGCTCTGCTTTATCCGTCGGCGGCACCGACGACGCCGAGGCCGTCTGGCCCCGACCCAGCAGCACCGCTGCCCCGGCCAGCGCGGCGCAGCCTGCCCCGGCCAGGAATGCCCGCCGCCCGAACCGGCCCCGCCGGGCGCGGCGTCCTCTCCCCCGCTGGGTCATGCGTCCTCCTGCATCTTATAGAGGCTCAGCGCCGCCCAGCCCCGGGCGCAGGCCAGCAGCACCCAGAGCAGGTTCGTCCAGAAGCCCAGCGCGGCCATGCCGCCGTATTTCGTCATCAGCAGGAAGAACAGGTGGAGCGCTTCGGCGGCACCCACCAGCTGCAGCTGGCGCTGGACGGCCATGCCGCGCTTGTACTCAGTGCTGAGCAGCAGCGGCCACGCCAGCGCAGAGCAGAGGTAGCCCGCCCAGCCGTTGACCATGTAGCTCACCATCAGCAGCACGAACACGCCGGTGAAGTTGCGTTTTTCCCAGCTTGCCGAGCCTTTTTCCGCCGCAAGGAAGAGGGCCGCGATGCCCGCCATGGCGAATGCGATCTGCTCGATGAGGCCGAAGCTGGTGCCGCTCAGGACGGCAAAGCCGTTGAGCATGGAGGCCGCTGCGGAAGCCAGCAGCAGGAAATACCAGGTCTTTCGCGTGAATTTGAGTTTCATATCGTCCCTCCCGCCCGCAGAAAGGGCGCAGGCTCCCCATCAGTTTTTGGAATTTTTCAAATATTATAACACATTTCGGGGCGTGTTGTGTTACAATAAGGAAAACTCGACACAAATTCCATCGGGAGGCGCACATGAACGCTGTTTTTTCCATCCTTCTTCTCGCGGCCATTCTGGGCTTTATCGTATTTCTGCTGTCTAAGAAAGACCAGAACCGCCGCAGCCAGTACGGCTCCAGCGGCCTGTCCGAGTTCCGCACCGACCTGCCGCTGGACGACTGCTTCGACCGGCTGGACCAGCACAGCCCGGACGACGAGTTCGCCTACGAGTGCCGCCGTGAGAACGATGGCGGTTTCCTGCTCCATCTGACCCTGCACCAGCCTACCCAGCAGCCGCTGGACACCCTGTATACCCTCCGGCTTGACCCCGGGCGGCAGACCATCGCCACCCTGATCTTCATCCGGGAGGCCTTTGGCTACAAGGAGCCTCTTTTTCCGCAGGAAATGCTGGACAAGTTCATGCAGCAGAAGCTGGAAGCCCACCGCACAAAATAATTTTGCCCGAAACGCTTTTCATTTCGCGCGTTTTTTGTTATACTTACTTGTGCGCCCGGCAAACCGGGCAATGGGGGCTAGTAGCTCAGTTGGTCAGAGCTGGCGGCTCATAACCGCTTGGTCCCGGGTTCAAGTCCTGGCTGGCCCATGCAAAAAAGCACGAAGGTTTCGGCCTTCGTGCTTCTTTTTTGCTCATTCATACAGTTCTTTGCTCATCTGGCCGTTTTTGTTTGCCCCTATTGCGGCAGATCCTGCTTTCTGCCGCAAATTGCATCAGATCCCGCCGTTTGCTCAATGAGTATTTCCCGCCGTCCCGTTATACTGGGAGGGAAATGGAATGAAACGATGGAGGAACAGACCATGAAATACGGTGTCATCGATGTGGGTGGCGGCCTGCGGGGCATTTACGGCGCTGGCGTGCTGGACCGCTGCCTGGAGGAGGACCTCCGCTTCGATCTCTGCATCGGCGTTTCGGCGGGCAGCGCCAATATGGCGTCCTATCTGGCAGGCCAGCATGGGCGGAACAAGCCCTTTTACGATGAATACTCCTTCCGCAGGGAGTACATGAGCGTGCACAACCTCATCCACAAGCACTCCTATCTCGATCTGGGCTATGTCTACGGCACCCTCAGCAATGCAGGCGGCGAGAATCCGCTGGATTACGCGGCGCTTGCCCGCAGCCCGGCAGAGCTCTGCGTGGTGGCCGCCAATGCACAGAACGGCGAGGCGCAGTATTTCACCAAGGCAGACCTCCACCCGGACGACTACCGCGTCCTCATGGCATCCTGCTGCATCCCGGTCATCGACCAGCCCTGCGTCATCGACGGCGTGCCTTATTTTGATGGCGGCCTGGCCGACCCCGTCCCGCTGGAATGGGCCTTTGCCCACGGCTGCGACCGGGTGGCTCTCATCCTGACCAAGCCCATCGGGCTGGTGAGGAGTGATGCCCTGGACGAGCATCTGGCACACCTGCTGCAGTCGCATTACCCCGCTGCAGCCGAGGGGCTGCGCCGCCGGGCATGGCGGTACAATACGGCTGTCCAGCGGGCGCGGGAGCTGGAGCGGCAGGGCCTTGTCTGCATCATCGCCCCGGACAGCACCGAGGGAATGTCCACCCTGACCAAGAACCGCGCCGGCCTTGAAAAAATGTACGCCAAAGGCAAACAGGATGCCGAAGCGCTGGTACGGTGGATGCAAAACACCAAACAAGATGAATCGGTGGGCACCTGGAGATGAAACCCGTTCACTTCCCTTGACAATATCCGCCCCGGACATTATACACATGATATGTACATACAGACAAAGGAGCCTGGAGCGGTATCGCTCTGGGCTTTTTTGCTTTGGAACAGAAAAAACGGATTTTTTTGCAAAAAACACTTGCAAAGAAGGAATTCATGTGGTAAAATAATTGAGCTGTGATTGTGCTGCTATAGCTCAGTTGGTAGAGCGCATCCTTGGTAAGGATGAGGTCTCCAGTTCGAATCTGGATAGCAGCTCCAGCTCAAACCGCCTTGATGGGAAACCGTCAGGGCGGTTTTTTGCATCCATCGCTCTGCCGTCTGCAGCAGCGCAAGCCTGGCAGCCCCAGTCAGGGGAGCTGGCGCGGAGCGCCTGAGAGGTCCATCAAACAACAAAGCCGCAGGCCTGTTGAAGGCTTGCGGCTTTGCTGTTATGGGAAAGAGGTAAAAGTGTCTGTAAAATGTCGGTTTAAATCAGAAGTCGACCTCAGTGTCGTAGTAGCAGCACTTGAGCAGCTTCTCCATCTCCTCCTGGCTGGGCTGGCGGGGATTGGAGCCGGTGCAGGCATCGCCGATGGCGTTCTTTGCGATCTCGGGCAGACGCTCCAGGAACACTTCCTCGGGAACAAAGCCCTGCTCGGTGGGGTAGGAATCGGGGCCGTAGTTCTTGATGCAGTGGGGGATGTTCAGCGCATCGTTCATGCCGCGCAGGTACTCGATGAGCAGCTTGACCTTCTCGTCGTCGTTGGAACCGCCCAGCTTCATCTCGTCAGCGATGACACCATAGCGCTTCTTGGCCTCGGGGTCCTTGGCGTTGAAGGCAATGACCTTGGGCAGATACATAGCGTTGGCAGCACCATGGATGATGTGTGCGCCGTAGTCGGCAAAGGCAGCACCGGTCTTGTGTGCCATGGAGTGGACGATGCCCAGCAGCGCATTGGAGAATGCCATACCGGCCAGGCACTGTGCGTTGTGCATGGAATCACGTTTGGACATATCGCCGTTGTAGCTGTCCACCAGATCGCCCTGGATCATCCGGATGGCGAAGATGGCCAGCGGGTCGGTGTAGTCGCAGTGGGCGGTGGAAACATAAGCCTCGATGGCGTGGGTCATTGCATCCATACCGGTGTGGGCAACCAGCTTCTTGGGCATGGTCTCGGCCAGATCAGGATCGACGATGGCGACATCGGGGGTGATCTCAAAGTCAGCGATGGGGTACTTGATGCCCTTCTGATAATCGGTGATGATGGAGAAGGCGGTCACCTCAGTGGCGGTGCCGGAGGTGGAAGAGATGGCGCAGAAGTGGGCCTTGCGGCGGAGCGGCGGAATGCCGAACACCTTGCACATCTCCTCAAAGGTGATCTCAGGGTACTCGTACTTGATCCACATGGCCTTTGCGGCATCAATGGGGGAGCCGCCGCCCATGGCAATGATCCAGTCGGGCTCAAACTTCAGCATGGCTTCTGCGCCGCGCATGACGGTCTCAACAGAGGGATCGGGCTCGATGCCCTCAAACAGCTCCACTTCCATGCCGGCTTCCTTCAGGTAGCCAACAGCGCGGTCAAGGAAGCCGAACCGCTTCATGGAGCCGCCGCCGACACAGATCATGGCCTTTTTGCCGGTAAAGGACTTCAGGGCTTCCAGAGCACCCTTGCCGTGGTACAGATCGCGGGGAAGAGTAAAACGAGCCATAGGAAATACCTCCGATTCAATCAAAACTCTCTGGTCTGTGGATGTTTGACACAAAAATAACCAACTCTCTTACACAAAGTGTACTGCAAACCATCCAAAAGTTCAATTGCCGGAATGTGGAAAAATCAGACCCAATTTTGGGCATTTCGCTGGAAAGGGAAGGCTTCCCGGCCGGAGAAACCGGGAAAATGGCAAACAAAAAACCACCTGAAGCTCTAAGACTTCAAGTGGTTTTTCAATGGAGCTGCTATCCAGATTCGAACTGGAGACCTCATCCTTACCAAGGATGCGCTCTACCAACTGAGCTATAGCAGCAAATGGCGACCCGGATCGGGCTCGAACCGACGACCCCCAGCGTGACAGGCTGGTGCTCTAACCAACTGAGCTACCGGGCCATGATCGCTCAAGTTCGTGCGGCGTTTACCGCCGGAACGTGCCTTATTATACCGGAAGATGGGCGGCTTGTCAAGCGGAAAAAACAAAAAAGCCGCAAAAAAGATGAAAAAGGCGGACTTCCTCAGTCTGCTCACTGCATTCGCAGCCAGCTCCTTCCATGAGGGAGCCTCTTTGCAGGGGCACAAAGGCCCCATCCCAGAGGGGGCTGGCATCGCGCAGCGATGACTGGGGGAGTATGTTTGCGCAAAAACAAAACCTCCGGAACGGCTGCTCCGGAGGTTTGTGGCAGGGGTAGTAAGTCTCGAACTCACGGCACGCGGTTTTGGAGACCGCTGCTCTACCAACTGAGCTATACCCCTAAATCTATGCTGCATTCGCTGAATGCCTGCTTATTATATAAGATTCGGCGCAAAATGTCAAGCATAAATTTTCAGGTCTTGGTGTTGCAGCCGCAGCAGCCGTCCTTGGCGGCGGGCAGGCTCTGGGCCAGCTGCTCCAAAGTGACGCTGTCGATGTACTGGTTGATAACCTCGTCCAGCCCGGCCCAGAACGGCAGGGTGAAGCACTGCTCGGACATGGGGCACTCGTTGGTCTCGCTGCCAAGGCAGGGGATGGGGGCCACGCTGCCCTCAATGGCGCGCAGGATCTCACCGGCGGTGTAGTCGGCGGGGGCCTTGGTCAGCCGGTAGCCGCCCTGGCTGCCGCGCTCACTTTTCACAAGCCCCACCCGGGCCAGCGGGGTGACGATCTGTTCCAGATATTTCAGGCTCAGGTTCTGCCGCTCGCTGATCTCTTTCAGGGAGACGGTGGTGCCCGGTGCGTAGCGGGCCAGCTCGGCCATCAGCCGCAGGGCGTAGCGGCTCTTGGTGGAAAATTTCATGGTCTACTCTCCTTGTTTCTCCCCTTAGTATACCACGCGGTGCAGGTTTTGCAAAGCGAAAACGCCGGTTTCTCTTGCCGAAACAAAAAACGTCTGTTATCATATAATAGAGAAATTATCGGAACATGGAGATGAGACAATGGTAGAGAAGATCACTCCGGCCGAAGCCATCCGCCTGCTGGATGCAGGCAAAGCGCAGGCCGTGGATGTCCGGGAGCCGGACGAATTTGCCGTGGGGCATATCCCCGGCGCAAAGCTGCTGCCCCTGGGTGACGTGCTGACCCGCGCGGAGGAGGTCATGCCGGACAAAAACGCCCAGTGGCTGATCTACTGCCGCACCGGCCGCCGCAGTGCCGATGCCGCACAGAAGCTGGAAGCGCAGGGCTACACCGGCCTGCGTGATCTCGGCGGCATCCTGAGCTGGCCGTATGAGATCGAGGGCGATTTTGAGGGGCATTTTTAAAGGAAACTCCCCCAGTCTGCTTCGCAGACAGCCCCCTCTGAGATGGGGCCTGTCCGTGCGGTACGCCTCCCTCTTAGAGGGAGGTGGCAGCGCACAGCGATGACGGAGGGAGTTTTGTGCAAAAGAAAGGATGTGCACTTATGGCATTCGATCCGAAAAAGTTTGCCGGAGCCCATTGCGGCTGCCGGTATCAGCAGGACTACCGCCCCACGCTGGGCCGGGACGGCAAAAAGGAATCCGGTACGCTGGAGGTCATCAAATTCTATTATGATGGTGCCATCCGCTTTGAGCAGCACTGCTACGGCGAGGCGGCGACCTTTGTGTTCGGCGTGTGGGCTTCCGGCATGGATGCCGACGGCACCCTGCACTGGGCACTGCCGGATAAGCGCAAGAGCTATTATGATGAGGAGTACCTGCCCAAAAAGCTGGACCGGGTGGACGAAGCGGGCAATCTGTACTTCGATGGCGGCACCTTCCCCTGGAAGCTGGCCGACGATTTTTCCGAGGATCGGCGCTGGGGCTACCCCAAATGGAAGGTAGTTCTGGGAAAGCTGGCCGGAAAAGGCCGCTGAATCTGCCCGGATTGTTACGGATTGATGAATTTCCAGTATTCCTATTGACATGCTAGGGAATGATATGGTATAACATTCCCGTTAAAAGGTATCATAGGCCCGGACGTTCGGTCCGGAAATGCAAAAACGATTTGTCGTTTGCCAGAAAGGATCAATCCCATGGAAACTATGGAGAAAGTGGTTTATCTCGACAATGCCGCCACGACTGCCTGTGCCCCGGAGGTGCTGGCAGTGATGACCCAGGCCCTGAGCGGTGCCTGCGGCAACCCCAGCAGCCATTACAGCGTTGGCTATGAGGCCAAGGAGTTTGTGGACACCGGCCGCGCCCAGGTGGCAAAGGCCATCAACGCGTCTCCGGCGGAGATCTTCTTCACCGGCTGCGGCTCTGAGGCCGACAACTGGGCCGTGAAGGGCACTGCCTTCACCAAGGCCCGCCAGAACAAGAAGCACCTCATCACCAGCGCCTTTGAGCACCACGCCATCATGCACAGCATGGCGGCTCTGGAGCGCATGGGCTTTGAGGTCACTTATATCAAGCCCACCCCGGAAGGTTATATCCGCCCGGAGGATGTGGAAGCGGCCATCCGTCCCGATACCGCGCTGGTCAGCATTATGATGGCCAACAACGAGATCGGCACCATCCAGCCCATCAAGGAAATTGCGGAGATTGCCCACAAGCACGGCGTGTGGATGCACACCGATGCGGTGCAGGCCGTTGGCACCATTCCCGTGGATGTCAAGGAGCTGGGCGTGGATATGCTGTCCATGAGCGCCCACAAGTTCAACGGCCCCA
>OHDH01001076.1_pt1 | contig 10837 bp, 6 predicted proteins | sample 1566921 | NCBI WGS metagenome assembly OHDH01 (sample SAMEA3879585, study PRJEB24766) | human gut metagenome | biome: human-associated habitat; feature: feces | place: USA | collected 1985/1987
AGATGCTCGATGCTGCGCACGAGCAGAACATCGCGTTGATCCGCCTTTCGGTTTTCGGCGACAGGTCGTGCGACAGCCTTTGCCGCCGGAGCCTCGAACGGCTGGAGAATACGCTGCTCGTGGCACAGGACGAGGCGCTCGAAAAGTCGTTCCTCGACTCGCTCGCCTTCGCGACGACCGAGCTGCGCCTGCTGACCGACAACTATCTGGCCTTCGGAACCGCTGCGCCGGAGGTGCCGGGGCCCGTTTTACCCGATTCCGTGGGGGTCAAATGGTATAACGACGAGTACGTGGCGCTCTACGGGCGCCTCACGTCGGCCATCAAGAACTATATGACTTCGACGCAGAGTTCGCTGGCTCCGCGGGCCGAGCAGCTCAAGAAAAACGCTTACCGGGCCGTTACTCCCGTGCTGATATCGCTGGTGGTGATGATCGCTACAGTGTTGATGCTCTTTTACTTTACGATGCTCTACTGTGTCAATCCGATCGTGGCGATGAACAAGGGGCTCGGACAGTATCTGACCTTCAGGATACCCTTTGCCGTGAAAGCCGAGTGTAAGGACGAAATCCTGGAACTCAAGGAAAAAATCGAGGCACTCGTCGCCATGCTGAAACAAAATAAAGCGTAGAGAGTCATGCGGGTCAATGTGATATTGCGATACGTGGGAATGATTATGCTGTTGTTGGCGTTCTTTATGTTCGTTTCGGCAGGGATCTCCTATGTCAACTACATGGATTCCGCGTTTTACCCGTTGCTGCTCTCGGCTCTGCTGACGGCGCTGTTGGGGGGCTTCCCGCTCATTTTCGTGGAAAAGCAGGATCGGATCACCAATAAGGAGGGGTTTTGCATCGTGGTCGGTTCATGGTTGCTCGCCTGCGTCGTCGGTATGTTTCCCTACCTGATCTGGGGCGGTGAGTTCAGCGTGATAAATGCTTGGTTCGAAACTGTTTCGGGCTTTACGACCACAGGATCTTCGATTTTGCAAAATGTCGAGGCGCTGCCCCGGGGATTGCAGTTCTGGCGGATGTCCTCGACTTGGGTCGGAGGTATGGGCGTGGTGATGTTCGCGCTGGTGATCCTGCCTGCACTGGGTACCAGCAAAATGATGCTTTCGAGTGTCGAGATGTCCACCCTGGCCCGGGACAATTATCGTTACAGGGCTCAGATGGTGGTTCAGATCCTGTTGTTCGTCTATGTCGGACTTACGATATTTTTCACTTTCATGCTGAAATTCGCCGGAATGAACTGGTTCGATGCCGTATGTCATTCGATGTCGGCCTGTGCGACCAGCGGGTTCGGAACCAAAAATACCAGTGTCGCCTTTTACGACAGTGCGATGATCGACACGGTACTCATCTTCGCAATGGGTATTTCAGGCATCCATTTCGGTTTGATCTATGCGACCGTTACCGGTAAGCGTAACAATATCTTCCGCAGCGAAGTCACTTTGTTCTATCTCGGAATGTTGATTTTGGGAAGCCTGCTGATCGCCCTGAGTCTCTATATCGCCGATATTTATCCTACGTTCTGGTCATCGCTGCGTTTCGCGTCGTTCCAGTTCGTTTCCGTAACATCGACTTCCGGCTTCGCTACGGCCGACTCCAACCTGTGGACTCCGTTCGCAATCATTTTGCTGATATTGGGTTCGTTGATCTGTGCCTGTGCGGGTTCCACGTCGGGTGGTATGAAGGCCAATCGGGCATTGATGGCTCTGAAGATGCTTTACATCCGGGTGAAGCAGCAGCAGCATCCGAATGCCGTCATCCGGCTCAAGATGGACGGTGTGATTCAGGAAGCGGGCGTGCTGCATACGGTGTCACTTTTCATCGTGGCCTACCTGCTTCTCATTCTCATCGGAACGATTCTCTGTACGCTTTTCGGCGTAGATCTGATGACCAGTTTTTCGGGGTGCGTGGCTTCTATCGGCAATGTAGGCCCGGGATTTGGAGGGGTTAATTCGATGGCCAACTACGGCGACTTGCCGGCGATCGTGAAATTCATCTTCACGGCGCTTATGTTGTTGGGACGTCTGGAGATATTCGGATTGTTGCAATTCTTGTTAATCAGATGGTGGAAATGATGTGGCGTAAATTATTGATCGGTTTGTTTTTGACCTTCTCGGTCGTTATCGTGCGAGGAGCTTCCGACCCGGCGGGGCCCGGTATTCCTGCCCTGCAGTCGAATTCGGAATACGTTGCGCTTCGGGACCAGGACAGTCGGTTGCAGGTCCGGATCGACGAGATGCAGACCCGGATTGCAGGACTGCGTGCGATGCTGCGGGAAAATCCGGCCGCACAGGAGACTTACGGCGCTCAAATTCTTGCGCTCGAAAGCGAAATGCTCTCTGCCCAGGGACTCCGTACGCAGGTCGCGGCCCGGATCAACGCCATCGAGCAGGCTTGGCTGACCGAACATCCCGATTATGTTCCGGCGGCCGAAACGGAAAAATCTCTTATCACGCAGACTCCCGAATCGCAGCAGAGTCGGAATCTCGTGTTCAACGGTTATTTCCGTGAGAATCTTCCGGCACGTGATTACGAGGCTCTGCTCCGGGCGCAGCGCATGGAGGCGGAGGTGGCCGGATGTGCCGGGCGCCTGCTGGAGAACTACCGGCAGCAGACTCTTTTGAAGCAGCAGTACGATACCGTTCGTACGGAGCAGGCGGCTGTCGATCTTTTCGGTCGTTACCGCACGGTAGCCAACCTGGGCCGGGTTTTGCGGGATTCGCTGACGGCCGTATGGGGATATGTGTATGATAACAAGAGCTATGCTTACGATTATATCCTGGATAAGTTGAATTGCAGGGACCAGCAGGCACGTCAGCAGAAGGCGTTGGACGATGTGCGGCGGCAGATGTCTGCGGCCCAGGCCGAAGGGCTTGTCGATGCGCTCCCCGATTATTATATCCGGAAATGCTATTTGACGGATTATGAGCGGGAAATCGCCCGGCTGCTGGGGTTGGGACTTGCATCCGATTCCTTGAAGCGGGTGGCTTTACAGCTTCAGACGATAGATTTTCGTCTTCCGAAGCCGGAGATTACGGAGCGCTATTTCCTCGATTACGAACCGGTCGAATTTGTTGCGGGGCGCTATACGTATAAAAAGCCGATTCCGGACTGTCCTGTCTATGAACACGGAGTGATCTACCGAATCCTGCTCGGGGAGTATAAGTACAAACAGAATATCTCCATTTTCCGTAATGCTTCTCCGCTCTATGTATTGAAGACCGACGCGGGGCGTTACCGCTATTTCGCGGGTGGTTTCGCGACCAAGGCCGAAGCCGTCGATGCACAGGAGTTGCTGCGGACGAAAGGGTTCCGCCGTCCGGAACTGGTCGTGTGGTACGACGGGGAATATACCAATCTGACACGGACCCCTGAGGCTGAAATGGCCGTTTTCCGGGTGGAGATCTCCAGTGAGCAGAATCTGTCGGATGCCGTGAAGCAGGCGATCGCGCAGGCCGCTCCCGGCTGCGACCTGTCCCGCGTGGGTGCGGATCTTTTCGTCGTCGGACAGTTCGACAACAAGGCTGTCGCGGATCAGGCGGCTGCCGCGATTCGCGCCGCCGATCCTCAATTATCGGTAAAAGTGACGGAAATTGCTGAATAATCGGATTTTTTGCGTATCTTCACCCGAAAGAATGTAGGTCCGTATTCGGACGTATATCGGTGCATCGGGTGGAAATTCGGCCTGCGAACCGGTTACTCCGATCTTTTTCGGTAATTTTTAATGCTGTGAATATGTTTTTTATCGTTCTGCTGGTCTTTTTCGGGTTACTGTTTTTGGTGGCGGAGCTCGTCCTGCTGCCGGGCGTATCGATCGGGGCGATTCTCGCGTTGGTCAGCTACGGCGGTGCCATTTATATCGCTTTCCGGGATTACGGTCCTCTGGCGGGCGGAATCGTCGTCGCCGTCGTTCTGATCCTTTCGTTCGCGGCGACCGTCGTTTCGCTGCGATCCAAAACCTGGCGCCGTTTCTCTTTGAAACAGAAGGTCGATTCCTCTGTGATGCCCGAACCGGTGCAGCAGAGTGTCCGTGTCGGAGATACGGGAATGACCGTTTCGCGCCTGGCCCCGATGGGCAAAGTGGAGATCGGCGGTAAGATTTACGAATCCATGGACAGTTATATAGATCCCCGTCGGGAGGTAGAAGTCGTCGGCTTCGAAAATTTCAATATAATCGTACGCAAACACATTAAATAGATAAAAGATGGAAATCGGTATCATTGCATTAATCGTCTTCGTTTCGCTCTTTGCGATTTGGCTTATTTTTTACTTCATTCCCGTAGGCTTGTGGTTCTCGGCATTGGTGTCGGGCGTGCGGATCAGTTTGTTGCAGTTGATCCTGATGCGCTGGCGCAAGGTGCCGCCCTCGACGATCGTATCGTCGATGATCGAGAGTACGAAGGCCGGTCTGGAACTCAATCCCAACGAGCTCGAAGCCCACTATCTGGCCGGAGGCAACGTGACCAATGTGGTGCATGCGCTGGTGTCGGCCCAGAAAGCCAATATTATGCTCGATTTCAAGATGGCTACGGCGATCGATCTGGCGGGCCGCGACGTATTCGAAGCGGTACAGATGTCGGTCAATCCCAAAGTCATCAATACTCCGCCGGTAGCTGCGGTGGCCAAGGACGGTATTCAGTTGATCGCCAAGGCGCGCGTTACGGTGCGGGCCAATATCAAGCAGTTGGTCGGCGGTGCCGGTGAGGAAACGGTTCTGGCACGTGTCGGCGAAGGTATCGTTTCGTCGATCGGCTCGGCACAGTCGCACAAGATCGTGCTGGAGAATCCCGATTCGATCTCCCGCGTGGTGCTGGAGAAGGGATTGGATGCGGGAACGGCGTTCGAAATTCTTTCGATCGACATCGCCGATATAGACGTAGGTAAGAACATCGGCGCACAGTTGCAGATGGACCAGGCCGAAGCGGACAAGAACATCGCCCAGGCCAAGGCCGAGGAGCGTCGTGCTATGGCCGTAGCTCTCGAACAGGAGAACAAGGCCAAGGCGCAGGATGCCCGCGCCAAGGTGATTCTGGCCGAAGCCGAAGTGCCGCTGGCTATGGCCGAAGCGTTCCGCAGCGGAAATCTGGGCGTGATGGATTACTATAAGATGAAGAACATCATGGCGGATACTACGATGCGCGAAACGATCGCCAAACCCGATAAGAAATAGGACGACGAATCGTTGTTCGCATGAAAAACCCCGTTGAAATCTCAACGGGGTTTCTTTTATCGATATGGGCGGGAATCTATCGGAGCGTATTGTAGAATGGAGCGTCCCGTTTCGGGGCCGAAGTATGACGGGCCAAGCCGTACAGCGTGCCGGTGGACTCTATTTTATTCGAATGGAACGGCAGGCCGGTCAGTGGGTTTCGATTTTTGCACTGGCAACGCTTCGGGGGAGCGTTTCTCCGTCGGGGGTTCCCTCCAGCGCGTCTTGCCATTTGACGGCGGCATGCGCACCGTCGCAATAGGGCTTGTTGCGGGAGTGTCCGCAGCGGCAGAGCACTACCCTGTTCCGAACTTCGAAGGTTCGGCCGTCTTCGCGTTGGATGTGGATCCCGCCGCGTACCCAGAGTCCTCCGCTGGCGCCGATCGCCGGGTCTTCGATCAATCCCAGGCTGGGTTCGAAGATGAATTCGTAGGGTTTTCCCGTGCGGTTGTCCCAGGCGGTCAGGCGGGCGCTCGGACACATCGAAGCTTCGCGGACGGCCAGCTTGCGGGACTGCGAATCGCCGGATGCGGCCGTCAGGTCCCAGACACCCCCGTAAGGATGGCAGAAACGGGCGAAAACACAGTATTTTTCGTTGTCGTTCAATGTCACCCGCTGTCCCTCGGTGATCTCTACTTCGTCCGTAATCCGGTCTTCTCCGGAGGTGATCGCCGAATCCCATTCCCCCTTGAGGTGCGAGCCGTCGCAATAGGGTTTGCTGCGGGATAAACCGCAACGGCACAATGCCGTTGGTTCTTTTTCTGTCGAAAAATGCCGCCCTTCCTGAAAATACCAACTCTCGCCCTCGGAGTCGGGCATGATGAATTGCATGGCCAGCGGCGGGTTTCCGGTGACGAGGTACGGACCCTTTTCGGTGACGGTAATGGCTATTTGGTTCCCTTCGGAAGATGATTCGTGGGGCGATGCTGTCTTTTTTGCCATATCGGATGCGTATTTTTAAGTCGATTTGTTACGTTACCTTTGCAAGAATTGTTCCTAACGGAATTTCTGTTGTCGGAAGAATCGGAAATTAGCTGTTTTAGTAAAAATGTCGAGGTTAATTTTGCGAAAATAAGGCCATGTTCCGACAGGACCTGTTTGTTCTGTATGTGGTTTGTACTATCTTTGCCGAAGATGGGGTGCGGTTCGGCGATTTTTGCGTACAAGTCTGCACGATTACTCTCGCCTTTCCGTATCTTTGACATCATGGTCTTTAGATAGGATGCGCTTCGGAAAACCGGGACAGGTTCCCGTTTTCTCTCGGCTTTCCCTGTCTTTGGCTTCGTTTTGGATGCTTTGGCTTTGGTCAAACGCAAATAAAATTGCTTTTGCATTAGGCTTATTCGTATCTTTGACTTCGTCTTAGATACTTCGCCCCGGCAAAACGCGAATAAAATTTGCTTTTGCGCTCGGCTTATTCGTATCTTTGTAACGTTTAGCAAAATTGGATTTTGAACATGAAAAAACTTGTGTGCCGCTTTTTATGCCTGGGAATCGTCCTGGCCGTTTCGATGAATCTCGTCGGTTGCAGCGACGACGACGGACCGGTGGGAACCCTCTATTTCCCTCGTGATGTTTGTATGGTCGATAAGCCCGGGGGAACGGCTTCGGTAGAATTTACGGCTGTGAATATCGTGAAGCTGAACATTACCGATACGCCTGAAGGCTGGACGGTGACCGCCGATTTGCAGACGAGCCGGATGACCGTGACGGCCCCCGCAAGTGATGACTCCAATGCCGAAACGGGAGGAGTCCTGACGTTGGTCGGTTACGATACCGACGGAAAGGCCGTTTCCGCCGATTTGAGGGTCGGAATCGGGCGGACCGTCGATCTGACGGGGCAGACGGCTAACTGTTATATCGCCAACTATGCCAATGCCTACTATACTTTCGACGGTACCGTAAAGGGAAACGGCGAAAAGATTCCTACGGCTCGGGTAGAACTTATGTGGGGAAGCACGTCGCATATGATCGAGAACCTGACACTCAACGACGGTCGGGTTTCGTTCTTCGTCGCGGCGGATAAGAAAGGTGAGTTTATCGAAGGAAACGCATTGATCGCAGCTTTCGATGCCCAGGATAAGGTGGTTTGGAGTTGGCATGTGTGGGTTACGCAGTACGATCCTTCGGCGGAGTCGGTTACTTCGGCTGCCGGAGATGTTTTCATGACCCGTAATCTGGGTGCCGGAGCCGGCGGCAATGCCACGGAGGACGACATATATCTCTCCTACGGACTTTATTACCAGTGGGGACGTCCGACCCCGATGATCGGGCCGGCGTATTATAACTGTGCATTTGCGGAGGATCATAAGATGTATAATATCAACGGGCGTCTTACTTATCTTGACTATGTGGAATCCACCCCCGAAACGGGCACGATGGAGTATGCCATAGCCTATCCGATGAGTTTTATTCTGGGAGTCGAGGAGTCCGGTTACGATTGGCTCTATTCCGACCATGACAACGAGTTGTGGGGGGCGGTCAAGACCGTTTACGATCCCTGTCCTAAGGGATGGAAGGTTCCGGACAAGGATGTTTATGCCGATTTTATGATCGGCGACGATCATGACCAGGAGCAAACGGAGGCGTTGCGCGAGGCTTACGGCTGGAACCTGACCGACGGAACGATGACTTCATTTTTTCTCGGAGGCGGGCGTCGCCCTTATCTGACGGGGCTTATCCAGAATGTAAACAGCAATGCGGACGCGCAACCGTGGATCGGTTGTTATTGGACAAGCGGTTTGGGAACCGACGAATTGAGCGCTTCGGGCCTCTATTTTTCGCTCGATACGGACGATGCTGCTTCGAGTGAATTTGTTCCGGCACGGAACTATCAACGAGCCAATGGTTTGCAGGTTCGTTGCGTAAGGGAATAATATCTTTTTTTCGAATCAATATACCTTATTTTCGCCGGAGTTTTCGCTCCGGCGATTTTTTGGTATAACAGTTGTTCCTCTTTTCGGAAGAATTTTTATTTATCTGCAAACATGAGAGTACAAACCGGTAAAGGAACCATTCCATGGATGACCGTGTTGGCGGTCTGGTCGGTATCGGCCGTCGTTTCGCTGCCCGGACTTGCCATCTCCCCTATTCTCGGCGACTTGAACAAGGTCTTTCCGCATGCGACCGATCTGGAGATACAGATGCTTACTTCGTTGCCTTCGGTGTTGATTATTCCTTTTATGCTGCTGGCAGGCCGTTTGTCTGTAACCGGGAATAAGTTCAAGCTGCTTGTGGTCGGGCTTACGGTCTTTTTCCTGAGTGGCTTCGCCTGTCTTTTCATTAACCAAATGTGGCTTCTGATTCTGGTAAGTTGTCTTACGGGTATCGGTGCCGGTATTATCATTCCTTTATCGACGGGATATATCGTGGACTATTTTACGGGGGATTATCGTGTCCGGCAGTTGGGCTACAGTTCGTCGATCAATAACCTTACGTTGGTGCTGGCCACTGTGTTGGCGAGCTACCTGGCCAATGTCGATTGGCACCTGCCCTTCCTGGTATATACGTTGCCGGCGATTCCGCTGATCCTTTCAATCTTCATCCGCCGAACTCCCGCCGCCCCGGAACCTGTCGGGAGCGATGAGCTGAAGCACAAGAAGATCGACTGGCCGAAGCTGGCTGCGGTCATGGGATTTTATTTTCTGGCGACTTTCCTGGCATTGGCTATCACCTTCTACATTTCATTCCTGGTGGATCCGCACGGCAACCAAAATTCCTTCTCGGGGCTTTTGGTGTCCTTGTTTTTCCTGGCTATCATGTTGCCCGGCTTTTTCCTTTCCCCGATCATCCGGCGTCTGCGCGGCAGCGTCAATCTGGTTTCGTTGATTATGATCTGTGCGGGATTGCTCTTTATCGGACTCTTCAAGGCGCATTTCTGGTTGATTGCGGGATGTACTCTCGTGGGACTCGGATACGGCATTATTCAACCGATTATTTACGACAAGGCGGCTGTGGCTGCTCCACCGCAATCGGCGACGCTGGCTCTTTCGATCGTGATGTCGGTGAATTACCTGGCCATCGTTCTCTGTCCGTTTATCATCGATCTGTTGCGAAATATTCTGCACATGCAGGGCGAGCGATTCCCGTTTATTTTGAATGCGGTATTGGCCTTTGTTGCGGTCTTGCTCACCTGGCGGTACAGAAATAGCTATGCCTTCGGGTTGGATAGGTCTTATTACCAGAGCGATAAATAGCAGAAGGAAGCCGCTCAAAAAAGCGGCTTCCTTCCGTGTTGCCGGTGGTCTTTCCTGGGGACCCTATGTTGCCGGGCGTTGCCGCTTTGCCGGAAACGTCCGGTCGTTTTATGCTCTGTGCCGGTCCGCAATTCTTTTTTGTGCCGTTTATTCCCCGGACGTGGCATTCTTCACGCAACGTACCGGCATGCCCGAGCGACAGTCGATGTCGATTATGTTTACCTGGTTGCTTTTCGAGAAAAGCAGGTATTGGTAGTTCAGATCCTCCGGAGTATAGACCGAACTTTCGGTGCTCGTACAGAGCAGGTAACCTTTGGAGAAATTCCCGGACATCAACGATCCGATGTATTTCCCGCTCGGATCGCGTGTCCCGGCATAGGTGAAGAAGGAGCTGCCGAGTTCACTGTTCACGGCGATAAGCGATTCCAGATCCGCCCGGGTCGGAAGGTGCCATCCTTCCGGACAAATGCCTTGCACGCCCTCGATATTGCGGAAGTTATCCGCAGTAACAGGTTCCCCTACGGCCGTAGCCAGATCGTAGAGCAAACCCTGCCGTTGGATGTATTCCGTGTCGCTGGATGCGGTAAAGGAGGTCGTACATGGGTACCAGATGCCGTTTTCGTCGGACGGGGACGAGGAAACGCGTTTGCCTTCGGGAATGTAGCGCAGGTTTTCCGCCATCCAGGTCGTACCGTTGCTGAGTTGCCGGATGCGGTACTTGACGCCTGCGTACTCCAGCAGGTCGGAATCTTCCGGCAGGTCGTCTTCGACCGGAGCGATCGCTCCTCCGTCCTCCCAGCCTTTGACGGCGCCGCTGATGGAGGCGTGGATTTTGTTCGTATTGCTGATTACCGCCTCGATCGCATATTCCGCGCCGGATTGCAGGTCGGTCGCCTGGAATGTTTTGATGTGCCGGTTACCGTCGGAAGTTTGGATTTCGAGTTCGAGTGCCGCCCGTTGCGGTACGAGAATGGCTTCATACCGTCCTGCGGTCACCGTTGAAAAGGGATAGATATCCGTTTCCGCCGAAGAAGCATCGACCTGGACGCTTTTTGTCGAAAGATCGACGGTAGCCGTGCAGCGGCTGCCCTTCAGGGTGACTTCCTGGATCGTATTGGCGGAGTTGTTCGTAATGTCGATCACGATTTTGGTGAGCAGGTGGGTGAATACCATATTCACGGCCGTTTGGCTCGGTACGACGTCCGTCGCCGTCGCTGCCAGCAGGTCCGAGGCTTCGTGATCGGCGGCGAGCTTCTGGTCGGCACGAACGGTGAAGCTCGCCGGAGCTCCTTCCGCCAGGTAGGGATAGTAAGCCGTGAGATTCGATTTTTCACTCGAATCGTCGTACCAGAACAGGTCGTCCGAAACGAAGACCGTACCGTCGAAACGCAGAGGCGTATTTTCACAGTAGTTGGCACCGGATTTG
>OHDH01001078.1_pt1 | contig 10820 bp, 10 predicted proteins | sample 1566921 | NCBI WGS metagenome assembly OHDH01 (sample SAMEA3879585, study PRJEB24766) | human gut metagenome | biome: human-associated habitat; feature: feces | place: USA | collected 1985/1987
GTCCCGCCGCAATGAGGGACAGCCCCAGCCGTTTGGCATCCAGTGCATGGTGGTGGTTGGCTTCGCCGGTCAGCAGACAGTCCGCGCCCTCGGCGATGGCTTCGGCAAACAGACTGCCGCCCGCGCCGCTGATGACTGCCAGCCGGTGCACCGGCTTTCCGGTATCGGCAAACTTCACCTGCACCGCTGCGCCGGTGTCCGGCGCGTTGCACAGCGCAGCCAGTTTGTGCTGCGCCAATGCGGCCAGTTCCGGCACGGTGATGGGGTCGATGTCCCCTACCCGGCCGCAGCCGTCTGCAAAGGCGGTGCGCTGCCGGATGCCGAAAAGATCCGCCAGTACATCGTTCACCCCGCCCTCGGCGGCATCCAGATTGGTGTGCATACAGATGGCGGAAATGCCCGCCCGCACCAGCTGATAGGGCACATCGGCGGGGCACAGCCGCTTGAGCGGGTCAAAGATGACCGGGTGGTGCGCCACAATGACCGTGCACTGCTTTGCCGCAGCTTCTGCCACCACCTCCGGGGTGATGTCCAGCGTCACCAGCACCCGACGCACCTCGCCGCCGCAGTCCACCAGCAGGCCAGGGTTATCCCAGTGCTCTGCCAGTTCCGGCGGGGCAAGCCGCTGCATTACTTCGTATACCTGCTGTACCGTGGTCATTTCAGTTTCCCTCTTTCAGAATGGCATCCATCTCTGCGGCAAGCGGACTGCCGTCCGGCACGCCCAGCCGCATCCGGGGCAGCTTTGCCCGCTGCCATGCGGCGTAGCCCGCGCCCTCCGGCCAGCGGCCGGTATCCCCCAGCAGACACTGGGTAAAGGTGGGTTCTATCACCTCGCCGGTGTACTCCGCCGCCATCACCGCATACCAGCGGCCCGCGGCCTGCACCGGGCGGTCTGCCACAAGAGCAAAGCCATGCTGCCACAGCCAGCGGCGCAGCTCGCTGTGCCGGGTGGCAGGCACCATGACAAGGCGCGGCCCGCCCACAGCGGACACCCACGGCGCTTTTTCGATGATCTCCCAAGTGGTCTGCGCCGACACGCCCGCCAGCACGATGCTGCCCACCTCCCCGGCAGACAACACAGAAAGACCGTCGCCAAGCCGAAGCTCAGCGCGGTCCAGACAACCTGCATTTTCCAGCGTCTGTTTTGCCTTTGCCAGCGGGCCGGGGCGCAGGTCTGCCCCGATGACCTTCGGGTATCTGCCCGAAGCCGCCAGCACCGCCGTCAGCTTGCCGTGGTCGCAGCCGATGTCCGCCACCGGCTGTCCCGGGCGCACCAGCTGGGCCGCTGCGGTCAGACGCGCATCCAGTGTGGGCAGCACTCAGGCCTTCTTGGCTGCCAGATGGGTGTTCAGCTTCTCCAGCAGCTCATCGCAGTTCACGCCGTGCACTTCGCAGGCTTCTTCGATGGTCTCGCCACGGGAAGCCGGGCAGCCCAGACAGTGCATCCCGATCTCCATAAAGTAGGGTGCGGTGCTCTGGTCCATATCCAGAATGTCGCCGATGATGGTATCGCGGGTCACCTGCTTGGGTGCGGAGTGTTCCTCTTTTTTGAGCATATTGAAAATATCAAACATGATAGCTTTTCCTTTCTGTTTTGGGTGAGATACAGTATAACCTACTGTTCCTCTATACTATACCCCAAACCGGGGCAGTTTTGCAAGAGCCTTGGGGAAATCCGCTTACCCCTCCGCCTGATAGTCCTTTTCCAGCGAGAAGCCGCGCCCGCTCACCTCGGTAACGTGGCTCACGATCATAAAACAGGTGGGGTCGATGGCGTGGGCCAGCTTTTCCAGCCTTGGCAGCTGCCGGTTGGAAACGACGCTCAGCAGCACCGACTCCGGCTCCCGCAGGTAGCCGCCCTCGCCGTGCAGGATGGTCACGCCGCGGTCCAGCTGCGCAAAGATGGCAGCGCAGATCTCGTCGGACTTGGCGCTGATGATCTTTACCTCGGTGCGGGTGGTGCCCAGCATGAGCACCTTGTCCAGCACGACCGTGTAGATAATGGCCATCACCACGCCGTACAGGGACTGCCGCACCGGGCTGAACGCCGCCTGCGCCGCCAGAATGATAAAGTCGAAAACCATCATGGTGCTGGACACCGGCAGGTGGAACCACTTGTTCAGCACCAGCGGGGGGATGTCCATGCCGCCGGTGGAAGCACCGGCGCGGATGGTGATGCCCAGCGAGATGCCGATGCCAAAGCCCGCGAATACGGTGTTCAGCACCAGATCATCGGTCAGTACAAGATTGCCCAGCAGCCGCTCCCACAGGGCCATAAAAAAGGGGCTGAGCACGGTGCTTGCCATAGTATTCAGGGCAAAGCGGCGTCCCAGCACCCACCAGCCCAGCAGCAGCATGGCCACGTTGACCACGAACAGCACCGCGGACACCGGCAGTCCGGTGACCTTGTTGAAAGCCAGTGCAATACCGGTGGCACCGCCGGTGATGAGGCCGGAGGGCATCAAAAATAATACCACAGTCAGCGCATACATCGCATTGCCCACCACGATGGACAGTGCGTTGAAGAGCTGCTGTTGCTTGTGTGTTAATTGCGTCATCTTCATCTTCCTTTGTTTATAGTTGAAGTTCCTTCTACTATGATAACGAAAATATCCGCATTTATCAAGCCTTCGGCGATAAATGCGGATATCGGGATCGATTTTTAAGGGGTCACAGGGCGGCTTCCGGCTGGGCTTCGTCCTCTTCCATCAGCCGCAGACCGGCGGTATCGGTCACCGGCAGCGAGAACACGATGGCGCCCGCCTTGGGGTTTGCCCCCTCCATGATGGCTTTCATGATGGTGTTTTTCTGGCTGGTGCGGCTGACGATGAGCACCAGCTCCTTTTCGTTCACCAGTTCCACGCCCAGAAAGGCGGCTGCACCCTCCATGCCGGTGCCCTTTGCGTGGATCACCGTGCCGCCGCCTGCACCGGCAGTGCGGGCAGCATCCATAATGGAGCCGGTGTAGCCCTGATTTGCCACCACCAGCAGCAGTTCGTAGCGGGTATCCTTCAAGGTGCTCTCCTCCTTCCATGTAAGGGGCTGGTGCTCGGTGAGGAACATCAGCGCCCGTTTGCCGCCAATGCTGCTCAGCGGCACAATAAACGCAATGCCGGTGCCCGGCACATCGATCTGCATTTTGCGGCGCAGATCCTTCTGGATCTTCTGCCAGCTTTCTGCGGTTACCACAGCCAGCAGCACCGCCTTTTCGGTCTTTTCCAGCCCGAGGGTGGAAAGCGTCTCCTGCACCGCCGTGCCGGAGCCTACGGTGCGCATACTTACCGTTACGCCGTGGCTTTTGTACAGCTGCAAAAAGCCGTCGGTAGAGCGGCGGTCGGTGATGGTGATCATCAAAAACAAACTGCTCACGTTCTGCCTCCTTTACAGCTCGATAATGGCGTCATCCGGCAGGTCTGCAAACACGGTGGCAAGCACCGCAGCGGGCTGCGCCGTCCGTGCCTTGCGGGTGCGCAGCTGCGCCACCAGACCCATCATCTGCACGGTGATGAGCGGGGTCATGGCGACCATCGCCACCACGCCGAAGGCATCGGTGACGATGTTGCCGCCCACCGCCACGCAGGCACCCTGCGCCAGCGGCAGCAGGAAGGTTGCGGTCATGGGGCCGGAAGCCACGCCGCCCGCGTCAAATGCGATGGCGGTAAACAGCTTGGGCACCACAAAGGAGATGCTGATGGCGAACACATAGCCCGGCACAAGGAACCACAGGATGGAGATGCCGGTCAGTACCCGCACCATGGCAAGACCCACCGAGATGGACACACCCGCGGAAAGCGCCAGACCCATAGCCTGCGCCGAGATGGCACCGTCGGTCACCTCTTCCACCTGCTTGTTCAGCACATAGACCGCAGGCTCGGCCTTGACGATGAAGTAGCCGATGAGCATCCCGATGGGAATGATCACCCAGCGCATCCCACTGCCTGCCAGCACCTGACCCAGATAGTTACCGGCGGGCATAAAGCCCACGTTTGCGCCGGTCAGAAAGAGCACAAGGCCGATATAGGTATACACAAGACCCACGCCGATGCGCCCCAGCGTGCGGCGGTCCAGCCGCAGGGCAATGAGCTGAAATGCCTCAAACATCAGCACAATGGGCAGCAGCGAGCGGGCGATCTCGGCAAGATAGGTGGGCAGACCCTCCCGGAACAGCTGCCACAGCTCCACCGAGTCTGCCACCTCCGGCAGAACGGGCGGGATGTAGGTGCTGTCCGCTGCGCGGAACGCGATGCCCAGCGTCAGCACCGCCAGAATGGGGCCGATGGAACACATCGCCACCAGACCAAAGCTGTCGTCTGCCGCATGGCGGTCGCTTCGGATCGCAGAAACACCCACGCCCAGCGCCATGATAAAGGGCACGGTCATGGGGCCGGTAGTCACGCCGCCGGAGTCAAACGCCACGGCAAGGAACTCCTTGGGCACAAAGGCCGCCAGCAAAAAGATGAGCCCATAGAACAGCACCAGCAGCTTTGGCAGCGCAACGCCGATGAGCATACGCAGGAAGGCAAAGACCAGAAACAGGCCCACGCCCGCCGCCACCGAAAGGATCAGCGTACCGCTGGGGATGGAGGGCACCTGATCTGCCAGCACCTGCAAGTCCGGCTCCGAGATGGTAATAAGGAAGCCCAGCAAAAAGCCGAGCACAAGGATGAGGGGCAGCTTGCGGCTGCGGGTGATGACTGCACCCACCCGCTCGCCCATGGGGGTCATGCTCATCTCTGCACCCAGAGTAAAGAACATGATGCCCACCACGATCATGGCAGCGCCCAGCAAAAAGCACAGCAGGATGCTGGGCGACACCGGTGCTACCGTAAAGCAGAGCACCAGCACAATGGCCACAATGGGCAGCACCGCCTGCAGCGCCTCCAAAAGCTTTTCCCGCAGCTTGGGGAGCGATCGTCTGAGAATGATGTCCACCGCCTTTCGTCTGTATCCTGTTTGTACACTTTTGTACAAGATATATTTATAGTATACAGATTCAGGGGGATACCGTCAACCGCCAGAAGGAAAAAACTTGAGCAAGTTCCATAAATTGTAAAAAACATTGCTTGGAAGCAAACCCTCTCAGTCACGCCGCTGAACTCCCCCAGTCGCCTACGGCGACAGCCCCCTCTGAGATGGGGCCTTTGGCATGGCGGGAAAGTTTCCGTCTAAAGTGCAAAGTGTCCGGGCGCGCCAGAGGCTCCCTCCTAGAGGGAGCTGGCAAAGCCGTCAGGCTTTGACTGAGGGAGTTCGTCCGCAGACGCTCCGGTATTCCGAAACTATAAAATAATTTTTCCGCTGAATATGCGCAGAGCAGCGCGGAGCGCATTCCAAATCGTCCCGCTTTACGCCTTTTTCGGCTTCAGCCAGCCGTCCACGGCGGCTACCAGCGCCTTGCCCCGGCGGCCCAGCAGGCGGGGCAGCAGCACACGCGCCATGGCCCATACGCCCGCAAAGTTGTACAGGATGATAACCAGCGTGATCAGCCCCGTCCACAGCCCGTACAGCGGCGGCTCTGCCAGCAGCACAAAGGCTTCAAATACCAGCGCGGCGGCATTTACCAGCACCCGCGCCGGGTGGACGTGCATCCCGATCATGCGGCGGGCGTCCACCGCACGCAGGGTGAACACCAGCGCAAGGCCAAGGAAGGACGCATAGGTCGCGCCCACAGGCCCCCACCACTTGATAAAGAAGTAGTTCATGATGCAGTTGCTGATGGCACCCGCCATCATGGTGACCATGCTGCGCTGCGACTTTTTGGTCACCACATAGACGCTGTTCATGAACTGGTTGAAGCAACTGCAGGTGGAAGCCAGCACGAGGAAGGGCACAAAGTGCCATGCGTAATAGTAGTTGGACTTCATGACGTGCATCACCGGGCGGCACAGCCAGATAATGCCCGCTGCGCAGCAGAACAGCACGCTGGAATAGGTGCGGAAGATCTGGGTAAAGAACCGCGCACGCCCTTCCTCCTCGGTGACGGCGGAAAGCTGCCACGCATCGTAGAAGATCAGACCCAGCGTGGTCAGGATGGTGGGCAGGAAGTAGCCGGTGGAAAGCAGACCGCTCCATGCGTTGCCGGTGCGCCCGTCCAGCCCTTCGCACATCTCGCGCACAAAGAACAGGTCGGACGCGTTGATGATCCAGAAACTGATCTGCGCCGGGATCATGGGCAGCGAGAAGTTGAGCATCTGCCGCCACAGCTTTTTGTTGACGCCCTTCAGCTCCACATAGTTCCACAGCTTGCCGGTGAACAGCAAAAACAGCACGCTGGTCAGATCGCCGCTGATGATGGCCAGCAGGTAGCCGTTGGCACCCCACTTGAAGCCCACCAGATACAGCACATAAAACGCCATGGTAGCCACGGTGCACAGCACGCCGTCCACCGCTACCAGCTTGTTCCACTGGCGGCTGCGCACAAACTGGGTGCACAGGGTGCGCAGGCAGCTCATGAGCACATAAATGTAGATCAGCAGGCCGTACTGCGCCATATCCGGCAAAAACTGGGTGACCGGCCAGCACAGCACCAGTATGCCAAAGCCGCCCAGAATGGTGAGCAGGCCGTTGGTGAACACCTGTTTTTCGCTGTTGCCCTTGTCCAGACCAAAGCGGATGATGGCGTTGGACATTCCCATAGACACAAAGGGGATGAGCAGATTGGCGTACTGGCTCAGGATCTTGGACAGACCCAGATCCGAGATCTCCGCCATGGCGTAGGTCAGAAAGGGCTGTACGATCAGGGTGAGCAGCTTGGACGAAAAGCTGGAGATTGCAAAGATCAGGGTATTGCCGGCCAGTTTGGAATATTTATCGCCGGTCTTTTTTTCGTTTTCCAAGGGAATTTCCCTCCGTTTTTACGATAGATTATTTTTTCAGCAGTTCCCGCCGGGCTTTCCAGTCCGGCAGCAGCTTTTCCACCTCTGCCCAGAAGGCCGGGCTGTGGTTCAACTGCAAAAAGTGGCAGTACTCGTGTACTACCACATAGATCTGCGCCGCAGGGGGCTGGTTATACAGCTGCAAAGCAAGGGTGATCTGCCGCTTGCCCGGGCAGCACACGCCCCAGCGGCTGGTCATGCTGCGCACTTTCAGGATGGGCTTCTGCCCGCCCAGCACCCCGGCAAAGGCCGGGTAGACCTTATCGCTCATGGCGGTAAAGTAGGCCAGCGCCGTGGCCTTGTCCGGCAGGTCAGCGTTGTCCTTGTTGAGCTTCGTGATGTTCTTCACCCGGGTGTCCCGGATCCACTGGGCGTTTTGCAGCACAAAACGGTCAGCCTGTTCCAGACTGGCCGTCAAAGGGATGCTTACCATCACGGTGCCGTTGCTGCGCACCCGCAGATGCAGCTGCTTTACCTTTTTGCGCACCAGTTCGTACTGGATGCCCTCCACGCTGCGCAGCTGGGCGCACGGCTTTGCCGCCACCTCAGGCCTTGCTCCGCATCAGGCGGCCAAGGGGCAGCTGTGCCAGCACCACGGCGGCAAACAGCAGCACGCAGCCGGTAGATTCCCGGAAGGAAAGGTTCTGGTGCAGCAGCAGCCAGCCGCCCAAGGCGCTGAATACGCTTTCCAGACACATGATCAGGCTGGCCACCGCGGGGTTCAGGTCGCGCTGACCTAAGATCTGCAAGGTATAGGCCACGCCGCTGGACATGATGCCGCAGTACAGGATGGGCCCGGCGAAGGTAATAAACTCCGCCATGGCAGGCTGCTCGAACAAAAACGCCGCCACGGTGCTTTCCACCGACACCACAAAAAACTCCACAAGGCTCAGGCGCACGCCGTCCATCTGCGGGGAGAAATGATCCACCGCCATGATCTGGAAGCTGAACAGCACCGCGCACAAAAGCAGCAGCCAATCGCTGCTCTGGATGCTGCCAAAGCCGTCCTTCATGCACAGCAGATACAGGCCCACCACGGCAATGGCCATGCTCACCCACAGCTGCGCGCTGCCCTTGCGGCCCAGAAACAGGCCGAACACCGGCACCAGCACCACATACATGGCGGTCAGAAAGCCCGCCTTTGCAGTGGAGGGGTCCAGCGTGATGCCCAGCTGCTGCGCCGCGCTTGCCAGAAACAGCAGCGTGCCGCACATAAGCCCCGCTTTCAGCAGCAGCTTGCGCTCGGCCGCCGTTTTGGGCTTGCCGTCCGGTTTGCCCTGCCGGTGGTGCAAGGCGTCAAACGCCTTGACCGTGGGCAGCAGCACCAGAACCGCCATCCAGCTGCGCCCCGCCAGAAAGGAGAACGCACCCATGCCGGAGCCGGCGCTCTGCGCCACAAAGGCTGTGCCCCAGATCAGGGCGCACAGCATCAGCAGCATTGAATTTTTCGTCTGGTTCGTCATCCGGCAATGCCCTCCACCTTCATCAGGCCGTACAGGTAGTACCGGCTGGAATCATAGGAGATGGTCACGCGGTACTGCGCCGCCGGGTCCAGCCCGGAAATGGTGCAGCGGTAGTCGGTGCCATCGGTTTTGACGTAGTAGGTGCTGTCCGGCACATACGCTGCGCCGCCGTCCACCTTTTTCCACAGTGCCACCTTGAACTTCTGGGTACCCTCGGCGGTGCCGCAGGCCATGATGTTCAAACTGCCGCCCGGCACGGTAAAGTAGCCGGTGTTGCGGCTCCAGATGCCGTTGAACACCGCGTACAGACAGCCGTCTGCGGTGGCGGTGGCATACTTTGCCGAGGCATCCGCAATGCCCTGAATGATCAGCGGGTCGGCGGTGGCTTCCGCCCAGCGGGTGGTGTCCTCCTCCTGCACTTCCTCGGAGTGGCCTGTCACCTTCTGCGCCACCTTTTTCAGGGTCTCCTTGCAGCCGGTCAGGCTAAGCACCATCACCGCCGCCAGCAGCAGTGCCAAAAGCTGTTTTTTCATCTTCATAGCTTTCCTCATAGAAACAAAGAAACTTTTCTTTTTCGTGCGTCTCTGCCAACGGGCAGATACAGGGTAAGTATACCGCATTTTGCCGCTCTGCACAAGATACCTGTATTTATTTTGTGCGGTTTGCCGCCTGTTTCTGCACAAATTTTCACCCATTCAGTGCCCGCAGCGCCGCGCACTCGGCCTCGGCCAGCGCGGGAGCCTCCGCCCCGAACAGACTGCCGTAGCGGTACAATGCCCAGCCGCCCGCCGCCTGCTGCCGTAAGTCCTTTACCTGCGCCGCCAGCGCGCTGCCGGTGCTCCAGCCAGACACGCTGTCCGGGTTCGCGCCGCCATCCCCGGTGCCCACCCGGTACGCGCCCAGCCCGAAGTACAGCGCCACATCTCCCGCCCGGGGGTAGCTAAGCCACGCCGGGACGATGTTTTCAAAGGCAAAGCGGGTGCTGCCGGAATGCAGCGTAAAGCCGTAGCCCCAGTACACCTGCGGGCAGAGGTAGTCGATGACCTTCTCCTCCCCGCCTGCCGCCAGCCATGCGGTCACATCGCTGTACTGCTGGTCGAGGTCGTTGTCCGGGTTGCCCTGCGGGCTGATGCCGAACCGCAGGGTGGGGTCTGCCGCCTTCACGGTGCGGTACACTTTCGCCACCAGCGCGGTGACGTTCTGCCGCCGCCACGCGGCAAGGTCGGCTGCGCCGCTCGCCGCAAACTGCGCCGCGTCCACAGCGGCATCGGTGGTGGGGTAAAAGTAATCGTCAAAGTGGATGCCGTCCACCGGGTAGTTCTGCAAAAGCTCCGCCACCCCCTGCACCACATAGTCTGCGGCGGCAGGCACGGCGGGGTTCAGGTACAGCCCCTCCCCAGCGGTGCACAGCCAGTCCGGGTGGGTGTTTGCCAGATTATTCTCTGCCAGATTCGGCGGCATCGCCGCCGAGGAGCGCAGACGGTAGGGGTTGACCCACGCTTCCACCCCGATGCCCCGGCGGTGCGCCTCGGTCAGAAAGACATCCAGCGGGTCAAAGCCGGGGTCTTTGCCCTGCACCCCGGTGCACAGATGGCTCCACGGGAACAGGCTGCTGCGGTACAGCGCGTCCCCGAAGGGGCGCACCTGCGCCAGCACGGTGTTCAGTCCCAGCCCGGCGCAGTTGTCCAGCAGCTGCGCTGCCCCGGCGCGGAAGGTGTCCTCGGTGGAGAAATCCAGCAGCGCCCAGTCCAGATAGCTCACCCACACCGCCCGCCACTCTCCGGCGGGCAGGGCGGGGTTGGGTGCCGGGGGCGTATCCTGTCCTGAGACAGCAGTGCGGTCTGCATCGCTTTTCTGCCGCAGATACCACCCCGCCAACCCGCAGGCCGCTGCGCCCGCCCCTGCCAGAAAGGCGCGGCGGCCAAAGCGGCGTTTTGCCTTGGCTTTAGACGTCCTGCGGCGCTGGGTCACAGGGTCTCCTCCTGCGTCTTATAAAGGGTAAGCCCCGCCCAGCCCCGGGCGCAGGTCAGCAGCACGAACATGATATTCGTCCAGAAGGCAAGGCCGCTCATGCCCGCGTACTTGGTCAGCATCCAGAACACCAGCCGCAGCACCTCGGCGGCGCTCACCAGCTGCAACTGCCGCTGGATGGGTCTGCCGCGCTCGTACTCCGTTGCCAGCAAAGCAGGCCACACCAGCGCCGAGCAGATATCGCCCGCCCAGCCGCTGGCACCCAGCTTGCTGAGCATCAGCACCACGAACACGCCGGTGTAGTTGCGCTTTTCCCTTGCCGGTGCGCCCTTTTGCGCCGCCAGAAACAGCACCGCGATGCCGGTAAGGCAGAACACGATCATTTCCAGCCCGGAAAAATCCATCCCGCCCAGCACGGCAAAGCCGCCCAGCATGGACACTGCCGCCGCAGCCAGCAAAAAGAAATACCATGTCTTGCGCGTAAATTTAAGCTTCATGAGCCCCTCCCCCC
>OHDH01001079.1_pt1 | contig 10812 bp, 6 predicted proteins | sample 1566921 | NCBI WGS metagenome assembly OHDH01 (sample SAMEA3879585, study PRJEB24766) | human gut metagenome | biome: human-associated habitat; feature: feces | place: USA | collected 1985/1987
CAGCATGGATGATCTCGTCGGACAGTCCGAGTTTGGAAGAAATGGCGAAAGCATTACTTTTACCGGGAATACCGATGAGCAGACGGTAGGTGGGGCGAAGGGTCTCCACATCAAATTCACAGCAGGCATTTTCTACAAAATTCGTGGAAAGTGCGTAGATTTTCAGCTCACTATAATGCGTGGTAGCCATGGTGCGGATGCCGCGGTCATGCAGATAATTTAAGATAGCAATTGCCAGAGCGGCACCCTCCGTAGGATCTGTTCCGGCACCGAGTTCATCAAATAAACACAGGGAATCCGCATCTGCGTGCTGCAAAATGTGGACAACTCTGGTCATATGAGAAGAGAATGTGGACAAACTCTGCTCAATACTCTGCTCATCTCCGATATCTGCGTATACTTCCGAAAAAATAGACAGTTCGGAACGATCCAGTGCCGGAATATGCAGTCCCGCCTGCCCCATCAGGGTAAACAGTCCCACCGTCTTCAGAGACACGGTCTTACCACCGGTATTGGGACCGGTGATCACCAACAGGTCAAAATCTTTACCCAGACGGACATCAATGGGAACCGCCTTTTTCTTATCTAACAGTGGATGACGGCCCTTACGGATCTGGATGTAATGCTCAGTATTGAAAATAGGCTCTGTGGCATTCTGTTCCATGGCAAGTTTTGCCTTGGCAAAGATAAAGTCCAGCGTAGTCATGATCTTCTGATCCGCGGCAAGCTCTGAGGTATGAACAGCAGCCTGGCTGCTCAGATCACCCAGAATAACTTCAATCTCCTCCTGCTCCTGCAGATCCAGTTCTTTTAACTGGTTGTTCAGGTTCACGACAGCAGCCGGCTCGATGAAAAAGGTGGAACCGGTGGAGGACTGGTCATGCACCATACCGCTCACCTGGCTCTTATATTCGGCTTTTACGGGGATACAGTAGCGGTTATCACGCATGGTAATGACTGCATCCTGCAAAAAGGTACGGTAAGCGCCGTTTACCATGGAAGTCAGCTGGCTATGGATTTTTTCATTGGTGGACAGCTTGGAGCGGCGGATACTTTTTAATTTAGGACTGGCATCATCTGCCATCTCCTCTTCCGATAAAATACAGCGGTTGATCTCATTGGCAAGCTGTGTCATAGGGGTGAGTCCCTCAAAGTAGGCATCCAGGCTGTCATTTGGGAGGTCTTCCCGTTCTTTTTTTCCATAGGTTTTGATCCGGCTGACATTATCCAAAAAGGATGCCAGCTTCAACAATTCGGACATGGACAAAGAACTGCCGATTTCCAGAGAACGGATGGAAAAACCTAAGTCTCTGTTACTTCCAAATGAGGTGCTGCCGATACGGAAGAGACGGGCTAAAGCGTCTTTTGTCTCCCGCTGTGCGGTTCTGATAGTGGAAAGATCAGTGGAAGGCACCAGATCGCGGCAAAGCTTTTTACCGGGCTCAGAGTCGGCCTTTTCCGTAAGGAGGTCGATGATCTTATTATATTCTAAAGTGGTGAGTACTTTTGTGTTCATGTGGGGCTCCTTAATATTGAAATTCGAAATATGGATTATCGCAGTACAAGCTCGAAAATGCTACGCATTTCCTCGCTGTCGGGCTTTCGCCCTATCAAAATCGGATCTGTCAATTCCGCCTGCAAGCAGTCGAATTGACATCTCTCGATTTTGGTACTGCTCAATGTTGGTTTACATAATAATACGATTTCTTCGTGCTGAGCACTCTCGAAATCGTTATATCCATTCGCAATCCGGACTATCGTCCTTCTTGCTCATGTCTGTTTGCTCCCCTCATAGAAATCCTGCTTTGCCTGCAAGCAGTCACGCAGGATTTTATGGGTGAGCTTATTATACCATATTTATTGCCTTTTTTGGTACAGTTTTGTATAATTGAGATATTAGAGTCCTAAGAAAAAGCCGGTGTATCTGTAGGCAGCAGAGGAGGCATATTTATGGCGGATTCGCAAGAAAATAAGCAGAAGGAACAAAATGACGTTTCTGAGAAAAATTTTATGATAGAAAAAATCAAGGAACGTCCGGTAAATAAGAAAAAGCTGTTGCGCCGGACTTTGATCACGGTTTCCATGGCGGTGATCTTCGGTCTGGTGGCCTGTTTCACTTTCTTGGTTTTGGAACCGGTGATCAGTAATTGGTTGTACCCGGAAGAGGAACCACAGGTGGTGGTATTCCCCGAAGATCAGGATGAGATGTCTCCGGAGCAGATGTTGGCAGAGAATATGCAGCAGGAGAATCAGAACAGTCAGTCTTCTTCTGTTCCTGGTGAGGTTATGGAACAGGAGCAGATCCGGGAACTGTTATCCGGAATCATATTGGATCTGGATAATTACAAACAGATTTACAGTGCTCTTACCCAGTATGTAGCAGAGATGAACCGTTCCATGGTTACTGTGACAGGAGTGTCATCCGGTGTGGACTGGTTCAACAATGTAAATGAGAGCAAGAACCAGTCATCCGGTGTGATCATAGCGCAAAATGGCAAGCAATTACTGATTTTAACCGATTATTCTCCGGTAAAACAAGCAGATGACATTATTGTCACATTTAATAATGGCACTCAGGCAGATGCATCTTTGAAGGAAAAAGATGAGACTACAGGTCTGGCGGTGATCGCCGTAGAACTGGATACTCTGAATGAAGATTTTCTGAAGAATGATATTACGATCGCTACTTTGGGATCTTCTAATATCAAAGATATTGCCGGACTTCCGGTGGTGGCTTTGGGGCGTCCCATGGGTACTAACGGCTCACTGGGATATGGCATCATTACTTCTTCTGCCAGTGAGTCGGCGGCATCGGATACCACTTATCGGATTCTGCAGACGAATATTGTAGGCAGTCAGAATGCAGGCGGTGTATTATTCAATCTTCAGGGACAGGTCATTGGTATCATTACCAATGGCAAATCTGCCACAGATATGAAAAATATGGTTTGTGCTTACGGTATTACGGAATTGAAGCGTCATATCGAGAAAATGTCCAATGGAGAAAAATTCGCCTATCTGGGTCTTAAGGGCGTGGATGTTACGGAGGAAGCCAACAGCGAACTTGGGGTTCCTTATGGAGCTTATATTAAAGAGGTAGAAATGGACTCTCCTGCAATGCTGGCGGGAATCCAGCAGGGAGATGTCATCACAGGATTCGGTGAACGCGTGATCATCAGCTTTGACGAGTATACGAACTCTCTGCTCAGTATGAAACCGGGAGATAGTGTAGAACTGACGATTATGCGGCAGTCACAGCAGGAATATAAAGAGATGAAATTCGACATCACATTAACGGTGTTGAAATAGATTGACAGAAAGGTTTGGACAACAATATGAAATTCATTAAAGAGTTAAAAGAAGGCGACAGAGTATTTGATATTTATCTGTGCAAACATAAACAGGAGGCTGTTACCAAGAACGGTAAACCCTATGAAAGCGTGATTTTACAGGATAAGACCGGAACTATCGACGCCAAGGTATGGGAGCCGAACAATCCGGGCATCGGTGATTATGATGATCTGGATTACATAGAGGTATACGGTGATGTGACAAATTTCCAGGGGCAGCTTCAGATCAGCGTGAAGCGTATCCGTGTCTGCCATGAAGGAGAATATAATCCATCCGATTATCTGCCGGTGAGCTCCAAAGGCATCGACACTATGTACAATGAATTAAAGACTCTGATCGGAAGCATTAAGAACACCTATTTGCACCAGCTGTTGCAGGATCTGTTTATTGACGATGCAGATTTCGCAAAGAAATTCTGCAACTCTTCTGCAGCCAAGACAGTGCATCACGGTTTCGTAGGCGGACTGTTGGAGCATACTCTGAGTGTTACCAAATTATGTGACTACTACTGTTCTGCTTATCCTATTTTACAGAGAGATCTGCTTCTGACAGCGGCTATGTGTCATGATATCGGAAAAGTAAAAGAGATTTCTGCATTTCCGGTGAATGATTATACCGATGACGGTCAGTTATTGGGGCATATCGTGATGGGCGCACAGATGGTTGGGGAACGTGCCGCTAAGATCGACGGATTCCCTCACAATCTGCTGGCAGAATTACAGCATTGTATTCTGGCGCATCACGGTAAACTGGAATACGGCTCCCCAAAGGTGCCGGCGCTGATCGAGGCAGTGGCTCTGAATTATGCGGATGATACGGATGCTAAAATGGAGACCTTTAAGGAAATTCTGGAAAATAACAGTGAAAACAGTGGCTGGCTGGGTTACAACAGATTGTTTGAATCCAATCTGCGCGCTACCAAAATGGAATAAATAACAGAATAAATACTACAAATTCTATGAACAGACAGGAAAGAGAGGAAACATATGGAAATCAGTGCATGTGTAAAATATGTGGGTGTAAACGATCATCAGGTAGATCTGTTTGAGGGACAGTATAAGGTTCCGAACGGAATGTCTTACAATTCCTATGTGATCCTGGATGATAAAATCGCCGTTATGGACACAGTGGATGGATTTTTCACCGAAGAATGGCTGAACAATGTGGAACAGGTTCTTGATGGGAAAATGCCCGATTATCTTGTTATACAGCATATGGAACCGGATCATTCCGCCAGTATTCCGGCTTTTCTGAAAAAATATCCCAAAGCCACAGTGGTATCCACAGCTAAGGGATTTCAGTTCATGGAACAGTTTTTCCCGGAGTTTTTCGCCGGTCAGGGACTACCCGCGGAACAACGCATTGTTGCGGCAAATGATGGCGTCCTGGAGCTTGGACAGCACAGCCTGCATTTTGTCTATGCACCCATGGTACATTGGCCGGAAGTCATTATGACTTATGAAGCAACAGAGAAAATACTGTTTGCCGCAGATGGCTTTGGCAAATTCGGTGCGCTGGATGCAGAGGAAGAATGGGCGGACGAAGCCCGCCGCTACTATATCGGTATTGTCGGAAAATATGGTCCCCAGGTACAGGCTGTTCTGAAAAAAGCGGCAGGACTGGACATTCAGACCATCTGCTCTCTTCACGGTCCGGTACTTAAGGAGAATCTGGGATTCTATCTGGAAAAATATGATAGGTGGTCTTCCTATCAGCCGGAAGAATCCGGAGTGGTGATTGCCTATGCTTCTGTCTACGGCAATACCAGAAATGCTGCAGAATACCTCGCGGATGTTTTGCAGGAAAAAGGACAGAAAACAGTACTATATGATCTGGCAAGATGCGATAAGGCAAAAGCTGTTGCCGATGCTTTCCGTTATGACAGACTGGTGCTGGCGGGTATTACTTATAATGGAGACCTTTTCCCCTGCATGCGCAGTTTTATCGAAGGTCTGACCGAGCGTAATTACCAGAATCGTAAGGTGGCAATCATTGAGAACGGCACCTGGGCACCCATGGCAGGCAAACTGATCCTTGGAATGTTTGAAAAAAGCAAGAATCTGACATTTACGGAGACTACGGTAAGTATCAAGTCTGCCATGAATGAGCAGAACAAGGGCGAGATCGGGAAACTCGCTGAGGAACTTTGCTGAGAAAATTTTTCACACGCAAATATAAGCCTGCGTAAGCTATTTTAGAATATGGCAATAAAGTACAAAAAAGTTTGCAGGTTACGGAAAGGCATAAGGATATTTATGGAATTTAAAAAGAACGATTGTGTAACGGTGACCATAGAGGATATGGGAAGTGACGGAGAAGGAATCGGTAAAGTAGACGGTTTTACCCTCTTTATCAAAGATGCCGTTATCGGCGATCAGGTGGAAGCCAAGATCATAAAAAGTAAAAAGCACTACGCTTATGCCAGATTAGAGAAGGTGTTACAGCCTTCTCCTTTTCGTGTGGAACCGAAATGTGCATACCACAGACAGTGCGGCGGCTGCCAGCTGCAGGCACTCTCCTACTCCGAGCAGCTGCATTTCAAGGAACAGAAGATCCGCAATAATCTGATCCGGATCGGTGGGTTCGATGCGGAATACATTGATGAACGCATGCAGCCCATTGTAGGCATGGAGGAACCCTTCCACTATCGTAATAAAGCGCAGTACCCCATAGGAACTGATAGAGACGGTAATGTCATCACCGGTTTCTATGCCGGACGCACCCATACTATCATTGCCAATACAGACTGCGCTCTCGGTGCTTCCGAGAATCAGCAGATCCTCGAAACTATACTCTCCTATATGCGGAAAAATAAAGTGACCGCCTATGACGAAGTCACAGGAAAAGGCTTGGTACGTCATGTATTGATCCGGAAAGGATTCACCAGTGGACAGTTGATGGTATGTTTGGTCATTAATAAGAAAATGACAAAAATGTCATACTCTACTGCCGGAGTACAGAAGAATACGAATGAGTTTTTACCAAATCAGGGAGAATTATTGGCTGCACTGGCAGAAATCCAAGGTATGACAAGTGTGTCAGTCAGTATCAATACCGAGAAAACCAATGTGATCATGGGTACCGAGATCCATAATCTCTGGGGTGAGAGCACCATTGAGGATACGATCCACGTAAGAGACATGCAAAAAGAAAATTACCCTTATACCGGGGATGCATTAACCTTCAAGATCTCTCCCCTCTCCTTCTATCAGGTAAACCCTGTTCAGACTGAAAAACTCTATAGCCTGGCACTGGAATATGCGGGACTGACCGGAAAAGAGACCGTTTGGGATCTCTACTGTGGTATCGGAACCATCTCTCTCTTCCTGGCGGGTAAAGCCAAAAAGGTGTGCGGCGTGGAGATCATCCCCCAGGCTATCGATGATGCCAGAGAGAATGCAAAGAGAAACCATATTGAAAATGCTGAGTTTTTCGTGGGCAAAGCAGAGGAAGTCCTGCCGGAATTCTACAAAAAGGCATCCACAGAAGCATCTTCCGATGAAATGCTCCATCCGGATGTCATTGTCGTAGATCCACCCCGAAAAGGCTGTGATGATGCCTGCTTAAACACTATGCTCCGCATGCAGCCCGAACGCATCGTATACGTCAGCTGCGACTCCGCCACCCTTGCCAGAGACCTGAAGATCCTCTGCGATGGTGGATATGAGATCCGGAAGGTCCAGGGCGTGGACCAGTTTGGGATGACTGTGCATGTTGAGACGGTAGTACTGCTTTCCCACAAAAAGCCAGACGGACATATCAACGTAAAAGTTGAGTTTGGTGAGGGTGAGGGAAAAGTTCCGCTTGATAATATCGCTAAAAGAGCCGAAGAATATAAGCCCAAAGAACGAGTGACCTACAAAATGATAAAGGAGTACATAGAAGCTAAATACGGTTTCAAAGTACATACCGCATATATCGCAGAGGTAAAAAGAGATTTGGGCTTGCCGATGTATGATACTCCTAATGCAGTGGAGGAATTGAAGCAACCGAGGAAGCATCCGACGGTGGAGAAAGTGGAAGCAATTAAAGATGCCCTCAAGCATTTTGAGGTTATCTAAAATCATGAGCGTACCATTAGAAATAATGGTATACTTATGATATGGGAGGCGAATATTATGATTATACCTGTAAGCGTTAAAAATCAGAGTATTGATTCTTCTGGAATCACAAGTGATTACAAAGCTGCTATAAGTGAATATATTTGGAATGGTTTTGAAGCTAATGCTAAAAAAGTTAGTATAGAATATACACTTAACGAAGCGTTTGGAGTTAAGGAATTAATTATAAAGGATAATGGTGATGGAATAAATTACGATGAATTGGGGGAGACCTTTGGTGCTTTTCTGGCATCAAAGAAGAATTTACTGTCATTACAAATAAAATCCAAGGCAAATAAAGGGAAAGGACGATTCTCTTTTATTGCTTTTTCAAGTAATGCAGAGTGGCATACTGTCTATAAAGATAACAATGTTTATAAAGAATATGATATTAATATGTCCAGTGATAAAAAAGAGGTGATTGACTGTTCTGAACCACAGTTATCTGACAGACAAGAAACCGGAACAGAAGTGAAATTTACCAATATAAATACATTAACTGCGGAGAATATGGGCTTTGAAATAATAGAGCCAGCATTACTTAAAGATTTTGCTTGGTTTTTGTACCTATATAAAAATAAGAATGTAGAAATAGTAGTTAATGATGAAAAGATTGATTATGAAAAGTATATAAACACAGAGTTGAGCGAAAAATCTATGGTTACAATTGAAGGATATAGATTTGAGATTAACTTAGTTGTATGGCAGGAATCAATCTCTGAAAAATTCTGTTGTTATTATTTTGATGACAAAAACGTGTTGAAAGGAAATCGAACTACAACTTTTAATCGGAATACGGTTAACTTTAATCATAGTGTGTTTGTGAAGTCAGAATTTTTTGATGATAAGGAAAATGTTATAGGTGATCACGATGATACCCAAATTAATATGTTCGAATATCCAGATGAGAAAAAGATTCTGAAAAAATTGCATAAAGAGATTCAAATGCTTATTGAGAAAAAAATCAGTGTATATTTATCAGATAAAGCAGAAGAAGCAGTTGAAGCAATGATAACAGAAAGAAAAACGTTCCCAGAATTTCCAGATGATGTATATGGACAAATGCGTAAGAATGATTTGAAGAGGGTAACAAAAGAAATTTTTAAATTGGAGCCACTAATTTTTCATAAATTAAAACAAATTCAAGAAAAATCGTTATTAGGTTTTTTGAATTTGCTTTTGAGTTCTGAAGAGAGAGAAAATGTTTTAACTATAATAGAGCAGGTTGTGGAATTATCACCTCAGCAGAGAACTGATTTTTCAATGATATTAAAAAAGACATCCTTGGAGAATATCATTGATACTATCAAGTTTATTGAGGATAGGTATAAAGTAATAGAATTATTAAAAAGTATTGTGTATGATTTGACAAAGTTTGCAAATGAACGTGATCATGTGCAGAAGATTGTAGAACGACATTTTTGGCTTTTTGGTGAACAGTACAATTTGGCAAGCGCTGATCAGAGAATGCAAAAGGCATTGGAGCAGTATAGGAATATTTTGTATGGAGAAGAGGATGTTACAGCAAAATTAAATTCAGATGCGGAAAATGAACGACGTATGGACATTTTTTTGTGTAATACGCGAAATATCGAAACAACATTTGAAACAACGCTGGAAGAAAATATTGTTGTTGAATTGAAAGCACCGAGAGTTCTGTTAACGAAAAAAGTATTACGCCAAGTAGAAGATTATATGGATTACGTTAGAAGACAGCCTCAATTCAATAGTGAATTACGGAAATGGAAGTTTATTGCCGTATGTAAAGAAGTAGATGATTATGTTAAAAGCCAATATAAAGCATTTGAAGATAAAGGAAAAGTTGGGTTAGTATTCCAAGTTGATAATTGTGAAGTATATGCACTTACTTGGGATGATATATTTAAGAGTTTTGAAATAAAGCATAAGCCGATGTTAGAACGATTGAAGTATGATAGAGAGCGGGTGGCAAATGAATTAATGGCAGAAGTAAGTGATACTGAAGGGCGAGAAAAAGCGGATACTCTTACGAAAATTGCTGTTGCAAAAGTGTTGTAAAATATTAGTTGATAATTGAAAAAGGAGAGCTAATAAATAATCTGTAAATGAAAGGATGGAGTTGATAAGATGAATGCATCTTTTTATAACGAAATCAAAAAAATTTTAATCTCGGCGAGAAATAAAGTTTATCAAACAGCCAATTTTGCAATGGTTGAAGCCTACTGGAATATAGGAAAATCAATCATTGAAGAACAGGGTGGCAATGAAAAGGCGGAGTATGGTACAGGTTTGTTAAAAGAGTTGTCAAAGCAAATGACGCAGGATTTTGGCAAAGGATTTACCGTTGCCAATTTGAAAAATATGCGGCAGTTTTATTTGACATTTCCAAATGGCTACGCACTGCGTAGCGAATTAAGTTGGACGCATTATCGGCTCTTGATGCGAGTGGAGAATGAAAATGCACGAGAATTTTATATGCAGGAAGCTGTAAAATCCCAATGGAGTACCAGACAACTTGAGCGTCAGATAAATTCTTTCTTTTATGAAAGGCTATTGTCCAGTAAAAATAAAGAGCAAGTTGCAGAGGAAATACAGACATTAGAACCGGCGAAAAAACCAGAAGATGTCATCCGCGACCCATATGTGTTGGAGTTTCTTGGACTGAAATCTAATGATGATTTTTATGAAAGCGATTTAGAACAAGCGTTAATTACACATTTGCAGAAATTTCTTTTGGAACTTGGTAGAGGGTTTTCATTTGTCGCACGGCAGAAAAGAATAACCTTTGATGGACGTCATTTTAGAATTGACCTTGTATTTTATAATTATATTTTAAAATGTTTTGTTCTGATAGATTTAAAAGTTGGGGACTTAACACATCAGGACTTAGGGCAAATGCAGATGTATGTTCATTATTATGAGCGGGAACTTATGAATGAAGGAGACAATCCGCCGATTGGTATCGTATTGTGTGCAGATAAAAGTGAGTCTGTAGTTAAGTATACGTTACCTGAAAATGAAACACAGATTTTTGCTTCAAAATACAAATTGTATTTACCAAGCGAGGAAGAATTGCTGCGTGAATTAAAACAGGAATATCAAGCATTGGAATCTATTAAGGCATTGGAGGAAAATAGTGGTAGTGAAGATTAGATTTTGCATCAAGGTGGTGCAAAATTTATATCAGTTATGTATTTGTGGGAAAGGGGATGCATGAACAGTATTCGTACTGTAGAAATATTGCTTATATTTCCGTGACTCTGTGGGGATATGTTTTAATTTGATACTCACGTCGAGACGGTTGTCTTGCTTTCCAAGGGTGAGGTCGACTCGAAAAAGATTCGGGTTGAGTTCTCTTTGGAAGATATGGATATGTCCGAAT
>OHDH01001083.1_pt1 | contig 10792 bp, 2 predicted proteins | sample 1566921 | NCBI WGS metagenome assembly OHDH01 (sample SAMEA3879585, study PRJEB24766) | human gut metagenome | biome: human-associated habitat; feature: feces | place: USA | collected 1985/1987
GTGCAGCAGGGAAATTCCTATCTCATCATGACAGGCAGCGGCAAAGTGCTGGAGATCGGTGCGACAGAGCTGCCCGAGGGAGCTGCCCTGCTCAAGGGCGTTGAGGTGAAAAGCGCCTCGCCCGGTAAACAGGCGAGCTTCCCGCCAAAGGAACAAGAGAGCGAAAGCGCGCGCGCGGCAAGTGAAACCGTGGGTGAGCAGCAGGCAAACGGCCAATCGCAGGAAAAAACGGTGCTTGACCATTTGCTGGATGCTGTGCAGGAGACAGGGCTTTCCGGAATTACGCGGATCGATTTATCTGATCTTGGGGATATCCGGGTGGTCTACCAGGGACGTATGGAAATGCTGCTGGGAGAAGATGATCAGCTTGCGCAGAAGCTAAAGCTCGGCCAAGAGGTGATTGCACGCGAGGAGGAGAGTAATCCGGATAAAAAAGGCAGCATTAATCTGACAATCCCCAAAAAAGCCTTTTTTAGTGAAACGATTGAACCAGCCCAGACAAGCAAGGCTTCCCAGCCGGCAACACAGGCCGGAGCATGATGGAAAGGCGGGCGGAACGAAAAAATATCCAAATTCTTTTTCTACCGTATTGAATTTTACCCCCCGCCGTGTTAGTATATTACTAATCATCCTGTATCTTTATGCCAAGATGGCAGGATACGGTGCGCGGCTCACGGAGGCGGCGCCATTTGCAGTGGCTTTTTTCGGTTTGTTTTACATAGATTGTTCAATAGGGGGACGTATGAATGCCGTTTGAAATTGATAACGACTTTGAAAATGTAGTACAAATAAAGGTCATCGGCGTGGGCGGAGGCGGCGGAAACGCCGTGAACCGTATGGTTCGCTCCGGTGTGCAGGGCGTGGAATTTATCTCCGTGAATACGGATAGGCAGGTGCTCAATCACTCCCAGGCTACCCATAAAATCCAGATCGGTGAGAAAACGACTCATGGCCAGGGCGCTGGGGCACACCCTGAGGTGGGCCAGCGCGCAGCTGAGGAAAGCCATGATATGATCGCGGATGCGCTTAAAGGCACGGATATGGTTTTCATCACCGCAGGCATGGGCGGCGGCACCGGCACCGGTGCAGCGCCGGTGATTGCACAGCTTGCCAAGGAGATGGGGATTCTCACCGTCGGTATCGTTACAAAGCCCTTTCATTTTGAAGGCCGCCGCCGCATGGCGCAGGCTGAGCAGGGCATCTCGGAGCTGGCGGAGCATGTGGACAGCCTTGTCATCATCCCGAACGAACGGTTAAAATACGTTTCCGACAAAAAGATCACGCTTGCAAACGCGTTTGACGAAGCGGATGGCGTGCTGCTTCAGGGTGTGAAAAGCATCTCGGAGCTGATTAAGGTGCCGGGCTTCATCAACTTGGATTTTGCGGATGTTACCGCTGTTATGAAAGATGCGGGCCATGCGCATATGGGCGTTGGCCATGCCAGTGGGAAGGATAAAGCGGAAGCCGCTGCGAATGCGGCAGTTTCCAGCCCGCTGTTGGAAACCTCCATCCACGGCGCGCACGGTGTGATTATCAGCATCACCTCTTCTGATGATATCGGCTTGGAGGATGTGGAGGTTGCGTCTGAAATCATCGCTAAGGAGGCTCATCCGGATGCAACGATCATCTGGGGCGTTTCCTTTGACGATATGCTGGATGATGAAATGGTTGTTACCGTGGTTGCAACCGGCTTCGGTGAAGATGGGGCGCGGGCGGATACCGAGGCGGCGCCATCTGCAAAACCGGCAGCGGCAAAATCCCCATTTGAAGAGGCGATGGAAAAAGGCGCCGCCGCTGTGGAGGCGGAGGGAAAAGATCCAAAGGCGGATCGCCCTTCTTTTGAGTTGCCGCCAGAGCCGAAGCGGTCGACAGCGCCACCTGCAAAGAACCCCTATGGCCCGGATGACGACGGCTATTTTGATATTTTAAGCATTTTCAAAGGCAATAAATAAAATATAAGCGGAGGAAAGACGGCTCATCTTTCCTCCGCTTTTTTCATGCCAGTCTGTAAAAATGGCATATCGATGGGAAATGAAAGGCATTTTTTCAATGAAACGATGCGAATTATTTAGCAAGGAATTACCAATGGGGGCGTCTTGTTAAAAAATCCGATCCTAGTCTGTTTTGTGCAAAATGCACAAAGTAGGAGGGTCGTTATATGTTAAACTAAAATCGACAATACGTTGTGAAAATGGAATTTTATTTCGACATTATGTAGAAAAACAAAATATGGGTTTAGAAGAAAATTGAGGGAAAGAAAAAGGCATATAAACAATAAGAAGCTTGTAGATACAGGATTTTTATTGAGTATGTTAAAAAATTGTTAAGTTCTGAACGGCAATAATAAATTCGAATATTCATTTATTATTAATAATTAAGGAAGACTCTAGCACCTTAGAGAATTCCAACAAAAAAAGGGATGTGATAGGCTTTTTTGGAACGACCAGAGGAATATGAACCGGCTTCCCTGCAAACGTTTGCAGAAGGCCTGTGCAAAGGGCCGGGGATCACAGGAAGGTGATGCACAGGAATCGTGAAAAGAAAAGAGGTATGCACATGAAAATTTCCAAAAAGGCGCTGAGCGTGTTCATGGCTGTTTTGATGGTTATGACAAGCCTGAGCGTTGGCTTGACGGCGCTGGCGGCGGATCCTTATGATGCGCTGGCGGCGGCGTTGAAGGCGGACGGGGTGCGCCATGCGTCTTGGGGCAGCCCGCAGAACTACATCACGGTCGTGAACGACCCGACCGGGGAGATTGAGGCGGCAGCCGAAGCCTTCTGGGTGGTGGCAGCGGCGGAAGCTCCTAATCACACCAGCAAGAACGACAACGCGGCCAATACCGCGCACGGCGTTGCCGAGGCTGTGCTGACAAAGCTGCAAAACGAATATGGCGTTGTCGGCGACGAGTTGGCGAATGCCCGCACAGCCATCAAAGCATTTGTCGGCGGGATGAACGGGAATAATGCTGATTGGAAAAATTTCAGCCAACCTGATCAGCCGAAGGAACGTACCTATGGCATTCGGATCGTGCGCGACATAGCGGATCTCCTGCTTGCACAGGATGGCGACATTTCCAAGCTGCCGGATTCTATTCCCACAGCGGTGGAATATCTGTGGGCGCACGGCCGTCATGAGTGGAGTTCGGGCTTCCTCAACGCCACGAAAAACGCCTGTAACTATCTCAAGCCGAATGGCTGGAGCCGCACGGAAACGGCTCCCAATACAGAGATCCCGGCGCAGCTCAAGGCCTTTGGCTCTTATTTCACAGAAGAGCTGCTCAAGAGTGATCTCGACGCAATGACGTCGGAAGAGCTTGTGGCGCTTGTGAATGCAAACCAGGCCGCCGTGGACGCCTGCTCCCTGTGGGGCAACGACGCGGTGATGAACCACTTCTTCGACAAGGCCGCGATTAAAGCTTTCATCAGCGATGCGACTACCGCGCGCGACAAAAAGTTTGCGCTGGAGTTTGCGCAGCAGATCGCGGAAAAGATGAAGAACGACCCTGCCGCGATGGAGTATGACGCCCTTGTAGCGCTGCTCGATGAGATGAACGCCCTCAGGGCGAATCTCAACGGCTGCACCGCCGAGGCGATTGCCTATGCGCTTGGTGAAACCGGCCTCAAGATGGAACAGATCAACGCGTTTATTGATTCTGTCGAGGTGGAAAAGCAGGTTATCGAGTTGCAGGGCATCAAGGCCACAATCGACGCGCTGATTGCGGCAACGGATCTTGCAACCATCTCCGATGAAGACCTCACCAAAACCTGGGCGGAGGCCACTGCCCAGTATAATATGGTGACGGCCCGCAAGCCCGCCGCAGTCAGCCGTGTGTTCACGGAGGGCACGGCGTATGTGACGGAGTTTATCCACAACGCGAAGGTCGAAATTGAGGCCCGCAAGCTTTCCACTGAGGTGGAGGAGTATCTGGTCTATTTTAATGACGATCTCCTGAACACCGATCTGACCACGCTCACCACGGAGGAGCTCATCAATGATCGGCAGGCCAACGCAAAGACGAAGCTGGCCGAGCTTGCACAATATGATGCTGATACGCTGAACCGTGTTTTTGGCGAGGAGAAGTGGGCTGCGATTGAAAGCTATGCCGCCCGCATCGACACAACGCTGACCGATCGCGTAGAAGCGCAGCTTGATAAAGCTATTGATAACTACAGCGACTTTGGCCAAATCACGCTGCTCAACTACAAAGCGGTCAAAGAGGCCATCGGCGGTGTGGAGGCCAATATCTTCGAGCACATTACCGTTTCCGCCGAGCTTCAGGCAAAGTATGATCGTCTGGCCCCAATGCTCGAAGAGTATAACCGCTTTGTGGAGACAAAGGGCATGTCCGGCTGGCAGAAGTATGAGCCGGAATACCCAACGCGCGACATCCTGCCCGGCGATATCGCCCGCACCGAGGGCGAGGAATACGATGTGACAAAGGAGAAGCTCTCCGAAACCATCACAAAGATCGATTCCCTCATGCAGAACCAAGAGGTTACTGGTCTGCTCGGGATTGAGGGGACGCTGCAAGAGGCTATCCAAGGGGCGTTGGAGACCGGGCTGTATACAGATGCGATGGTGAATACCATTGTCACAGCTATTTATCCAATGCTTGTGAATGCGTTAAAGGATCTGGAGCTTACAGAAATTTTAGGCATAAAGCTTACCGGTCAGTTGATCCTGGATAGGTTTAGCGATTTAAATCTCAACGTTTACCCCAATACGTTGTCGAAAGTTCTTGACAGCAGCAGGTATGGCAGCGTCATTGCGGCGCTCAACGCTGCCGGTAATGATTGGTCCCAGTTTCATGATAAGGAGACCTTTGTTGCCGCGCTTGGCCAGGCGCTGGGCGGCTTAGCTCCCATCCTGCGCTCTGTGCTGACCAATCAAGCAATGTCGGAGCATACCACCATTATTGTTGACGCGTATCTCAGGATGGACGCTGTCAACCTTTACAACAATGCTGTTCTTCCACTGCTTGAGATGCTGGAGTGCGACAATATCGTACCAACAGCTACCTACAACACCTACACCACCACAGAGCAGTTAATGAGTGCGATCCTGCTGCCGCTGCTCAGCTGGGTGGAGGATACAGTTGCGGTAGAGCCGGTTTCAACCGTGCTGGAGCTTTTGCCGAAGTTTGCCTACATCATGGAGTTCGGCATCATTGGGGAGATCCTCAAGGCTACTAAGCTCAATCCGATTCTGGATATCGGCGATTCCTTCTTCGGCAACTGGGTATCGTATTATAAAACCTCTCTGCTCTCACTGGCTGGCTTGAACGCCGATAATCTGTATGATCTGGTGATGAGCCTGCCCACTCTGATCCCGGATTTAGGGATTAACCTCAGCGATGCGATGTTCACAGATCTGAACGTCCTCCTCTCCACAGTCCTTGGCTTGGTTGCACCGGAAGCAAACCTTGTTTTGCCGACCATCAACCAGGCGATGCTTGCGAGCCAGGGCACGCTGGTGGAAGCGCCGAGCGGCCGCACGGGCGGCACGCGGCGCCAGCTTGTTGTTGACAAAGAAGCTACTCTGCTGGCGGTTCTTCGCTATATCTTGCCGATGCTGGGCGATCAGGATTTCATGGATTCCCTCTTCGCGCTGATTGGGTCGATGACGGGCTCCGAGATCGAACTTGGCGATGATATCATGGGCATCCTCAAGAACCTCGGCAACAACCCGGATAACGTGATCGCGGCGGTCACTGAGTTGTTCGTTCCGCAGGAGTATGCCTCTAAGCAGATGAGCTATGCGTTCTCCGATGCGGCCGACGAGGCCATTGCCAACGGCGAGGCCGGCGCTGTGATCAACAACGTGACTTATAGTGAGGATTGGACCAAAGAGCAGGCGCAGTACATCTCCGACCGCCTGCCGGACTTCATCGACAATATGATGCTCATCTTGGGCGGCAAGGATACCTTGAAGCTCAGCGAGCTCATTAAATCCTATATTACGGGCATCTACACCAACGAGACGCTCACTTCTCTTGTTTTGATGGTGAAGGACCTGCTCGGCGGACTGGGCGTCGACCTTAAGCCGATTCTCGGCATTGTCGGCATCGACCTCTCCTCCTGGGATGAGGTCACGGAAGGCTACAACTGGGGCTTTGAAGACGGCGACAAGGACGGCTTCGCCGCGGCGCTGACCAAGGCGCTCACACCGTTCACGCCGATCCTCGCAACCGTTCTCGCGGATCAGGATCTGGAGGTTCTCGGTGTGGTGAAGGCTAATGGCTACCCGGGCTACAAGACCGGCGTTATCCCGATCCTCGAAAGCCTCGGCTGCAACCCGGACGATATTATGTCGTATGATGACTATGCCGCGGCAGTCAAGGAAGATAGCAGCGTTGCGCTCAGCGCGATCCTCACGCCGGTGCTCAACCTGCTTGAGGAGATTTATACCGATCCGGTGAACAAAGTCTTTGAGATCCTGCCGAATATTCTCTATTTCATCAATAACGGCGGCCTCCAGGTCTGTGTTGAAAACACCGCGCAGGCAATCTTTGTCCTGCTCGACACGGTCCGCCCGATTTACGACCTTGAATTCAGCCTTAATCTTGACCTGACCCAGATCATCATTGATGCGCTGGCAGGCCTTGAGATCAACGGCGAGCCGGTCAACCTGAAGATCCCGTTCCTCTATGACTTCAACATGCTCACAGTGGGCACGGTCACGCCATATACGTCCAAGTCCGGCGAGAAGGCGTACCGTCTCGAAAACATCGACCAGGCGGATTTCGTCACCGTGATTCTGCGCAACGTTGTGGAGCTTGCGTTCTATGAGGATAACATCAACATCGTGGCAGACCTGATCGCCAACAAGATGGGCATGAGCGAGGATCTCAAGAAGGGCCTGCGCGACGTGCTGAATACCTTTGCGAAGATGTATAAGGAAGACAACGGCGTTGACAAGATTCTTGGCGCGGCTTACACCATCTTCAAAGGCACGGATGGCGCAGCGGACGGCGCGATCGGCTCGCTGAAGGATTTCAACGAGCGGTGGAACGCTGTGTTCCAGAAGCTCTATGACAGCGGCAACCAGGATCTGATCGATCTTGCCAAGTGGGCCGACAGCGTGCTTGACTTCCTGTCCTTCGGGTTCATCACTGGAGACGGTGTTGGCACAAACGGCCTGATCGATTTCTTCGAGCGCTTGATTGCGTTCTTCCAAGGCAAGGTGACGGATGTCTCCATCGACCGCACCTCTGCCAACATGCTTCAGGGCGAGCAGCTCACGCTGAACCTTAGCTTTAAACCGGTCACGGTGAAGAATAAGAATGCTGCCTGGGCCTCCTCCAATGAACGTGTGGCAACCGTGGTGAACGGTGTTGTCACAGCGGTTGGCCCTGGCGATGCGGAGATCACCGCCACCACAGAGGATGGCGGCTTCACTGTGAGCTGCGTGGTGCGCGTGCGCGCGGATAAGACGGCCCTCAATGAGGCGATTGCCCTTGTGAAGGGCACAGAGCTGACCGCAGAGCAGCAGGCTCAGATCAGCGAAGTGCTGGCCGAGGCCGAAATGATTGCTGCTTCTGAGCTTGCTAACCAGGCAAGCGTTGACGCGGCGTGCGAGGCGCTGACGGCAGCCTTCCGTGCGCTTGATCTCGGCACAGCAGTCACTAGTGTAGCTATCACGCAGAACGGCGCAGCCGTTGGCGAAGTAGTCTATCAGAAGGTTTCCTGGACGAAGCGGTGGAACAGCACGCCTGTTACGCTCGGCGTTGCCATCAACGATGGCGCAACGGTTAAGAGCATCACCTGGCAGTATGCCAACTGGTCTGTGGACGATCCGGAGGCGGATATCGAGCCCGCTGCGGACGGTATGACTGCGGTTATTCGTGCGAAAAACAGCGTGATCGGCGCGCATTCCTGCTGGATTCAGGTAACAGTGGAAGATATCTATGGCAACACTGTAACCTCTGATCCGGTGAAGGTTCGCTTCTATAACTACGACTGGCAGAAATAAGGCGAACGCCCTTCTGTGAAACAGAACAAATGAGAGAGGTCCCCTGTGGCTTGTGCCGCAGGGGGCCTTGTTTGATCGTAGAAACTGCCCAACGCCTATGCGGCGTCCGTTACGTTGGCCCAAGCCGCTGAATCAAAAAAACTGGGTGATCAGATCTCTTAATTCGATCAATTGTATCTCTTTTATGCATGACGGCAGATTGTATATAAAATAATACCGATTATTTTTCATTTATATTCATCTTGACAATGCTGAGTTAACATTTTAGAATGAAAACGACCGTAAAATCTGTTCGGACATCCTCATCATCGTGCGTCATCCTTATGGATCGATGAAAGCTGCGGATATATGTCCGAATCAGACGGATTTTTGGAGAAAGGAGGTTTTCTCAGCACGGACGTCCGGCTTTAGAATAAGGGAGGTAATAAACGTTGAAAAAGAGTAAGAAGCTGTTAAGCGCCTTGTTGGCCGGTTTAATGGCCGTTTCTTCCATGTCCCCCGTATTTGCAGCGGGAGATGGCAAAGCAGCTGCACAGCAGGCGCAGGCCGCGGCCGCCGCAGTGGAAGCGAAAGTGGAGAGCCTTCAGGAATCAATTGCAGAGATCGGCGAGAGCGATGCTTATAAGGCTGCAAAGGAAGCCTTGACCGCCTTGAAAGCGGATAGTACGAACATCGCTACAAAAGTGCCTACGGATGCTGCAAAATTAGAAGCGTATAACAAAAAGCTTGCGCTTTATGAAACGGCCGTGAACGCCTGTAAAGCCCTGACCGAGGCGGAAAAGGATGCGATGGATATCGACCTGATGCTGTGGTTCCTGCGTGAAGTGGTGAACCGCGAATCATTCCTTGATGGAGGCACTGGCGCCGCCAATAAGATGAAGGTCACGAAGAACCTTTCCGCATATGTTGGGCCGCATGCAGCGCGTGATGCAGCCGTTGCCTTGGTTGCTCCCCTACATGAAGGCAAGCCTAAAATTTCTACCAGCTCTAAGTTTACAGATGAAAAAGAGCAGCAGGCGCTGGAGGCTTATATCAACGCATTCAAAGCCGCGCCGGAATTGGTGCGGATGTATGCGGATGGCCTTTATATTAGCGGCACGAGCGTTTACTTCTATTATGTGTATGCGGATGGCTCCTATAACGCAAAGCGGGGGACGCGCGCGGCCGATTTGGCCAAGATGATAGGCCTTTGCTACACGGCGCAGAACCCCTGCGAAACGGTGCTGCCCGAAAAGCCCAACAAGAATAATTATGAGGGCGGCGTAGCGAACACAGAATATCTCGCGGCGATCAAAGCGTACTGCGAAGCGGATGCGGCAATACAGAACCATTTGAGTGCAAATTGCATGAAGGGTATCGCGGAAGTCGTCTCCTACGCCACTGAGCTGAAGGCTGGCGCCGCCCCGCAGGTGATCGAGCAGATGCGGCTGGCGTGCATCGCGTTTAATGAAACGAAGGATTCCACCCAACCGGAAGCCGCTGTAGCAGCTTATGAAAAGCTGAATGAAAACGAGCTGTCGGCCATCCAGGATGTTTTCGATGGCATTCAGGCGTTCCGCTATGTTGTCACAAATGCTTCGAACGGCTATTCCACCTCCTATGTTTCAGTTATGAATCTCTACAAGCAGTGCAAGGACTATGCCGACTATGCAAAGGTTCTCGAATTCGAAGCATACATCGCGGGCATCAAATTTGACGAAGTGAACAACGACGTGGTCGCGGAGTCGGCAAAGCGGTATAACGCGCTTCCCTCTAGCCTGAGGCCTCAGATTTCAGGCGAAGCCATGGAGAAGTACACCATGATCCAGAATATGTATGATCCGATCAAGCCGCTGGTGCCGTCTCGCGATATGTTTGAAGATGAAATCGCCGCGTATCAGCCCACTTATGTTTGGGAGCTGAAGGTGCCGGGCATGCGCCCCCTGCTGAGCGCTAATATTGCCGCGACAGACGCGCTCCTAGCCTCTCTGCTTAAGACGGCGCTTGCCTACAACGCCAATGGCTCTTTGAAGGGCGTTGCGAAATATTCCTTCTTCAGCAACCAGAATATGAGCCTGCTGCTCAAGCTCTTCGGCGTGCTCGGCCCGCTGGTGGAGGGAATTGCGATTGTTGGTTCTGGCGCGGCGGCGAAAATGCGCCCCTCCGGCTTTGTTGCAATGATTCCGGAAGAGAAGTTTACCGGCGCACGTGAAAAAATTGCCGCGCTTGCCGCTGAGAATGATACCTACGACGCCTATGACGCAATCACCTTTGCCAATGGCGACTGGGGATTCCAGGATGGCGATAAGGAGGGCTTCCGCGATGCGTTGATCACCCTGTTCCGTCCGCTGGGCGGCTTGATCTCTATGGTGTTTACCATGGAGAACAAGACGAACGCTAAGGGAGACTACATCTATGGCGCATATGAGCGGATTATCCCGATCTTTGAGAGCCTTGGGCTGAAGGGTGTTATTTCTTCTGAGGAGTTTACTGCTCGCTACACGCAGGCAAAAGAAAACGATAAGGAAAACGGCGCATCCGATACAACGTTCAGCGCTCTGCTGACGCCGATTGTCAACTTGGTGGAAGACCTGATGAAACATCCGCTCAACACCATTCTCGACCTGCTGCCGCGCGCTGCGCGCGCCATCAGCAGCGGTTCGCTGAACGATCAGGTGCATGCGCTGCTGGATGAAATGAGCTCCTTGGTATCCGGTATGCTCGGCGACCTGAATATTGACCTGACGGCCGACGGCATCAACGCGATGATCGCGGGCCAAACGATTAGCTTCGACATCGGCGATTTCGCCACCGCGACGATCACCCTCAAGGCGATCGACTG
>OHDH01001085.1_pt1 | contig 10752 bp, 7 predicted proteins | sample 1566921 | NCBI WGS metagenome assembly OHDH01 (sample SAMEA3879585, study PRJEB24766) | human gut metagenome | biome: human-associated habitat; feature: feces | place: USA | collected 1985/1987
CCCCTGAATCAAAGGAAAAGCCTTACAGGGTTTGTTGCGAAAAAATATATTTTCCATGGAGACTTTTCTATTAAATGAAGGGCATATTATGGAAAAGTCAATCAACATGAAATAGATGCTATTAAAAAAAATAGCGAATGTCCATGCGATGAAAATCAATAAATATATTCTAGGAGGCTTGCTCATCCTGTTTCCCATATTATGGAATAGCTGCGCAGTATCTGAAAAAAATAAAAATCGGCATATGAAACCGAATAAGATTATATTGAAAGATTCTACTAAAAAAATTCAAGTCTTTGTAACATCTTACCATTCAACTCAGAGAATACGACAAGAAATTATAATTAAAGAAAATCAGCCTGTAAATTTCTTTGGCATCGATTTTGTTCTGCGTAAAGGTATTTTATATGCAAAACGAAATAAAGAAGAGAAGACCTTTTTTTCTCCTGGATCATATTATATAGACATATCTCCTATAGATGGGACATGGCTTTCGGGCAAAGTACATACTCCTTTTGAGGGGAAACATCATCCTAAACAATAATGGGTATGGATATAAATTTCATACTAATTATTTAATTGCGTAAACAGGATTAATATTTTTCCTGATTCCGTTATTTAATTTTCCTTCATCTGTTGTGTAATATCATTTTAAATATGGTGATTCTTTAGACATAAATGGAATATTAGAAATTTTACCGGCGGGTAAACGGATGGCATCTTGATATCTTCGTCAAGAACAATACATGCCTGTACTCTGATACGCTTGGACTTTCTGAAGATGCTGAAACGGAATGTTGCAAGGATGGTGTAAAATACTCTAAAATTGCGGATGACGCAGGAAGGGAATGCTGCGAATATGAAGTACAGGAAATTTTTATTCTGGTTAAACCATGCAGCTACTGGTCAGGAAATGTAGGACATGCTTGGGTCAAAACGCCCAATATGCAGAGAGGCCTCTACCCCGGAAGTTGGCACAAAGGCGCTTTAGGCGTTGGAGCCGGAAAAATTCAGGATGATGCCCGTAATGAAGGAGATGCCGATTCTGGAAATTCCTACACTTATAAAGCCTGTCCTGAGTCAGTAAGTAAAGTAGAAGAACAGATCCGGGAAGATGAAAAGAATGTTCCTCAATATTCACTATACAACTCGGGAGCAAGAAATTGCTGCGGATGGTCGTGTGCAATCGTGGAAGGAGCTGGTTTTGTAGCCCCGTTTGCCCCTGATACTCCTCTTCTGGCTCCAGCTCCTCAAGGGCATAGAGGCTATGGCGAAGGAAGAGAGCCTTGCGAATAAACAAAGAGAGAATTAATAAATTATTTAAGATGAAAAAGAAAATGTGGAAGATCGTCATAGGAATAGTCGTTTTTTACTTCTTCATTTATTTACCGTTCTCCCTCTTCTGGTCGGCCATAGATACGGGAGACGGTTATGAGAGGAGTGTAACTCTGTTGGAAACAGTGGAAAAGGATTTGGAACTCCATAAGATATTTGCCCGGCATGGAATGAAATTAACAGGCGATGGAGCTTCCTGGAGAAGTAAAACTTGTGGTCTTCGTTTCGTTGTCGAAGACGGAACGAATGCCCGGATTCCTCCGGAAGTCGAGGAGTATCTGTTAAACAACCCAGACCTCGTGAAAGGCTGCCGTATCGAAGTACAAATCATGGCCCCTCCGAGCAATGGTTATCCTTACACTACTTATTGCGAAAAAATATATTTTCCATGGAGACTTTTCTATTAGATAAATGCGGAATTATGTTCCCTATTTCTACGGGAATCGCTCTTTTTGGTTCATCTTTTTCTGATTCTTGATGGATGGAGCCATATGTTCTCGTTGCCGGCCAACTTCCTGCGGCAGTTGGGGATATCCCTCTTTCCCGGCATACGCGGCTGACGTTGCCGAGTTCTTCGGCCAGTTTGAGCGCCTCAAGGCGCTGGTGCATGATTTTGGGTTCTGCTTTCCTTAGTCGGCAAGAAAATTAACTATACACCAATCATTTTGTGCCATTTCTGTTCGTCATAAGAACCATTACTGCTATGTTTCGATTCTGAGATTGCACTCTTCTTCTCTAAAGAATATTTTATAGGCATGTCGGATCAAAGTAACTTCCCCAATAATATGCATATTGAAAACTTTTTGGATTACTATACTGCATTGACTGCACCTCACTATGCTGTCTTGCTCACGGGAAAATGGGGAATCGGGAAGACTTTTTTCATCACCAAGTATATGGAGAAAATTTTCCCTAAGCAAGAAGATGAATCAGAAAAAATTCCGAAAATAATTAAAATCAGTTTAAATGGAGTCCAAACGAAGGATGAAATTGATGATATGATTATTAAGGAATTTCATCCTTTCATGAATAAGAAATCCGCCAGATTGACTGGAAAAATATTTTCTTCTCTTTTAAAGTCGCAAGGTATCGATCTTGATAATTTGAAAACAGATGATTTTTTTAACATCTATCATCCTGAATCAATCTATATATTTGATGATTTGGAGAGATGCTGCATGCCGATAGAAGCATCACTTGGGTACATTAATTCCTTTGTGGAAAACAACAACTGCAAGGTGATCATTATTGGGAATGAGGAGGAAATTGCCTCCTATGCTGACAACCAAAAGAAAGCCTCCTATAAATCCATTAAAGAAAAGGTCATTGGTAAAACTCTGCGGATGATGCCGGAAACGGAGAATGCTCTCAATTATTTTCTGGAACAACTTCAGAAGGGAGAAGGAAGGGAATTCCTGAAGTCTCAACGGGACTTGATCATTCAGATGTACCAGACATCCAAATTGGATAATCTACGTATCTTGCAGCAATCGCTTAATGATTTTGAAAGGCTGTACGCCTACCTTGAAGATAAGCATAAAAAACATGAGATGTTCATGAAAGACCTTGTCATGCTCTTTTTCGTCCTTTCTTTTGAAACCAAAGCCGGACATTTTTCTTGTCGTGACTTGGAGAAATGGAAAGATTCCGAAATTCTAAAATTTCTTAATAATTCATATGTAACAGATGATAAGAAAAAAGAAATTGAGAAAAATGATTATTTAGGAAAATATGGTGAACATTTTGGAAATATTATCAAGTATAATAATATATTTTCCGATGATATGTTGACTTTTATTTTGGAAGATGGGTTCTTCCCGGAAGACGACATTAAACAGGAGCTGGATGATCTTCCTGCTTATTTTCCATCAAAGGAACCATGGAGAAACCTATGGCACTGGATAAATCAGAAAAGCGAAGAGTTGGATTCTATGTTGGAACAATTTGAACAAGATTTTAAAAAGAGAAAATATTCTGATATAGGAGTCATTCTGCACGTTTTCGGATTGAGACTCTATTTTTCAGAAAATGGTTTGCTTACCCAAGGAACTGCCGCCGAGATTGAAAAAGAATGCAGACAGTATGTTGATGAAATAGCACCGTCACTATCAGAGGAAAATTTTGATTTTGAAACATCTAGTCTTACGGGAATGTACGGACTTGGATTTCACAAATCGAGTTCAAAAGAATGGCTAAAATTAAGAAATTATTTGAAATATAAATTTTTGGATAAAGCCAAGAATGAATTTAAGAATTCATTAAAGAATCAATTATTATCTCATCAAGGTTTGACTGAGGATCAAATTCACAAATTGAATAATACAAATTTTCAAAATATTAGCATCCTTGAACTATGTGATACTTCTTCTATTTGTAATTATTTAAAAAATGTTCCCTATAGACAAGGTCTCGAATTATTCTACATCGTAATGAATAGATTTTATCGAGAAGGGACTGATACGAAATCAAGGGAATGGAAATGTCTCCAATCTATAAGAGATAATCTTGGCGTAATTCAAAAGGAAGTTTCAGGATGGGACAAGATGAAAATACAAAATTACATCCAATATATAGATAGTGATGTGTTCAAAACAATTGGCCCACTCAGCGTTACGAAAGGCTGTAGTGAAGAAGAGTCAGTCCCCTCATCATCGCATTCCGTTGAAAAATCCTGATAAAGATTTCCCTCCCTCCAGCAAAATACTAAATGTCCTCTGACGGCAGTCTTTCCTTTTCTGACAGGAAAGCAGAACAAGCCTTTTTTTTCCTAGCGAAGCGGCCCGCTTTTGAGAAAAATATCTCTTATGTATAACTTTCTTGATTCCCGTTACAACAAGTAATTCTCCAAAAATCGGTTGATATATTATCAGTTAATCTATCCCCCGAAAATAGGTCCACAAAGAAAGTTAGGTTTGCTGACCTGACAAAAAACGATGAAGAAAAAATATAGCGTAGAAGAAATCCTAAGAATCCTTAGCGAAGAAAAACAGACGGGAAAAACCATTCGGGGAATCTGCCGGGAACACAACATCACGGAGCAAGCCTGCTATCGGTGGCGGCTCAAGTACGAAGGAGTGGATTTGAAGGAAGCCATGAGAGTGAAGCAGCTTGAGGAAGAAAATCGACGACTCAAGCAAATCATAATCGACTAGGCCCTGGACATCTCAATCCTGAAAGAAGTGAACTCAAAAAAATGGTAAGCCACTCTCAGCGACTGGGCCGGAGTGAGGCATTTGATCAATCATCAAATCAGCTCGCAACGCAAAGCCTGCTAAACCTTGCAGGTATGTCGAAGCCATTACCGAAAACAGGAAAAGAAACTGCCTAGTCTTGAAGAACAAACCATCATTGAAGCCAGCGAAGAAAAACCGACATGGGGCATACGTAAAATCACCTCGTATCTCAGGGAGAAAACCGGCAAAGCGATCAACCATAAACGAGTCTGGAAGAATGGCGGAGGTAATACAACGAAGAAAGGCCTCACGGCTCTTGCGGAAACATTCCCCCGAGCCTTTATGCTCGACAGCTCCATCAATCAATATTAACAAATACCAAGCCTAACTTTTAATCTGGTACTACATTGGGGGCAGTCCAGGAGAAACCAAGAGAGTGATCTTGATGCCGATGGTACGAACTTTGAGTTTTCCTTCAACTCGGAAGCAGACGTACCAAGTGTCTTTTCTTTTGATAATTTCAGCCATAATGTTGTAGTGTTAGCGGTTTTGAATCTGCTATACACCGGAAAGTTGATGTATAGCATAGTGCATAACAAAACCATGTAATAGGACTGAATATCACACAATCTGCTACCAAGGGGGCTTTGTAAAATGAGGGGGTTACAATAACCCCGAAGACAAAAAATGGAGCGGATGATGGGATTCGAACCCACGACATCAACCTTGGCAAGGTTGCGCTCTACCCCTGAGCTACATCCGCTTGGAACGATTGGAGCCTTACGGCGTCCGTGTGCCAAAAGTATATAAGGTTTTTCTGCCTTGGCAAGATTTTTTTAGAGAAAAATCCTGTTTTGCCGACATGTGTGCGTTGTTGCCGGCGTATGGGGCAGGAGAGGGGAGAATTCTGCCCTGTGGGGTATGCCGCTCCGTTTCTTGTTCATGCCGTTTTTGGGGAAAGTGGAGAGGCGTAAAAAACGGGATTGTTCCGAAAAGGCCCGTTTTGCCTGTCTTGGAACAATCCCGTTGAAAGGGGGTGTCAGGGTTCAGTAGCTTCTGGCCCAGAGAACACGGCGTTTCGTCATGCGTCCGGTGAGGATGCAGGGTGCCGGCTCGCCGCGGCCCAGCTCGCCGAGCGGGATGCAGCGGATGGAAATGCGCAGCCGTTTAGCCAGTTCTTCTTCTTCTTCCGGAGACCCGTCCCACGGCACCTGGAGCCAGTCTGCATCTCCCTCTCCGGAGAAGTTTTCTTCCAATTCCCGCAGAGTGGAGGCGGGGCGGATATGGGAGTCCCGGAAGGCAATGGCCCGCTGAAGCAGGGTGTCCTGGATGCTTTGGAGAATATCCGCAGCGGTATCGAGCAGTTCCGTTTCCGGGACGAAGGATTTTTCATTGGAGGACCGGTCGCGCCGCTGAAGGCAGACGGAGCCTTTTTCCAGGTCCCGGGGGCCTATTTCCAGACGCACGGGCACGCCTTTTTTCACCCATTCCCATTTCTTGGCTCCGCCGCCCAGGTCGCGCCTGTCCACCAGCACGCGCAGCGGCTGGCCGTGGAAGGTTTTGGCGCGGAGGGTGCGCGCCAGTTCTTCGCAGTGGTCCAGAACGGCCTGGCGGCTTTCTTCCTTGGGTGTGACGGGAATGATGACGATTTGCTGGGGAGCGACGCGGGGCGGGCAGACGAGTCCGTCGTCGTCGGAGTGCATCATGATGAGCGCTCCGATCATGCGGGTGGAAACGCCCCAGGAGCTTGTCCATGCGAATTGCTGGGTGTTGTCCCTTCCGGCGAAGCAGATGTTCTGGGATTTGGAGAAATTCTGCCCCAGGAAGTGGGAGGTCCCTGCCTGGATGGCCTTGCGGTCCTGCACCATGGCTTCCACCGTGTAGGTTTGTTCCGCGCCGGGGAAGCGTTCCGCCTCCGTCTTTTCCCCGGGAATGGTGGGGATGGCGAGCACATCCCGCTGGAATTCTTCATAAACCTTGTGCATGGTGAGGGTTTCCTCAATGGCTTCCTCGCGGGTTTCATGGGCCGTATGCCCTTCCTGCCACAGGAATTCCGCCGTGCGCAGGAAGATTCGGGGCCTCATTTCCCAGCGCATCACGTTGCACCACTGGTTGACTTTGAGGGGCAGGTCCCGGTAACTGGAGGTCCAGCGGGCGAAAGCCGCGCCGATGACGGTTTCCGAGGTGGGCCGGATGACGAAGGGTTCCGTAAGCTCCCCGGTGGGAATCATGCGTGTCTTGCCGGTGGCTTCATCCTTTTGCGCTTCCAGCCTGTGGTGGGTGACTACGGCGCATTCCGTGGCGAAGCCTTCGGCATGCTCCGCTTCCTTTTCCAGATAGGAGATAGGAATCAGGAGGGGGAAATAGGCGTTCGTATGGCCGGTGTCCTTGAAGCGCTGGTCCAGGTCCTTTTGAATGAGTTCCCAAATGGCGTAGCCCCATGGCTTGATGACCATGCAGCCGCGCACCTCGGAATTTTCCGCCATGTCGGCGGCCTTGATGACTTGCTGGTACCACTCGGGGAAATCCTGGGCGCGGGTAGGGGTGATTGCGGTTTGCTGAGACATATTGGATGGTTTGTTGAATAGAACGGGCAGGGCCCGCGAAGGAAACTCGGAATAATATTAAAAGGGGGCGTTTTTGTATTCCCGGTAATTGCTGTAGGCGAAGAGGGCCATGAAGATGGGGATAAAGTAGCCGTGGAAGAGCTGGAAACTGAGCAGTCCGATGAGGATGGCCGTGATGAATCCGGTCATGAATACTTTCCTGGGGGAGCGGATGTACTGTGCGATCAGCTGGCCGCCGTCCAGGGGGTAGATGGGCAGCAGATTCAGGATAGTCCACCATTCTCCAATCATGATGAGGCAGGAGAGAATGTACAGCTTGGGGGAGATGAGCGCTGCTGTGAAGGGGCTGATGGCCAGGTCCCAGAAGTTCAGGTTGTAAGAAGTCATGACTGGAGCGACGATGTTCCAGGTGAGCCCCAGGCTGATAATGCCCAGCAGCAGGGTCATCATGGGGCCTGCCAGAATCATGAGGGCCCGCCCTCCGCGCGTCAGTTGCATGCCATGGCTGCTTGTCAGGCCGCCGAAGAGTTCCAGAACAATCGTCTGCTGGCCGCCGCCCAGCTTGCGGCCCACCAGCGCGTGCCCCATTTCATGGGACAGGATGGCGACGAAGCCGGCAATGACGAACAGGGCCGGATAAATGAGATCTTCCACACTGCTGATGCTGAGGGCACCGCCGAAAATGGCCAGCACCACCCAGAAGCTGGGGCGGATGTAAACAGGTATCCCGAACAGGGTGAAATGAACCATGCGCGAGAGGGTAAGGGCAGATTTCCGTTTTGCCAAGCCCGGAGAATGTGCATGCACCGTTTTGGCGTTGGAGCGGCGCAGCGAATTGTGTTAAAAGTCTTTCATGAGGCTGTTTTCCATCATCCTGTGCTGTGCCGTGCAGGCCGTCCTGGGGTATGACGGGCCGCCGCCCCTGACGGAGGTGGACGGCCGTTCCCCCATCCGCATGGGCGGGGAGATGCTTGGCGGCTACCGTTCATACTATGTCCACCGGGGGGAAAAGATGGGGGCTGATTCCACGGAGGGCCAGATTTCCGGCGGAGCCTCCCTGTCTGATTCCTGGGCGGTGAGCGGGGAACTTTTCGCCATCCGCAACTGGCAGGGCCGCCATTTCAGTCAGGCCACTTTACACGGGGAAGTCCAGTATTATCTGGCGGACGAATGCACGGCCGGGCTTTTTGTCAACGGACAGTGGTACGATTCCTGTCCCCTGAAGAACGGGGCGGAGCCGGGCCTGTCCCTTAAATGGAATCCCACCCCTTCCTGGTCTTTCCGCGGTTCCTTCCTGTATGATTCCGGACAGGAGGGTGCATATTCCCAGTGGGGCGTTACCTGGCAGCCCCTGCTGTGCGAATCCGTCGCCATGGTGAATACGGTTTCCTTGGGTTTTGCCCACGATTATCTGGGGAGGAACGGCTTGAAAGAGCTGATGGTGCGCACGGGGGCGCTGTGGGCCGTTTCCGGCGGTCTGCGGGTGGAGCCTTTCCTGGGGTGGTATTGCGGCTACGGGCGGGACGATTTCAAAAAAGTAGTGCTGGGGCTTTGGTGCTCTTACGTTTTTTAACGGGCGGATTTCTCCGGTTTTCCGGCATTTTCCTGTTGCCAAACGGGGAGGCTTGGTCATAATGGCCTGCGTATGATGAAGCCTACACTTCTTGTTTTAGCAGCTGGCATGGGCAGCCGTTACGGCGGTCTCAAGCAACTTGACCCGATGGGCCCCAACGGGGAAGTAGTTCTTGACTACTCTGTTTATGATGCCATCCGGGCCGGTTTCGGAAAAGTGGTATTCATTATCCGCCGTGACTTTGAAGATATTTTCAAGGAAAAGGTCGGCAGCCGTTTTGCCGGCAAGATTGAGGTGGATTACGCTTTCCAGTCCCTGGACGACCTGCCGGAAGGCTTCTCCGTGCCGGAAGGCCGGGAAAAGCCCTGGGGCACCGCCCACGCCCTGCGTGCCGCCCGCCACGTGGTGAAGGAACCCTTTGCCGTAGTGAATGCGGATGACTTTTACGGTGCGGACGCTTTTGTGCAGGCCGCCAAGTTCCTGACCTCCACTACGGATGAACCCGGCAAGGCCCATTACGGCATGATCGGCTATCCGCTGAAGAACACCCTCTCCGACAACGGGGACGTGAACCGCGGCATTTGCTCCATCAAGGGCGGCCTTCTGGATGGCGTGGAGGAATTCGTGAAAATCCAGGCTGACGAAGACGGCGTAGTGCGCGGCAACAACCTGAAGGGCGAACGCCTGCCGGTGGATCCTGCAGAACTGGTTTCCATGAATTTCTGGCTGTTCTCCCCCTCCTTCATCGAACTGACGGAGGATCATTTCATTGACTTCCTGAAAGAACACGGCCAGGAACCCAAGAGCGAATGCTTTATTCCCACCGTGGTGGACGCCCTGATTCATGCGGACCGGGCGGATTGCGCCGTTCTTCCCACTTCTTCCTCCTGGTTCGGCATGACCTATCCGGGGGACAAGCCCATGGTTGTGGAAGGCATCAACAAACTTATCCAGCAGGGCGTATACCCTGAAAAGCTCAACTAAGCCTTTTTCCCTATGCACGATCTCAAGGCTGTATCAACCCTGTTCGATCTCCGCGGCGATTTTGTCCACGGTTATTCCTACGGCAGCGGCCACATCAATGACACCTACTGCATCTGGGTGGATCAGGCGGGACAGCGCATCCGCTACATCCTCCAGCGCGTGAACCATAACGTGTTCAAGCAGCCCATCCCTCTGATGGAGAACGTAAAGCGCGTGACGGACCACGCCCTGAAGCGCCTGAAGGAGGAACAGTGCCCGGAAGCTTACCGCCGCACTCTCACGCTGGTTCCCTCCGTGGACGGCAAGCCGTACGCCCTGGATTCGGACGGCAACTGCTGGCGCGTGTACCCGTTCATTGAACGCGCACGCACGTATGACCAGATTGAAACTACCAAGCAGTGCCAGGAAGCGGCGCGCGCCTTCGGCGAATTCCAGAAGCTCACGGCAGACCTGCCCGGAGAGCCCCTGTTTGAGACCATTCTGGAGTATATCCCCGCCCCGGAGGCAGATGTGGACCAGCCCTTCCAGATGCTGGTCAGCTCCATCGACTACAATGAGTTCGTGGGCCGTATCGCCATCGGCCGCATCGAGCGGGGCACCGTGAAGCAGAACCAGGAGATCGCGGTGTGTAACTACCACGCCCCCGACGCCGCCCCCAAGAAGGCCAAGGCCACCGCTCTGTATCAGTTTGACGGCCTGGGCAAGGTGCCCGTCACCGAGGCCGACGCCGGCAACATCATTGCCATGAGCGGCATCGGCGAGATCACCATCGGCGACACCATCTGCGCCCCCGATGCCGTGGAGCCCATCGAGTTCGTTAAGATCTCCGCTCCCACCATCGAGATGACCTTCTCTGTCAACGACTCTCCCTTCGCCGGCAAGGAGGGCAAGTTCGTCACCTCCCGCCAGCTGCGTGAGCGTCTGTTCCGTGAGACCATGAAGGACGTGTCCCTGCGGGTCACCGAGACCGACTCCACCGACGCCTTCAACGTGGCCGGCCGCGGCGAGATGAGCCTGTCCATCCTCATCGAGACCATGCGCCGCGAGGGCTACGAGCTGCAGGTATCTCCCCCGCACGTTCTGACCAAGGTCATCGACGGCAAGACCTACGAGCCCATGG
>OHDH01001087.1_pt1 | contig 10711 bp, 10 predicted proteins | sample 1566921 | NCBI WGS metagenome assembly OHDH01 (sample SAMEA3879585, study PRJEB24766) | human gut metagenome | biome: human-associated habitat; feature: feces | place: USA | collected 1985/1987
GACAGCTTTAATAGATTACCACATCGCTGTGATATTGTCAACAACTTTTTTCACTTTCTGATCTTCCGCCTCCGCGTCTTCAGATAAGTTTTTCTGTTGTCTCCCGCTATCCGATCGTTTACAGTTCCCATTCTTTGGCTGTTCCGCCTCCGCGTCTCCAAAAGTCTGTTCCTGTATTTCGTATAGCCGTCATCAGCGACAAGTGATATCCTATCATGTATGGAAGTAATTGTCAATGTTTTTCTTGTTTTTTATTCATTTCAGACAATTCAAACAATTACCCTTTTTACCGCTTCTTTTCAGTCATAAATATTGCTTTCAAAATACTCATTCAAAATCCGCTCACCGAGACCTTACCCCTTGCAGATTTGTCATTTGCTATTTAATACAATTTCCCATCTCATACGCCTTTTTCAGTGCACTATGCCCTTTGATCGTTCCTGATTCGTTTACTCCTCCGGCAAATACGCTTCCTGAAAGATGCGCTCGATCAAAACAATCTATCCATCCTGTCAAACCACCGATCGCCCGATTCGGAACTTCCGGTTCATCTTCCGCAGCAGTTGTCAACATATAAATATCCGTAAATTTATAATCCGAATCATACAAGCTATTTGCTCTATCGATCATTGTCTTCATCTGTCCGCTCATTTCATAATAATAGATCGGTGTTGCAAATGCGATAACCTCTGCCTCATACATTTTTCGGGCAATCATATTCGCATCATCATCGATCACACAACGTCCCAGTTTATGGCACGCCATACACCCTTCACAAAACGCGATTGTTTTATCTTTTAAGGAAAGAAATTCCACTACATTACCGGCGTCCTCAGCCCCTGATGCAAATGCCTCTGCAAGTTTTTCCGAATTACTATTCTTTCTCAGACTCGTACTGATAACAAGAACTTTCTTACTCATAATCCGCCCTCCCAAACACCTAATACACTATCGGTACCGGTATTTCAATTTTCATTTTTTAAAGGTCTGTAGGAAATTCCCACAGACCTTCTATACACTATAATATGGTTAGATACTATTTTTACATCATACCCATTCCGCCTGCACCGCCTGCCGGCATAGCCGGTACATCTTCTTTAATCGTTGCCACAACAGATTCTGTTGTCAAAAGCGTGGATGCAACGCTCGTTGCATTCTGCAAAGCACTTCTTGTCACTTTAGCCGGATCCAGAATTCCTTTGCTTACCATATCAACATATTCTTCCGCATAAGCGTCAAATCCTACTCCCGGATCGGATTCTCTTACTTTATTTACAATCACAGCGCCCTCAAGTCCTGCATTAGCAGCAATCTGATGAAGCGGAGCTTCCAATGCTTTCAGAATGATCTTGGCTCCTGTCTTCTCATCACCTTCCAATTCCTCTGTCAATTTAGCCACTTCTTTTGAAGCATGGATATACGCAGAACCACCGCCTGCAATAATACCTTCTTCTACGGCCGCTCTTGTCGCATTCAGTGCATCTTCCATACGAAGCTTAGCTTCTTTCATCTCCGTTTCTGTTGCAGCGCCGACACGGATAACAGCTACACCGCCTGCAAGTTTTGCAAGTCTTTCCTGAAGCTTCTCTCTGTCGAAATCAGAAGTGGTCTCTTCGATCTGCTTCTTGATCTGTGCGATTCTGGACTGCAATGCTTCCTTGTCGCCCTCACCGTCTACGATCACGGTGTTCTCTTTCTGAACCTTAACGGATTTTGCACGACCCAGCATATCCATTGTGGTATCCTTCAGCTCATAACCAAGTTCGGAACTGATCACGGTACCGCCGGTCAGAATTGCGATATCCTCCAGCATAGCTTTTCTTCTGTCACCATAACCAGGAGCTTTTACAGCAACTACATTAAAGGTTCCGCGAAGTTTATTGATTACCAATGTGCTGAGAGCTTCTCCCTCTACATCCTCGGCAATAATCAAAAGTCTTGCACTTGCCTGAACAACCTGCTCAAGCAGTGGAAGGATTTCCTGAATATTAGAAATCTTTTTATCAGTAATCAAGATATACGGATTATCCAGTTCTGCTTCCATCTTATCCATGTTTGTAGCCATGTAAGCAGACAAATAACCACGGTCAAACTGCATACCTTCTACCATATCCAGTTCTGTCTTCATTGTCTTGGATTCTTCAATTGTAATAACACCGTCACCGGTTACTTTTTCCATTGCATCGGCAACCATTTCACCAACCTGCTCATCACCGGCGGAAATTGCTGCAACTTTTGCAATCTGCTCTTTACCGGAAAGTTTAGAACTCATGCTGCGAATGGAATCAACGGCTGTCTCTGTTGCCTTTTTCATTCCCTTGCGGAGAATAATCGGATTTGCTCCGGCTGCTAAGTTCTTCATTCCTTCATTAATCATAGCCTGCGCCAAAACGGTAGCTGTTGTTGTACCATCACCGGCAACATCATTTGTTTTTGTTGCTACTTCTTTTACTAACTGGGCACCCATGTTTTCAAAGGCATCCTCTAATTCAACTTCTTTTGCGATTGTTACACCGTCATTGGTAATCAACGGAGCACCAAAAGATTTATCCAAAACAACATTTCTTCCTTTTGGTCCAAGTGTTACACGAACGGTATCTGCCAGTTTATTTACACCTGCTTCCAATGCAGATCTTGCTTCTACGCCAAATTTAATTTCCTTAGCCATAATTAAATTCCTCCTATCAAATCAATCTTTACTCTACAATTGCCAAAATATCACTCTGACGAACAATTACATACTCCTCGCCATCCAATTTTACATCTGTTCCGGCATATTTGGAGTAAATCACTTTATCGCCAACTTTTACTTCCATTTTTACTTCTTTTCCATCTACAACACCACCCGGTCCAACAGCAATAATCTCTGCCTGCTGTGGTTTTTCCTGTGCCTGCCCCGGCAGTACAATACCGGATTTGGTGGTCTCTTCTGCGTCTAACTGTTTCAATACAACTCTGTCACCTAAAGGTACTAATTTCATGTTCGATTCCTCCATTTCTTATATCTTGTTAGCACTCCAATCTGATGAGTGCTAACCCATTGGCTCTATAATATGCAATAATCAAAAGAAATGCAATGCCTTATGCATTTCCATATTTCCGCATTTTGCCACTATATCTAACTTATGCTCTTTTTTTCTCGTTTATTCTTATTTTTTCATTTTTCGTAGTTCTCTTCTTCTGCAACATACACACAATGCCACTACCACTGAGAAAAAACAATGTAATCCACAGTTTCAAATTGCTGTCATCACCAGTCTCCGGACTCTTATCTTCTGTTCTTGACGATCCTTTTTCCTCATTCTCATCACTGGTTTCAGACAGTGTATCTTCAGCCTCTTCGCTGGTATCACTTGCTTCTGACTGTGTATCTTCAGCCTCTTCGCTGGTATCACTTGCTTCTGACTGTGTATTTACCGGATTGGAAGCGTTGCTTACAGATGGAGCATCCGTCGCACTTGCATTATTTGTTTCAGACTGTGCACCACCCTGATTTGTATTGTTTGTCTCCGTCTTTGTATTTGCGGATTTTAACTCAAGAGCGGCAACCGCATCCTCAATAGCCTTCGCCATCGCATCCACCTCTGCCTGCTCCTTAATATTTTTACCACGCACTACTGCATCTATAGCAACATTTACCGCTGTAAAGTCCTTGTACAAATTCACATCCAAAGTTTTTGCCTTGGCAATGGCCTCATCCACTGTCGTGTAATCTGCATCTTTATATGTCAATGCCTGAATTGCTGTTTCTATTGCTGCTGCCATCGCGTCTACCTCTGCCTGCTCCTTAAAGTTCTTATCCCGGTCAACGGCATCTACCGCTACAGTAACATCCGAAAAGTTCCGGTATAAATCTGCATCCAGACCTTTTACCTTGGCCAGTGCTTCATCCACCGCTGTATAATCTGCACTTCGCAATTTCAACGCTTTGATGGCTTTTTCTATCGCTTTGGCATGACCTTCCACCGTTTCCTGTTCCGTGTAATCCTTGTCATACTCAACAGCATTTACCGCATCGGTCACAGCAGAAAAATCCTCATAATCATTCTTATTCAGTGCATTTACTTTATCAATTGCTTCATTTACCGCTGTGTAATCCGCCTTTTGTACGGACTGCTGTTCATAAGTTGTATGATAAAGTCCAAAACTCATATTCTCATTTGCATTTGCATAAAACCACGTAACATCAAGCATTCCCGAATGATTAATGAATATAGACGGCTGTGCCATAAAAAACACGCCATCTTTACCATAAAGTTTTTGCGGCAGTATTTCTGCTTTTCCTGTTGTATTGTTGTAATAATACAAGCGAATATCTTCCTGCCTGATATCCTGTTCCTTATTTTGCTCATCCATCCATTTTCCATTGGAGGATTTTGTATATTTCATACCATTGAGGGTAATCTCTGACTTATCTATTTTTAACGGGCTGTACTCTCTCGCCGTAATATACTGCATGGAACCGTCTTTGGAAAGAATCGAATATCTTGCGTCTCCTGTTTTAGATACATCTGCGAGTTCCTCAATCTTCCACCCGGATGTGCTGTCCGAATCGGTGCCAATTTCCTTAATCTTTCCATTGCAGTAGTAAACTAATTTTGGCAGATCCGTCTCAACAATAGAGCCATATGTATCCGGCAGATTGACTGTATCTACATTTTTTCCATTATTTACAGCCAGTTTAACTTTGTTATTCTTAAACTCATCCGGAGAATACAAAGACACCTTATCTCTCTGTTTTACCTGATCATACATCACATCCGATACATGTGTCCCATCCACAGCCTCTTCATAAAGTACTGCAACCGAACCATTGAGTTCTGCCACTGTATGAGTGGAAATATAATTGCAGGATTCTGCAAAAACCATCGGTATTAGATTTCCCTTGGCATCGGTCTTGTTATCGTCTGAAGAAAACTTGTTCGTATCCGGATCATAATAAAGTCCCTCGATTCCATATGCGCTGTCATCATTTTTTACATCCGAACAAACAACCCATGTAATAAGTATTTTGTCTCCAAATTTAGTTACATGAGAATTATAAGCACTGACATCACTTGATTCTTTTGTAACTGTGAGAATCTTATCCGAAAATACTACGGTTGATGACTTTAAAGCCCTAACCGATATTCTCATAGAACCTGCAATCTCATCCTTCGTCTCAGTCCCGTCAAACTTCTTATTTGCATCAGTCCATGTAATGATCATGTTGTTATTAAAAGTGTCATCAGTGTCCGTAAATAGAAATGGGTCCATATCCCATGTTTTATCATCCTGAATTTCCGTAGGAGGACTGACGTTTGCGTACTCTTCCGAACTGCCAGACCAATATAGCTTAGCACAATCTTGTCCATCACTGTCCATATACCATGAATACAATAGCAAATCTGAACTTGTCCCCGGTAGTTTCGCACCTTTCAATCTACAATAGTCAGGATTACCATAATACATAAGATATACGTCTTCCTTACTTTCTGCTGCCGATACTTTGACCGGAACCGTATTGACCAACAATATGAACACTAAAACAAATACCACGAGTTTTACTGATTTGTAATTTTTCTTTTCTTTCTTCTTAACCGTTATCCGCATTAAGCGTCACCTCCATCAAAACCTTCCCTTCTGTACTTGTCCGCAAACAGGGCAACAGCCTGTTTCAAGACGTCCATCTGGGTTTTTAGATAATATTCATCTTCAAACATAGCATAGTGAACACAGGCACGGACGAATATGAAGATTAATGGCGTAATCACCGTATGAGGAATACCAATCTTTGGCTCTAACTGCTTCGCATACTCCGTATACCGCTCATTGACACCCTCAAAGAATTTCTTTCCATACTCAATATACTTGGGAAGTGTGTACACTTGATACATCAAACGATACTTTTTCCCGTGCTTCTTCGCTGTCCAGTAAGGCACCTCTTCAATAAACCGTAACACATCCTTAGGATCGGTAGGTGCCTTTTCCATAAAATCATCCTCTACCTTGGTCATACAATAGGCGGTTGATTCAAGAATCAGCTCATCTATATTTTTAAAGTAACAATACAGATTGCCTGTGGTGCAGTTGCAGGCTGCGGCAAGTGCTTTAATCCCTGTACCAGTCAGTCCGTTTTCCGCATAACATTCGAAGCATTTTTCCATGATTTCCTTTTTTCGTTCATTATGCTGCTCTTTTGTCTTTTTCATATGTATCCCCTTTATTTTATCTGAGTGATTGTTCATTATTAGAATATCATAAACTGACATCAACATCAAGTTTTTTAGAAATTTAGAAAACAAAAACTGTTAGGTTGACTTAATTGCTAGAAAAATCTTTCTACGGTCACCCAATTTTCTCTCTTGCGTTGACTTGTTTATACTTTTTTCTAAATAAAGTCAACTTCTACGAGGTCTGAGTTGACCTAAATTTGCATAATTACAAATACAGTCATTTATTTTTTCGATTTTTATGACCTATTTAGCAAAATATGATTTTACAGTCAACTTTTGTCCGGAAAATGGTTGACGGGATTTGCGATTTTAAAAAATCCAGTCAATTAGTCACAAACTAAATTAACAATACAAGAAGCCCAACAACAGGGGCAAACACCTGATTTATTCTATCCATTGTACAAAGGCTGTTTTATCGGAACAATTATATCCCGCACTTTTATAAAACTCCATAGTTGATTCCTTTTTCGAACCTGTGAGTAACATCATTTTATAGCAGTTTACCTTTTTAGCTATTTCTTTAGCATATGCTAAACATTCCGATGCATATCCCTTTCCACGATAATCTTTATGTGTAACAACATTTTCTATAATAGCATACGGTCTTACATTTCTTGTCAAGTTAGGTATGATTACACAAACACAAGAAGATACTATTTTGTTATCCACAACTTTTATAACAATATGATGATTTCTATCCTGAACAATAGTCGACCATGTCCTATTTAATTGCTCTGTCATTTCCGGAACAGTACTTTCATGTAAATGTAAATATAATTCTAATAACCCTTTTAATTCATTTTCGTGTATTTCTCTAATCAATATAGTGCCCCTCCTTTAACTTGTATCACATTCATCATACTAAACATTGTTTTTTAATCAGCTCTATTATATCCATTGGCTTTTCAATATGCTCAAAATCTGTTTTCCTTTGTGCGGGTTGATTTATTCCTTCCTTAAGATACCAAACGGCTTGTACAACTTGCATTCCAAGCCTTTGTGCCGCCTCAAGTTCATTGCTTCCACCATCTCCCACATATAGACAGGCATCCGCCTCAACACCTAGCCTTTCTATGCATCTTTCAAATATAGCTGGATCTGGTTTTTGTATTCCTTCATCAAAAGATAAGCATACAGCATCAAAAAAAGGATACAAAATACTTTTCTTTATAACCATTGACTCTTCCGAAAAACAATTACTAATTAATCCAATCATTATTCCTTCTTTCTTTAATGCTCTTAACATTGGAATAATTTCAATATGCAGATGCTCAAAAGCCTCTTCTTTACACCAAATACGCTTTTTCAAAATATAATTCATTTTCTCTTCCGAAAAGCAATTATTTTCTCGAAGTATCTTTTCCAGTAGTTCTTCTAAAGTGATTTTTCCTGTCGTTCTATTTTTTTCTTCTGCACGCCATGTTTCTTGGAATCTTTCTTCTGCAATACCCGCATCTGACGCCATCTGAGTTCCAAAATACAATGGACTATCAAAAAGAGTTATAAGTGTTTCATACATATCAAATATTACTGCTTTTATCACTTGCATCACCTCCGTGTACATATTTGGGCAGGTTTTCGTATAATTTTCCTAATCCTTTCTCATATGCTGCAAGTTCAACATCAATATCCATTACGCCTATCCTCCATAAACAATTTCCGATTCATATATGCGCAATCACCCTTAGTCTGCGGTAATCAGCAATCCACTGACTTCCATTCCAAAGAGACTTTCTCGTTAAATCCTCAACATTTTTAATAACTTCTGTCTGCATCTTTTCCGTCATTAATTCCAAGTCAGAGGCAAAAAACTGTTTCATCCAGTTCGCTAAACCTTTTTCATTATCTTTTAATGGCGTTGGTCTGTCATAATCATATATTTTATCAATAACAAATCCGTTCTTTCTTAATAAGGCAGCAAAATACTCACTTGTTGGAAAATTAAACTTAGGACTGTATTCATATCTCAAATCCTTGCTCACTCTCATAAATGCATTCTCGATTGTTGCAATATTTCCATTAGCACCAAATTCGCATACCAATAATCCGCCTGGTTTCAATACTTTATGTATATTATTCAACAGCGCATTATGGTCTGTTATCCAATGAAAAACAGCATTTGAAAAAACAACATCAAACTGTTCTACAAATGGTAATGCCAGTGCATCACTAACTATAAATTTTATGTCAGGATACTGCTGTTGCGCCCATTTTATCATGCTTTCCGAACTGTCAACACCAATCACCACTTCTGCCAACTTCTTTAATTGTACTGTAAGAATTCCAGTTCCGCAACCAAAATCAAGAATACTTTGATTATTATTCTCAGGCACAAACTCTAAAAGTCCTTTTCCGTATTCTGCGACAAAATCATGTTTATTATCATATAAAGCTGCATTCCATTCACTCATAAATTTTCCGCCAAGAATAACTCTAATAACAACCATCATAATTATTTTCTTTATCCATTCTAATCTGCTCATTGCCATAACCCCTTTCTGCTTTTGTCACGGCAATTCTTATATTTATAGTTTTCCAATAAAATTAAAAAGACTATAAACACACTGTTATGTTCAGAAACAGTAAAATCTATAGTCTTCATCCATGCCAAGGCAAGCTCTTTATCAATTTAGGTATAATAATAAATATATTATTGTTATTTGTCAAGATTATATATTTTTGTGCTATAAACTGGAATTGTTCCTTTAATTACTATTCTTTATATTTTAGTTTTCATTTTATTTACAACATATACTGCCACAATTGTCTCAGTAATTACCATAGAATACCAGATTGCACCAGGATTCCATATCATTGGGAGTATTATAACCATAATACCGCTTATCACAATTCCTCTCATCAGCGAAACAAGCAATGATAGCTTCGTCTGCAATACTGACTGAAAATAATAGGTAGAGAATAAGTTAAATGGAAGAATCAGAAATGATAAGGCATATGCTCTTATGATTTCTGGTCCAATCTTAAGAACATTTTCTGTTGGTGTCATAAAAGTATAAATATAAAGATCAGGAAAACATATACTTAATAATGTCCAGAAAACTCCAAATCCAATACTTGTATAAATCGCATATCTCCGACACGTTTTTATTCTTTCAGGCTTTTTTGCTCCGTAATTCATAGAAATAATCGGCTGTGAAGCCTGACCTACGCTTGATGCACAGCACAACACGAATATTCTGATATTCACAATAATACCGAATATCGACAATGCATCTGTCCCCAGATATTTCATAATCTGTCTGTTGAATAAAATAGTAAGTGCTCCCGCCGCAAAATCGGTAATTCCAGTTGAAAAACCATTTTTTACTATCAAATAAATATCTTGCAGCAAATGCTGGGGGAACGCAATACTTATTGTATTTTTACAACTCACAAAACGAGTCATCATCATAAGAAATGAAATTGCACAGCCTATTGCAGTAGCAAGTCCGGCTCCTAATATTCCCATATTCATAGGAAATACAAAAATAAAATCTCCAAGGATGTTAAATAATCCTCCACTTAATACAGCAATTGTTGCCAATCCGGGATTTCCATCATTTCTTAAAAATGCAGCTATAAGCTGGTTTAATAAAAACAATGGTATAACAAATTGTATAGGTTTCAAATATGCCTGTGCCATAGAAAGTGTTAAATCGTCTGCTCCGAAAAATAAGAATAGTTTGTTATTGGAACAGCATATAAACACTTCGAGAATTACTGAAAATGATATGCCTAAAAATAAAGATGCCGTAAATATTTCATTGCTTCTGCGAACATTCTTTTCATCTGATCCACGCATTGTACTAAACAATACAGATCCACCAATACCAGCCAGCAATCCCAAACCATAAATGATATTCCATAAAGGTGCAAAAACTGCAAGTGCCGCTGGTCCGCTCGGACCATGATATTTCCCTACCATTGCAACATCCACAACAGAATAAATGCACGGAATCAATGTACCGCCGAAGGCTGCAATCAGATACTTAAAATAAATTGATTTGATGTTTCCTTTTAATATATCCATCTCTTATGCTCCTTTTCACACAAAAAAAGGATGATACTCCGGAATTTTCACGGAATACCATCCTGCCCATTGGGAATCTTCTGCGTTATTTTTTTTATATATTACCACATATTAAATAGGTTTTCCAACTGTTTATTGCAAAAGAAATGTTAAATTCATAAATATCTTTGCAAATATACCATATCTATTAATTGTACACCGCCCTCATAGATTGGGTGATTATAATTATCGGTAAAGAAATTGGGAATCTTGTGAGAACGGATAAATCCACATTTTTCATAAAATGGTATTGTCAATGGACTGTCACCTGTTCCAACCTGCAAAATAGAATATTCTTCTGCATATTTTTCTGCAAGGAAGTCCATCAGAGCTTTACCATAGCCATTTCCTTGGTTCTTAGGATCAACTGCGATATTTTTAATTTCAAGTATTCCATTATCTTCATCAGTAACGACACATTCAGCTT
>OHDH01001089.1_pt1 | contig 10697 bp, 10 predicted proteins | sample 1566921 | NCBI WGS metagenome assembly OHDH01 (sample SAMEA3879585, study PRJEB24766) | human gut metagenome | biome: human-associated habitat; feature: feces | place: USA | collected 1985/1987
ACATCGGATTGCCTTTACCTTTAAAATCCGGGAATTTTACGTTGCTGTACATGATACAGCCAATTACAAAAGTTAAAACAGCAACAAAATAAGTGGAAAAGGAATAACCTGAAAGAACATATGTTGCCAGAACACAAGCGCCGGCAGGAATTGGCATCCCTTGAAAGTAGCCTTTTACTTCCCCCACATTTACGTTAAATCTTGCTAAGCGCATAGCTCCGCAGATTGTAAAAACAGAAGCAATAAGCTTGCCCAGCAAACCTAGATCCGTCATACCATATTGATAAATAAGAATAGCCGGAGCAACGCCAAACGAACCTAAATCGCACAAAGAATCGAGCTCTTTACCAAACTCGCCGCCTCCTACTCCCAAAAAGCGGGCTGCTCTTCCATCCAGAGAATCTGCAATAACAGCGAGTATTATAAAGATAGCAGCTCTGGAAAAATTGCCTTCAAATGTATCAAAAATAGATAAAACACCAAATGTTAAACTTAAAGCACTAATACTGTTAGGGATGATACGACGATAATTCATTTCTTAATGAACCCTCCCGATCATAGAAACTCCTCCAACTACTGAATCGCCTTTTTTAACAAGAATTTCAACATTCTTCGGCAAAACAATTTCAGTACTTGATCCAAATTTAATCATACCATAACATTCGCCCTGCTTCAAATTATGGCCTAAAGTCACCCAGGATACAATACGACGTGCCAATAATCCGGCGACCTGAATAACCAAAACTCTCATTTTATCATTTTGTACGCCGATAGCATGGCGTTCATTTTCAAATGAAGCAGATTTTTTATAAGCAGGAACAAATTGACCGCAGGTATAACGCTGATATTTTATTTCACCATTTACAGGGCTGCGATTAACGTGTACATTAAAAACGGAAAGGAAAATGGTAACTTTTACAGCATCTTCATTTAAATATTCTTCGTCATAAAAATCTTCTATAGCCATTACAGTTCCATCTGCTGGAGAATAAATAATGGAATCATCTGCTGGTGTAGGTCGATTGGGATTACGGAAAAAATAAATAAAAAACAGCATGAATACTGCAGGAACAGGCTCCCCCAATAGCCTACAGCAAAAGTAATAATAGCAAAAGCGAATATAAACGGATGACCGTCTTTGACTATATTCATAATAGAGAGCCCCTCTCTTTCAGCAAATTTAAGAAAACAAAAAGCAAAATAATAATGTGATGAGCCTTCAGTTCATCACATTATTATAATACAGCCATATCTTTTTGTCCATTTTTATTTCATTTGGAACAAATTACTTTAATAACAAATTAAACCGGCTTGGTTGTTTATAAAGACGGAAAAGCCATTCTAACGAATATTTCTGCATCCATAACGGAGCACGTTCCATTTTTCCTGCTAACACGTCAAAGCTTCCGCCTATACCCATAGTAATACAAGGCATCAGTTCCTGAAGGTGGGCATTCAACCACTTTTCCTGTTTTGGTGCTCCTAAAGCCAGAAAAAGGATCTGCGCACCGCTGTTATTGATGGCTTCAATAATAACTTTTTCATCACTATCTTTGAAATAGCCGTCTCTGCAGCCTACTATATTTACACCCGGATATAAGCTTTCCGCTTTTTTCTTTGCAGCTTCAGCTATACCAGGAGCTGCGCCAAAGAAAAAAGCTTTATATCCTTTTTCTGCAGCCAGGTTAAGTAAACGATTAAATAAATCAAAACCGGCAACTCTTTCAGGCACATCATGCCCCAATTTTCTTCCTGCCCAGACAGTTCCAGCACCATCCGGCAGGACCAAATCAGCAACATTAGTTAAAATATTTTTATATTCCGCATCATCCTGACACATCATGATGATCTCAGCATTAGCAGTAACGACAAAAGAGTGTGCCTGCGCTTGTATTTTGTCATCAAGATATTGAACAGCAGCATCCATACTATAAGGATGAACCGGCACATCCAAAACCTGAATAGCAGTGATTTTTTCCATTAGTAATAACCCTTATTGAATATATAAATCAATGATATTGGCATTTTTATCAATACATTTATATTTGTAAACCGGGCGTCCTACACTGCCGCGGTGAAGATCAAGACTCAATAATTTCAAGGATTTCAGAAACTCTAAATGTTTACGGATCGAGACACGCGAAATACCAACTTTAGCTGAAATTTCTTCTGTGGTAAACATTCCGTCGATTTTAATAATTTCAGACCAGACAGTATTCAGAGTATTTTTATCCAAACCTTTAGGTAAAGTAACTTCTACATCAGTGTCCTGATGAATGATAGTTTTATCAAGCTCATCCTGCTTAAGAATAGACTGTTCTTCAACTAAATTATAACGGCTCTTATAATTGTTTAAAGCCAGATTAAATCTTTCAAATTCAAAGGGCTTGATGATATAGTCAAATGCCCCTAAACGCAGCGCTGCTTTGATTTTATCTTTATCATTAGCAGCCGATACGATAATGACGTCGACGTCATATTCCTGTTCCCTTATTTTTGCCAGTAACTGCAAACCATCCATTCCAGGCATAAAAATATCAAGAATGACAAGATTATACTCTTTGGTCTGCATAATTTTCAAAGCTTCGTCACTGTTGCGAACGATATCACAGAGTTGAAAACCTTTGATTTGGGTCAGATAATGTTCGTGAAGTTTTCCTACCATCGGGTCATCTTCTACTACTAAAACTTTGATCATGATGTTTTCACCGTCCTTACGATTGGTAATCTTATGGTAAACGTGGTACCTTCGCCTACAGTTGATTCAACTTCGATAGTACCTTTTAAGTGGGTAACTGTTTGTTTTACTAAAAAAAGTCCGATACCGCGTCTGGGCCCCTTACTAGAATAACCTTTTTCAAAGATAGTTTCAAGTTTATTTTCGGGAATACCAGGACCAGAGTCTTCGACCATGACCATAATTTCATTATCAAAGGTCAGAATACTCAGGTTTACGATTCTTTCACTGGGGTGATCGCGTAAAACGTCAAAAGCATTTTCAATTAGATTACCAATGATCAGAATCAGTTCCTGCACTGTAGGCCGAATAAATTCAGTCGTCAGTTCACTTTCATCAGTCAAAGAAAATTCAATATCCAACTCTCTGGCCCGGCTGATTTTTCCTAAAATAAAACCTGCTAATGTGATGTCTTTTAATCTTGTCACTACATAAGCGGCTTCTGCCTGCCTGTTATTGGCGATCTCCATCGTAAACTGTTTTAATTCGTCATAAGCCTTCATATCGATCAAGCCCATGATAACATGCATTTTATTCATAAATTCATGGGTCTGAGCTCTAAGCGCATCAGCATAATTACGTACGCCGGTTAACTGGTTAGCCAGCTCTTCCAGTTCAGTTTTTTTGCGGAACGTTATGATTGCGCCGCCGATATGTCCATTATCAAATAAAGGCACTAACGTTGCAATAAATAAAACAGAACCTACCTGCACAGGCATATCGAGCGTTGCCCTGCCTTCTTTTAAAACAGTATCCAGAGTCAGTCCGTTCATAACGGTTTCAAGCGGCTTGCCCAAAAGCGTATGCGGATTTGCTATTCCCGCCTGAGCAAACAAAAACTCTGATTCAGTATTGATCAAGGTTATCTCTGCATCCTTATTGATTGCAACAACGCCTTCTTTAACAGAATTAAGCAAAGCATTACGTTCCTGCAATAAAGTGGCAATATCTTCCGGCTCTAATCCAAATAAAGTTGCTTTTACATGCCTGGCTAAAAAAACGGCACCGCCTATACCTACAAATAAACCAAACAGGCTTGCCAGAAAGATAAGCAGCACTGATTCAACCGTTAAATCCTGAATCATTTTCGGCGACACTCCAGCTACGATATAGCCTATAACAGTATTACGGTCATCGCGAATAACCCCTACTGCCTTTTCGTTGAAAACCGAAGTATCATACCAGTTCAAATTAGTGGTTGACCCCTGTTCAGCTACTATTTGACGCGCTTCATCCTCAAATCCATCTATTGAAGTAGGATTATGAAATACACGGATATTTTTATTGCGGTCTAAAATAATAATACTTGCTTTACAGGATTTTGCCGCCATATTAACGACATTATTCAGAGTTTCATTGGTACTGTTGATATCAGTCTCATACGTCAGCGAACGAATTACCGCCGGCGAATGAGAAAGCAATGTAGTAATGCTTACCGCGTTTACGCTTATACGTTCATCAACAACACCGGAAACCCTATGCGCTATAAGCAGACTGGCTGGTAATAATGATGCAACGATAACAAATGTTATCAGAAGCACTATTTTTTGTGATAAGGTGAATTTATTTGTTCCGTTTTTATATGTCATACTTTTCACCTCACCAAAAATTCTTTTGCCACTGTTTATAGCATAAACCACTTTTTAAAGTTTTTACAATTAACTTTACTTAAATTATTAGATAATTTATATTTTAATATCTAAATTTTAGCAACATCTGAAGGAACTGTCAAAAATTGAATGCCAGGGTTTCGCTCTAAAATCCAATTCAAAGACCATTCATTATTAACTAAAATAACAGGTCTGTCTTTTTGATCGTAAACCAGCATCCCACTGTCCAATCCCTTAATATTTTCAATAAGCTTTTTATCTTCCGCATAAACCCAGCGTGCGACAGTATAAGCCAGCTGGTTCATCAAAAGCTGCGCGCTGTATTCGTTGAGCAGCCTGTATTCCAATACTTCCAGCTGCAGGACACCAACAACACCAACAATAAAGCTTTCGATACCAACATCCTTTTGCTCAAAAACCTGAATCGCGCCCTCCTGTGCCAGCTGCGTAATGCCCTTGACAAACTGTTTCCGTTTCAATGAATCCTTGGGCTGTACTCTGGCAAAAATTTCCGGCGGAAAAACAGGAAAGTCTTCAAATTGAACTTTCATTTTTTCATCACTTAGGGAATCTCCGATTCCAAAAATCCCAGGATCAAAAACGCCGATAATATCGCCAGGGTAAGCCTTTTCAACAATTGTACGTTCCTGGGCAAGAAATTGCTGCGGCTGCGAAAGCTTGACTACTTTTCCGCCCTGTTTATGGTAAACGGACATACCTTTTTCAAAAACACCGGAGCAGATGCGCATAAACGCAATCCTATCACGATGTGCCGGATTCATATTGGCCTGAATTTTAAAAACAAAAGCAGAAAACTCTTCTGTTGCTGGATCTAAAATTTCACCGTTTTGCAAAATTCTTGGCTGCGGCTGCGGCGAAAGTTCCAAAAATTTCTCTAAAAAGCTGCGGACACCAAAATTAGTCATCGCACTGCCGAAAAACAGCGGCGTCAGCTCGCCGTTATTGACCCGCGCCATATCAAATTCATCGCCAGCCAAATCAAGCAATTCAATATCATTGCAGAGGTTATCATACAGTTCCTGGCCTAAGGCTTCAATGATCTGAGGATCGTCTAAAGAACCTGTTGTTGATTTTAAGATTTTAGAACCATGACTATTATCATCTTCAAAAAGTTCGATCTGTTTTTTGATCCGATCATAAACGCCCTTGTAATTACCGTCAATTCCAATAGGCCAATTGATAGGATACGCATGAATACCAAGAACCTGTTCTAACTCCGCCATTAAATCAAACGGATTTCTGCCGTAACGGTCTAATTTATTGACGAAAGTAAAAATAGGCAGCTTCCGGCGATGGCAAACCCAAAACAGCTTTTTCGTCTGCGGTTCAACGCCTTTGGCAGCATCAATAAGCATTACAGCACTGTCTGCCGCCATCAAAGTTCTATAAGTATCTTCCGAGAAATCCTGATGTCCGGGAGTATCAAGAATATTGACGCGGTGCCCGACATAATCAAATTGCAAAACAGAAGACGTGACAGAAATACCACGCTGCTTTTCGATTTCCATCCAATCAGACACTGCGTGTTTATTGCTTTTACGCGCTTTTACTGAGCCTGCCAGATGGATAGCGCCTCCATATAACAAAAGTTTTTCAGTTAAAGTTGTTTTACCGGCATCAGGATGAGAAATAATGGCAAAAGTACGCCTTTTCTCAATTTTCTCCAACAATTCCTGCATATTATCCCCCTAATTATTCTTTATTCTGCATCTCGTATAAACGATAGGCATCTATTATTTGTTTTAGTACATATTCCGGTACCGGCGTTTCTGTTTCCAGCTGGCCTTTCATATTAAAGCGAAAAGCAATATCAGTAAACGTTTCTCCGCCGTAAGTTTCACAGCTAAAAGTTGTACGCATAAACTCGTCTTTAAAAGTACAGTCTTTCAGTGAATTCTTTTTACGGTCGGAGTCCCATTGACTGTAGATCGCGAATAATTTTCTCTGTGCCTCTTCCGGTATTTCCTCACTTGTGACAACTGTTTCTTCCAATGGCGTACAATCAAGGTTCTCGTAGACCGTACCATCTTCGAGAGTAATACTTACTGTCAGCACATAGTCTTTTTCAAAAAAATCTGCTGTTTTGATCTGCCATTTATCCAGCCACTTTTTTATACAGTCCGGGCAGATAAAATGTACATCTCTAATACTGTTGCTCATAAAGTTATCGCGATAATACAACTCTCCAGCAGGTATGAAATTCTTATCGCAGTCACCACAAACTAACGGCAGCGTACGAATCATAGATATAACCCTCCTTGCCAACAGACAAAAAAATAAGCCTTTACGGGGGTTACCCGTAAAGGCTGGCGATCCGAAATGGTCGGAGCGGCGGGATTCGAACCCACGACCTCTTCCACCCCAAGGAAGCGCTCTACCAAGCTGAGCCACGCCCCGAATCACAATGAGTATTATACCCATCCTGCATATAAAAGTCAAGTAATATTTTAATTTTGACTGTGTTATTTTTCCCTTGCGCCAGCAAAATCCAACTTGAGAATATGGGCAGTACTATTTTGACCATGTTTCTTAAAAGCATCGATCATAGCTGCTGCAATTTTAGTACAATCTTTTTCCGGGTCTGCATATGCCATCAATGTAGACCCTGCACCACTGATAATCGCGCCATAAGCTCCACTGGCTTTGGCGGCCTCAAAAACAGCTTCTGTGCCTGTAATCAACGGCATACGGTAAGGTTGATGAAGACGATCCTCTAAAGCAGCGCTAAGATACTGATAATTGCCGCTCATCAAAGCACCTACATAAAGCGCAGTACGGCTGGCGTTAAAAACAGCATCCTGATGTGGGATCTGCTGTGGTATAGCCTGACGTGCCTTATGAGTGGAAAGAGGCTGTTCTGGTACTACAGCTATAAACCGCAGCTCTTTCTGCGGCAGAAACCGCAGTGAATGTGCCCCTTGTTCATCCATATAACTGATTGTAATGCCACCTAAAAGTGCCGGCGCTACATTATCAGGATGACCTTCTATTTCAGTGGCATAATTTAAAAGCTGTTCTTTGCTTAGAGTTGCTCCTGTAAGCAGATTGGCTGCTACAAGTCCGGCAACGATAGCGGTAGAACTGCTGCCAAGACCTCGTGACAGCGGAATACGGTTCTGCATTGTTACTTTTAGTCCGATCCTCGTACCTTGCACTTCGTTCCAGACCTTGAAAAAAGCTAGAAAAGCTAAATTTCTGCCGCTGGCGTATAGTCTGTCTTCACCCTCACCAATGACTTCCAGTGCAAAGCCCGGACGTTCTGAAATTTCAAAGGTAAAATCATTATATAAATCGCAGGCCAGGCCCAAAGAGTCATAACCCGGACCACAATTAGCCGATGTAGCAGGAACAATAACAGTTATTTTATTTTTCATGTCCAATTACTCCAGATCGTGATCTTCAACACGGATAACACTGCAAACTTTTTCAACAATCGGCAGGGCTTTTAATGTTTGTACCGCCATCTGTAAATTTAATTCAGAGACATCATAAGTAATAACAACTAATTCAGCAACACCCTTGACTTTGCTTTTTTGTACAACGTTTTTTAAGCTGACATTCTGTGCGCCAAAAGCAGCGGCAATAGCTGCCAAAACACCTGGTTTATCCTGCACATTTAACCGGATATAGCAGGGCGACATCATATTTTCCAGGCTGCAAAGGTGTTTTTCATCAAAACAGGTACAGTTGATACGTCCGTTGGAATTATGAATGATATTACGGGCCACATCGATAATATCTCCGCAGACAGCGCTGGCAGTCGGCATTTTACCGGCTCCGCGCCCCATAAACATTGCATCGCCAACAGCATCACCTGTAACAAAAATTGCGTTAAACACATCATTGACGCCTGCTAATGGATGTGAAACCGGCAGCATCGTTGGGCGCACACAAACACTGATACCATGTTCGGCATTATTTTTAGCAATTGCTAAAAGTTTAATAGCATAACCCAGTTCTTTACCGTGTTCAATGTCACACAAATCAAGTCCGTCAATACCTTCTACCAGAACATCGCTTAGATCAATACGGGTATTAAAAGCTATTGACGCAAGAATAACAAGTTTTCTAGCGGCATCCAAACCACCGACGTCTGCAGTAGGGTCAGATTCGGCATATCCCTTTTCCTGCGCTTCACGCAGAACATCAGCATAATCCATATTTTCCTGCGACATTTTGGTCAGCATATAATTAGTAGTACCGTTAACAATACCCATTACAGAAGTGATCTTGTTTGCAGCCAGACAGGATTTTAACGGTCTGATAATGGGAATCCCGCCGCCTACACTGGCTTCAAACATAAAATCAACTTTATTTTCTTCCGCCAACGGGAATAATTCTTTGCCGTACTTTGCCAAAACATCTTTATTAGCCGTTACAACGTTTTTTTGATGCTCTAAAGCAGCGGCTATATATTCCTTCGCCGGATGCTCCCGTCCTATAAGCTCAACAACGATATCAATTTGAGGATCTTCAACTATATCTTCTATCTTGTCGGTCAATTGATATTTTGCTGCTAATTCTTTGGCTTTTTTTATGTCACGAACTAAAATTTTAGCTACTTTGATGGGGACGCCGACCTTTTTCTCGATCTCAGCGGTATTTTCTTCTAAAACATTCAACACGCCGCTGCCAACGGTTCCCGCACCTAAAAGTCCTACTCTAATGCACTCTTTCACAATATCCCCTCCGAGGTTTCAAGCGCATCAACGGATATAACTTAAACTTGGCCCAAAACCTCCAACCGTTTTACTCCGTCGATCATACGCAGTTTATCTAATAAAGCTTCCAGATCAATTGTAAGATCTTTAGTTTCAATGGAAATAGTAGTATTGGCAACGCCCTGCAAAGGAATTCCCTGATTAATAGTCATGATACTGCCGGAGTCACCGGCAACGGTATTCAAAACTCTTGAAAGCACACCCGCTTTATGTTCAAGCAATAAGGATAAAGTAATGATTTTCTCTTTGCTGGCTTCATAAAACGGAAAAACATAATCTTTATATTTGTAATAAGCGCTGCGGCTTAACCCCATTCTTTCAACAGCTTCATTAATAGTTTTGATTTCACCGCGTTTCAGGATTTCTTTTACTTTGATAGTTTTTTTGATTGCTTCCGGTAAAATTTCTTCACGCACTAAATAAAAAGTAGATTTGTCAGACATTGATATCGTCCTCCCTTTAATTAAATGTCCATATGGTTTTTACATGTGTTTTATTATATCATTGTTTCGTGGTAAAAGCCATATGTTTTAAGATTTTCTTATAGAAATAAAAAAACAGCCGTTTTTAGTACATAAATACGGCTGTTATCAGTGTTATTATTTTTTTTGTAGATCTTTGGCATTACCTTGTTTTATTTTACTTTCCGTGCCGTTGAGCAATCTTTTGATATTTTCAGCATGTCGTATGACCACAAAGCCTCCTGCTACGGCAGCAAAAATCACTAAAGACTGAGGGTAACCGAAATAATAAGCAAAAACAGGTGTACAAATAGCTGCTACAACTGATCCCAGCGAAACATAACGCGTCAGTAAAACTAAAATCAGCCAGACACCAAAACTTGCAAGACACACTTTCGGCATAAAATAAAGGATCAAACCCAGGCCGGTAGCAACACCGCGGCCACCCTTAAAGCCTAAAAACATTGAATAATTGTGACCAAGCAGAGCACCGATACCGGCAGCAACCATTGCCCCCATAGCATTATTAGTAAAATAAGCCACTAACGCTACAGCGGCAATACCTTTCAGCATATCGCAGAGCAGTACAAAAATTGCTGTTTTACCGCCTACAGTACGAAATACGTTAGTTGTTCCTATATTCTTACTGCCATATTCCCTGATATCGATACCGTGCGCTGCTTTTACCAACCATAGTCCACATGGTATCGATCCGAATACATGACCAATGATAAAGCAAACAAGCCAGATTAAGCTTTCTGCCATTTCTCCCCCACCTTATTCTTCTTCGTTTTTACCGCGGATGATCATTTGCAGCGGTGTTCCCTCAAACCCAAAAGCTTCGCGTAATTTGTTTTCTAAATAACGCTGATACGAAAAATGCATGATTTCCGGTTCATTGACAAAAATAACAAATGTCGGCGGTTTTACTGCAACCTGTGTCATATAGAAGATCTTCAGTCTTCTTCCTCTGTCAGACGGCGGCTGCTGCAGTGCCACTGCCTCTGCCAGTGCCGGTTTCTTTGGAGAACCGTATTCCAGTTCACCGTGATGTGCCACGATACAATGCTTGAGTTCATGAGCAAGCTTCACCGGAAAGTCCGGGATAGAACGAATCGCATCATCGATCATCTCGATAAAACGGTTG
>OHDH01001097.1_pt1 | contig 10646 bp, 9 predicted proteins | sample 1566921 | NCBI WGS metagenome assembly OHDH01 (sample SAMEA3879585, study PRJEB24766) | human gut metagenome | biome: human-associated habitat; feature: feces | place: USA | collected 1985/1987
CCGGCCAGTGCCGCCCGGCTCACCGGTGCAGGCCCGCCGGGGTAGAGACTGCCCGCGATGGGCCGCAGCTCCTCGGGCCAGTCCTCCGGGCGGGAGGTCAGGTTCAGGCCGATGCCCACCACCAGCCATTCCAGCTGGCCGCTCTCGATGTCGGCCCCGGCTTCCGTCAGGATACCGCAGACCTTCTTGCCGTTATAATAGAGGTCGTTGACCCACTTGATGCCCAAGTCCAGCCCGCAGAGCCGCTTCACAGCCCGGCAGACAGCCACCGCCGCGCTGACGGTGACGGCCTGCGCCTCGGTCATGGGCAGGCCGGGCCGCAGCACCAGCGAGAGATAAATGCCTTTCCCCGCCGGGCTCTCGAACCGCCGCCCCAGCCGGCCCCGGCCCGCCGTCTGCTGACTTGTCAGCACCATCGTGCCGTGGGGCGCGCCCTCGAGGGCCAGCGTCTTGGCCGTGCGGTTGGAGCTTTCCAGCTTGTCGTAGAGGTGGATGGGGGCGTCGTACTCTCCCACCGCCTCGGCGCAGAAGGGGTCGCCGCCCGCCAGCCGATAGCCCCGCCGGGGGGCGGCTTCCAGCGCATAGCCCTGAGCCGCCAGTGCGGCGGCGGCCTTATGGACAGCAGCGCGGCTCACACCCAGCTGCTGCGCCAGCTGCTGGCCGGAGATGCATTCGCCCTGGGCGGCGGAGAGCGCCGCCAGAAGTGCCTGTTTTGTGGCAGAGGCCATCGTGTTTTCTCCTTTGTGAGGTTTGATAAGGCCATTCTACCACATTTTCAAAATTTTTCCCACGATTTTGCAGGTTTTGGCCCCACTGGTTCGTGTAGATAGACAGAGCGCTCGAAATGCCGGGCAGAAAGGAGGCGGAGAGCAGCCATTGAATGCACTGGAATTTGACAGGCTGGTACAGAAGTACCAGTCCCTCGTCTACACCATCTGCCGTCAGCTGGTGGCAGATGAGGGCTATGCGCAGGATCTGACGCAGGAAACTTTTCTCTCTGCATGGCGGAGCATGGACCGCTGTCCTGCCGGATACGAAAAGCAATGGCTGGCCCGCATCGCCTCCAACAAAGCCAAGGATTACTTACGCAGCGCCTGGGCGCGCCGGGTGAACACCCCCGGCGACGATGTGCTTGCACTTGAGGGCGCACCGCCCGGCAGCGAGCCGGAAGCGCAGGTGCTGGAAGCTCTGGGCGAAGAGGAGCTGACGCAGCGCATCCTCGCTCTGCGGGAGCCCTACAAGACGCCCTGCCGCCTCATGCTGCTGGAACAGCACACCGCCGCCGAAGCCGCCCGGCTCTGCGGCAGGCCCCAGAAAACAGTGGAGGCACAGGTCTTCCGGGCAAAAAAGATGCTGGCCGCGCAGCTGAGCGCTGCCGGAAAGGAGGGCTTTTAAGATGGAATTGTTCCGTGAAGACGGCTGTCTGAGCGACGAAGGGCTGCACGCCCTCACCGCCGGGCAGCTGGACGAGCTGGGACGGCTGGAAGCCGCCGAGCATCTCGCCTACTGCGACAAATGCACCGACCGTTATACCGCACTTCTGACCGCCGACGCCCTCGCCGACCCTCCCCGGGATGTCCGCCGTACCGTGATGAGCACCATCTGGGTGCGGCTGATGCAGAGCACCTATGGCCGGGCTGCGGTGGCGGGCGTCGCCGCCGTGTTGGCGCTGACCATGTGGCGTACCGGAGCGCTGACCTTCGTCACCGACCACGGCAGCGACCTGCAGGCTCTCCTGCCCACAGTCCAGGTCACCCTGCCGGAAAAACAGCCCCCGAAGCTTCTGCCCGAAAAGCTGGGCAGGCCCGTGACTTCCCGCCCCGGCGAGAACATCTATACCCGCGTTTCCTCTGTGCTGGAAAGCCTGCTGAACGCGGCAGAAAACATAAAATCATAAAACAAGGAGATCGTTATGCTGAAAAACGGATTTTTGACCTTCTGCTGCGCGTTTATCCCCGGCGCAGGCCAGATGTATCAGGGTTACATGAAGCGGGGCCTCTCCCTCATCCTCACGGCCTGCCTCATCGGGATGGTGGGCTCACTGCTCAACCCGGTGCTGCTCCTGCTGGTGGTGCTGTGGATGTACAGCTTCTTTGACACCTTCAACCTCCGGGCGCAGATCATCGCGGACACCGCGCCGGAGGACGACTACCTCGTCCACTTCGACCCCCGCGACAGGCGGCTGGCCCGGGCTCTGCTGGACAGCCACAAGCTGGTGGGCTGGCTGCTCATCGCCTTCGGTGCGCTCATCGCCTACCAGAACCTCATCATGAACATTTTCGGCGACCTCGTCTACCGCTGGGGCCACTCCTCCCCCGTTTTCCGCGCCCTCTATCTCGTCATGGACAGCCTGCCGGATGTGGTGGTCTGTGTGGTCCTCATCGTCTGCGGCGTCTGGCTGGTGAAAGGCCCCCATCCGGCCAAAAAGCCGGATGCTTCCAAGGACGCCCCCGAGGATGCCGATTTCTGCGAGTATCACGCCGACGAGGCCGCGCAGCCGGAGAACGCTCCTCTGCTCTCCGGCCCGGTGGTGAACGAAAACGAGGTGACGATGGAACAGAACACAACAAATAAACCCCTGCGTCGGGTGGGCACCCTGACGCTGGGCGTCTGCCTCATCGCGGCGGGCACGCTCTTCCTGCTGGCCCGCTTCCTGCCCGGCCTGCCGTGGCTGGTCATCTGGCAGGTGCTCCCTGCGGCGGGTCTCATCCTGCTGGGGTGTGAAGTGCTCTACTTTTCCGCCCGCCCCGGCGAATGCCGGTGCGACTTCGGCTCAGTGGTGCTCTGCCTGCTGATGATGGGTGGGTGCTTCGGCGTCTCGACCCTTATGCTGCTGGCCCAGATGCTGGGCCGCGGCTGCACCATCCACCTGTGAACACAAGAAAGCCTGTGCAGCCTCCCGCCCCGGGAGGGTCTGCACAGGCTTTTTCGTTTGAAGAGAGAGGCTTACTGTACGCCGGTCAGCTCAGCCAGCTTGTGGTAGATCTCGGTGTTGTCGAAGACGCCGCGGAACTTCTCCGCGCCGACGCCCAGCGCATAGATGTTGACCATCGCGCCGGTGTGGGCATAGGTGGTGTGGTCCATGCCGGACTTGTGGTTGATGGTGTGGCAGATGGCCATGCTGAAGGGGATGTAGGTGCCGTACAGCTCATAATCCTGCTGGCTCATCTCCTTCTGGGAGGCAGCGCCGACTTCCAGCGTCCTCTCGTAGGCTTTGCGCAGATTCTCCACCTCGTAGTCGGTCAGCAGCAGCTTGCCTGCACTGGCAGCATCGGGGTCGGTGGGCAGGGTCAGGCCGAAGTTTGCCTTCACGTCGGCCATGGCGGCCTCGAAGGGAGTCTTGTTGGCGATGTAGCCCTTCACATAGGTGGAGTCGAACTTGGCGTAGGACATCTTCTGGTGGGTGAGGTTGGTCAGGAAGGTGTCGTAGTTGGTGGTCTTGTAGCCGATGGCCATGCCGCCGGTCTCGTGGTCGGCGGTGACAAGGATCAGGGTCTCGTTGGGGTGGGCGTTGTAGAAGTCCACCGCAGCCTGCACGGCGTTGCTCATCTCCAGCACATCGTGGATGGAAGCAGCGGCATCGTTGGCGTGGCAGGCCCAGTCGATCTTGCCGGACTCGGTCATCATAAAGAAGCCCTTTTTGTTGTTCAGCAGCTCGATGCCCTTTTTGACATAGTCGGTCAGCTGCCACTCGCCGTTGGCAGCGTCCATGGCGTAGTTCATGGCCTTGCCATCGCCCAGATTCTCGGCAATGATCAGGGTCTTGCCTGCACCGGCGGTCAGAGCCGCTGCACCGGCCTGGGTAGTGACCACGTTGTAACCTGCGTTGGCAGCCACGGTATGGTTGTCGGGGCCGGTACCGTCGCCGTTCACCTTCTGGAACTCGCCGCCGGCAAAGTACTCAAAGCCGGAGTTTGCCAGTTCCACGCCGATCTCGTAGTAGTTCTTGCGGGTCTTCTGGTGGGCATAGAAGGCAGCGGGGGTGGCGTGGTCGATGTTCACGGTGGAGATCACGCCAACCTTATAGCCTTTCTGGGCGTGCAGCTTTTCAGCGATGGTCTCGTAGGGCACATCGCGGGTCCAGGGGCACATATTGATGACGCCGCTCTCGGTCTTGTGGCCGGTGGCGATGGAGGTGGCGGTGGAAGCAGAATCCGGGCAGAAGGAGGTGCTGTCGTAGGTGGTCACGCTGCCCACCTGCGGGAAGCTGGTAAAGCTCAGGTCAGCCTCGGTCACAGCGCCGTTGTTGTCCACGGTGCCCTTGTAGAAGCGTGCAGACTGGATCTGGGCAGTGCCCATGCCGTCGCCAATGAACAGGAAAACGTACTTGGGCTTTTTGAACACGTCCAGCAAACCGTTCTCTTCGTCTGCTGCGGTAGAAGCATCCGTCTCGGCGGCGTGGGCAGCTACGGGTGCAGCCGACAGCATACCCACTGCCGATGCAACGGCACCGGCTTTCAGGAAGCTGCGGCGGGAAATTTTCGCGTTCTTCATAACAGATATCCTCTCTTTTTCAGCCCGGCTTGGGGCGGTTCTACTATTTCTTGTGGGAACACCTGTATTGTAACGCACCGCCCGCAGCGGCGAAACCAGCCCCGTGTAACACTTAGGTAAACCTTTGGCGCACGGAAGGGCTGCGGTGTAAAATCCGGGCAAAGCAGGTAAAATCTGCCTGTAACGCCCGCATCCGGGTCACTTTTTGCGCCGAACCGCCCCGCAAGGGTTGCAAGCAGGGGGCTTTTCATTGTACAATAGAGGTAGACCGTGCTAAGATATACTTCTATAACGAGAGGATCTTTTAAATATGTCTGATATCAAAGTGCTGGCGTTGGATCTGGATGGCACCCTGACCAACGACCAGAAACTCGTCACCCCGCGCACCCGCACCGCGCTGGACGCCGCCATTGAAAAGGGCGTGACCATCGTGCTGGCGTCCGGCCGGCCTACCGCCGGCATCCAGCCGCTGGCTGAGGAGCTGGGTCTGGACAAAAAGGGCGGCTGCATCCTGTCCTACAACGGCGGCAAGATCGTGGACTGCCGCACCGGCGAAACGCTGGTGGAAAAGACGCTGGACCCTGCCCTTGTGCCCGAGCTGTGCGCTTTTGCCGCCGCGCAGGATATTGCCATCCTGACCTATAACCGCGAGGGCATCGTCTGCGAGCGGGACAAGGACGAGTGGGCGAACAAGGAGTGCTTTACCACAAAGCTCCCCATGATCCATGTGGACGATCTGGCGTCCTATGTGAACTACCCCGTGTGCAAAATGCTCATCACGCTGGACCCCGCCCGCCGGGACGCAGTATGCGCTGCCGGACAGCAGCAGTTTGCAGGCCGCGCTGACTTGTACCCCTCCAGCCCTTTCTTTATTGAAGCGGTGCCGCAGGGTGTAGCCAAGGACGGCAGTCTGGCGGAGCTTCTGCGCCGCATGGGGCTGACCCGCGAGAACCTGATGGCCTGCGGCGACGGCCTGAACGACCGCTCCATGATCGCCTACGCAGGGGTGGGCGTGGCCATGCAGAACGCCGAGCAGCCGGTAAAGGACTGCGCCGACTATGTGACCACCGCCGACAACAACCACGACGGCGTGGCCGAGGCCGTGGAGAAGTTTATTTTACGAGAGGACTAACAAAGCAATGCCGCGTAACTTGGTTTTATTTGATCTGGAATGGAACATCGGCTACCAGCCGTATACCTTTAACTACCATGGGGTGCAGCAGACCCTGCGGGGCGAGATCGTGGAGATCGGTGCCGTAAAGATCGACGAGGATGCCAATGTGCTGGACACCTTTTCCATCCATCTGCGTCCCCGCATCTTCCGCAAATTGCAGCACCATATCGCCAAGGTGACCGGCCTGACGCAGGCCGATCTGGACAGGGGTGAACCCATCGTGCAGGGACTGCGCCGTTTTATGCAGTGGTGTGGCCCGGATGCCGAGTTTGCCGAGTGGGGTCTGGATGATGTGCCGGTACTCAAGCAGAACCTGTTCCTGTGCAATCTGGATGAGTCCAAGCCTACCGTGTGGTACGACCTGCAGCAGGTCTTTCTGCGGGAGCATCCCCGCAAGGAGGGCGAGGGCATGACGCTGGAAAGCGTGGTCACCCGCATGGGCATCCCCATGGAGCGCCCCTTCCACGATGCACTTTCTGACACGCTGTACACCGCCGATGTCTGCCGCCTGCTGGATCTGCGTGCCGGCCTTGCCGCCTACCCCACCGAGGACGAAGCCCTGCGCCAGAACCTGTGCCAGACCCCCGGCGATTACCGGGACTTTACGGTGTTCCACGGCTATGTGGAGCAGTACGCATGGCGGGCAGACCCCAAGATCAGCCAGATGCCCTGCCCGGAGTGCGGCACCACCCTGCAGCCGGACGAGCTCTGGCTGAAAAAGGGCAGCAACAGCTGGTACACCCTGTGCCAGTGCCCCCGCTGCACCGGCAGCGGCAACGCCGCCGGGCAGGGCGTGTTCCAGCGGTACAAGTTGTCCCGCCGGGACGGTCTGCACTGGAGCTTTGCCCGCTGCGCCCAGATGCCGGACGCCGAAAGCCTTGCCCGCTGGGAAAAGCTGCGCACCGCCCAGCTGGAGCGGATGCGCGCCAAGGCCGAAAAGCAGGCGGCGGAAAAATAAAAGCAGGAAAATCCCCTTCCGTTTCGTAGTATAGATAGCAGAGCACAGAACGTGTCGAAAAATGCACACTCTGTTCACGGCTCTGTCATAGAGAATGGATATACTAAGCATAATGCGGCCTGTCCGGGAACGCCCCGGCACCGGCTGCACAGAAAGGGATCGGACACAGGATGCAAACCACACTGATGGGCTGGATACACCAGCTTGGAACACTGGAATACTGGGAAGCGCTGCTGGCGGGCTTTGAGGGGCTTGGCCCCCTTGTGCCCATTCTGCTGGCCATGGTGGAGTCCTTTTTTCCGCCGCTGCCGCTCATCGCCATTGTGGCGCTGAACGTGGCCGCGCACGGCGGTCTGCTGGGCTTTTTGTACAGCTGGGCAGGCGTGGCGCTGGGCGGCACCATCATGTTCTTGTTCTGGCGGCGGCTCATCAAGCGCTTTTTCTGGAAGGTAGCCAGCCGCTCCCCCAAGCTGGAAAAGGCGCAGCAGTGGGTGAACCGCTTCGACACCTCGTCCCTGTTCATGCTGTCGCTGCTGCCCTTCACCCCCACCTCCTTCATGCACTTTGCCTTCGGGATGTCGGACTTTGACGAAAAGCGCTATCTGCGCACCGTCCTTTTAGGCAAGGGGCTGATGGTGGCCGTGATGGCTGTCTTTGGGCAGTCGCTGGTCAGCTCTCTGAAAAACCCGGTCTACCTTGTGCTCTCTGTTTTGCTGTGGGGCGGGATGTACTGGGTAAGCAAAAAGTTCTGCCGGAAGCATCATCTGGAATAAAGGATCTCCCTATAAAACAAAAAACTATCTGCAAAGCCCGGAGGGCGGATGCAGATAGTTTTTTATTTTGGCTTAAACGCTGCCGTGACGGCGCTGCTCGGCGGCAAGCTCCTGCTGCAAAGCCGCCTTGCGGTGATCCAGCAGCAGATCCTTGTTGTACTTGAAGTACCGCTCACAGCCGTTCTCGGTGAGGAACTGGTGGGAAGCGGGGTTCACCGTAAGCTCGGTGACGAATACCACCATCTCCTGACTTTCCGCAAAGGCCTGCTCCATAAAGTCGAAGGCAGCTTCCAGCGCAGCGGCGGCGGTCTTTTGGGTGGCCTCGCGCTGGTCTGCCAGCGCACGGAACTGACCGCGCAGCAGGTCGAAGGCTTCCTGCGTGCCGGCGGCGTTGGCGCGGCGCAGCTCGCCCTCCCACTGGTGCAGCGCCGCCTGCACCTGCAGGCGGTTGGTCAGCTCTGCCCTGCCCAGCAGCCCGGCATCGCGCTTTTGCTGGGTCTCAGTCTCGTAGTCCTTGATCTGCTGGCTGAACAGCTCTGCAGAGCCGTCCGGGATATCCTCCGGCAGGGTAGCCAGCGCCTTTTTGGTCTCCCGCAAAAAGGCGTAGCAGGCATCGGCCACGGCATCCGCCTGCAGGGAAGCGGTAAAGCGGGTGTCCAGCCCTGCCAGCAGCAGGCTGACAAGGCTCATCCGCTCGTCTATCTTGGCGCTGCGTGCCTGCGTGAGGACATCCTCATCCCACACACCCTGCAGGATGGCATCAATACTGTAGGCCTGACGATATTTCTGATAGAGTTCGTAGTAGATGGCAAAATCCCGGGCGACCTGCTTGTTCTGCAGATACTGGGTAGTCAGCTCCTCGCCGACTGCAAGGCCCAGCTCCTCGTGATACTGCAGGATCTCGGAGAGATCCTCCCAGGCACGGGGCGTTACCACGGTCAGACCGTCCACAGTGGTCTCGACCTTGTAAAAATCTTCGGGACGGATATCCAGATAGCTGATGACGCTGCGGCTGACACCGTGTTCCAGCGCATAGGCCTTCCATGCCTCATAGCTTGGCTCAACTTCGATCACCTTCAGCCGGTCACGGGTGGCAGCATCAAACTCCCGGACGCTTTTGTTGAAGCGGGGCGGGTTGCCGGCGGTGACCACCACCCAGCCCTCGGGGATCTGATGCCCACCAAAGACTTTGTATTGCAGGAACAGCAGCATGGCAGGGGAGAGGGTCTCGGAGACGCAGTTGATCTCGTCCAGAAACAGGATGCCCTGCGTTTTGCCGGTGGTGCGCATACAGTCGTAGACGCTGGCGATGATCTCGCTCATGGTGTATTCGCTGACCTGATAGTGCTTGCCGCCGTATTCCTTTTCTACGATCACAGGCAGACCCAGTGCGCTCTGGCGGGTGTGGTGGGTCATGGAATAGCTCACAAGGCCAAGCCCCATCTCATCAGCGACCTGCTGCATAATGGCAGTCTTGCCCAGACCCGGCGCACCCAGCAGGAAGATGGGCCGCTGGTGCACCAGCGGAAGTCGGTAGCGGCCCAGAGCGTCCTTCTGCAGGTAGATCTGCACGGTATTTTTGATCTGTTGTTTTGCACTTGCTATATCCATGATTCGGTGTCCTCCTCGGTTCGGGTCTTCTGCGGTTCAAGCAGGCGGATGTTGTCAGTGGTAAGTACAGCCCGGATGGCCCAGCTGGGAACGTGGGGGCTGATGTGGTCGTCACGGTTAAAGATGAAGGCAGTCTTGTAGGCAGGGGATTTTTCCGGGTAGGTGCCCACGCCGTCGGTAAAATAGAGCAGGCCGTTGAGGTTCGTCAGCTTTTTCTCTTCCAGCAGCCTGTCTACATAGGCGAACACCGGCCGGAAGTCGGTACCGCCGAAGCCCCGGAGCTTCAGCCGGGGAATCAGCTCATGCAGCTGGTCCAGACTGGTCAGCCGCTCCACGCTCTGCACCTCGGCATCGCATTGGATGAGATAGATCTCTACCCGCTCCGTGAAGGAGCCGCTCTGCGGCGGCATCATCCTGAACGGGAAGGTGCTGATGGGCACTCACGCCGCTGCAGGGGAAGTCAGCTGCCTTGTTTCCAATATGGCAGCCAAAAAGTTGAATTGCTATAGATCGTTGGGATAGGCTGCCACAAAAATCGAGTGGTGTCAACAAAAAAGTTTTGAAAACACGCTATTTTCGGCAGGACGCAAGAAAAAGCGAGGGAAACTTTTGCAAAAAGAGAGAGGGCTGGACGGTGCCAGCCCTCTTGACAGAGCTTAATATCAAAGCCCCAGAGCTATTTTTGAAAAAATTGAAATTCCGAATCGTTTTTACGGTTCAATGACATTGAAGGTTTTTTCAAACTTGGACGCGTATGCCAGCAGGCGTTTCAGGACAGTGGGATCTCCGCTGATCTGTACCTGCCCGGCCTGCTGACCTGTCATCAATGCAAAGAGCTGCAGACGCTTGCAGGTGACGGAAGCCTGCGCATCCGGATGGTTCTCACCGGGGTAAGACAGCAGGACGCCATTCTTACGGGTTACATAGAACTGTTCATTCTCATCCGTTACGGTCAGATTCAAGGTCAGGTCATCATTCTGTGCAGCGTTGGCATCCGTCAGGATGGCGATATAATCCAACAGCATGGAAACCGTCATTGCTCGCATACTGTTGGTGAGACCATTCGCCGTGCGGGCCCGCCCAGACAGATTGCCGTTCCGCAGTTCCGCCGCACCCATCAGGTAGGCGTTGCGCCACGCACCGGATTCCGCCTGATAACCCAACTGCTCCAGCGCATCGGCACACAGGTTGCGTGCCTTCTGGTTGGACGGGTCTGCAAAGACCAGCTCCTTGGTGATCTGTGCCACCCACTGATATTCGCCCTTTGCATAGTCCTTTTTTGCCTTGCAGAGCACCAGCTCCGTGCTGCCCAGATATTCTACAAGCTTCTTAGCGGCATCGCTGGGCGGGAGCGGGTCCAGGTTGACCGGGTTCGCATCGTACCAGCCCAGATACTTCTGGTAGATGGCTTTGGCGTTATGCGGCAGCGTGCCGTAATACTGGCGGGTATACCAGACTTTTTCGAGGGCATCCGGCAGCGAGATCATGGCGGCGATCTCGTTGGAGGTATAGCCCTGGTTCATGTAATGCAGGGTCTGGTCGTGGATAAACTTATAGATGGCTGCTGTGTTCAGCAGATATTCATGGATCTCCTCGCCCCAGTGCGGCCAGTTGTGGCTCTGGAACACCACATCGG
>OHDH01001098.1_pt1 | contig 10646 bp, 9 predicted proteins | sample 1566921 | NCBI WGS metagenome assembly OHDH01 (sample SAMEA3879585, study PRJEB24766) | human gut metagenome | biome: human-associated habitat; feature: feces | place: USA | collected 1985/1987
GTACCAGACCTACCAGACCACCGAGAGAATTCATATTATAAGCTTCTTGAATAACAACTCTCTCTTTTACCGTAATCTTTCTTTTCAGAAGCATAAAAAATGCGGTAATACATGCAATCACGCCCAATCCTCCAATCTGAATTAAAATCAGCAAAATTACTTTTCCTGTAATTGTAAATTGGTATTTGGGAACAATTGTAACCAATCCGGTCACACATACCGATGATGTTGATGTAAAAAGCGCATCCAGAAAACTGATTGATTTTTCGTTAGATACCGGCAACCATAAAAGCACCGCTCCAAGAAAAATTACACTTAGAAAACCTACTGCCAGAATTTTCATGGTATTCCATCTGATATTTTGTTTTCCTGTTTTCTTCATTTATATTTTTCCTCTTTTCTGTCTTGTTCTTCCAAAATTGACTATCTTTTAATCTACACTTGCGCTTCGCAAAAGTCAACAGTTATTCTTCCTTCGTACAGAGAACTTGCCACCGGCAACTTCTCTTGCATACTTTGATCGGGTAGGAGGTCAATAATTATTCCCACTACTAGAGCGGATTAGGGACTTTCACCCGTTAGAAACGTGCGCCGCAAGGCGCACATAAAGAATCGGGTAAAGGTCAATCTCTGACTTTTACCCGATTTTTCTTAATTCGCTATCTGAACAAGCCCTTTGTATTCCCATGTCGCTCCATAATCAGTTGACTGAAATACAATCCCATCTTTCTCCGCTGCATCTGTGGTAACCGTTATCGTCAATGTGTCGTCCTCTTTTTCAGGCATATTCAGGTAATCAAAATCCTCCACCGTAAATCCGCAATCGATAGCGATTTGTGGTAATTCTGAAACAAGATCCATTGGAAGTTTCATTTCTTCAAAGGTCCTTCCGCCATCGCGAGTGACATATAAGCGGGAATAGGACTGGGATGCGCCTGTAATTCCTGCAACCCCAAAGTTCTCATCATAAAATATTAAACCTTCTGCAACTCCCAATTGTCCACTGAACGGATCATCATTTATGCATTCCCAAGTAGAACCACCATCCATTGTCTTTTCCATTACATAAAATCTGCTTCCGGCAGCTGCATCCGTTATCACCAAACGCCATCCATTATTTTCATCTAAAAAGAAATACATAGTTCCATCACTTTGATCCACAGTCCAACTTTCTGTATCTTTAGCATCCTCCACCTGCTGCATCGTATTCTCCTGCTTCAATTCTTGTTGACTGACGTACTCAGGCTCCATAATATATCGAACAGGTGTGACACTATTTAAATCAGGAATATGCAAAGATACCTCAAACCCAACGATTTCTCCACCGCTTCTAAGCTGAGTAAAATTGCCGGTTCCTGTTTCAGTTCCATCACCATCTGCATCTCCCGAAATATATTGTAAGCCTTCCTCTGAACTAAAAGATCTTCGCCCCATATAGAGTATTTCATAAATCTGCTGCTCTTCAAATGTTTCAGCCCACGCCTCTACCTGACTCGTCCAGTCTGAATTGTTCAAAATTTCAATCATTGGAGACAAACGCATATCGTCACTATATTCTCCATTCACATTACTATCTATCCAAACAGTCATATCATTACTGCTGTCTGCGTCATAATCAATAAGATACGTTTTTTTCTCTCCAGCCTCATTTTTTCCATATATGAATGCATAAATCCTTTGAATCGTTCCGTTTTCATCAAATGACACCTGATATTTATTTGCAATATAGAGTTCTTCCGGCAGTTGCAATGCTTCATCCAAATCCATCAGAATCCCTTCTACACCATCCTCAAAAAGATTATTATGCTCCAGTTCTACTTCTTTTTTACGCATCCACTCATCAAGTTTCCAAGACAGTGCCCCGTGATACGGAACTGCAGAATAAACGATACGTCCACCAAAGAATAAAGTTGCTGCTATAAGGAGTATCATTTCCGTATAGAAAAGTTTCTTATTTCCATTATCTCCTGAATTAACTTCTTGATTATGCCTTTTCGAAATCAGCCAGAGAACCACTGTGCCAACCAATCCTATTATACCTAACGCCAACATCGGTATATGCCTTCTCAAGCCACCATATTGACATAGATGCCAGAATTGATACAACATAAATATATATAGTATTAAACTTACTTTTCCCGTGATTTTATAAATATATTTCATGTAAGTCTCCTTTCTTCATATCTGTAAAAATACCATAAAACACCAGTATTATCAAATCATTCTTTAATACGGTATTGGTAATCTGGTATATGCATAATTCCGTCATTTAGGATTTCATTCCCCAAATACTGAAAACTGCCATCCTCTGCAAACCTTACCGTAAGTTCATGGGTTATGACTGCATCATCGCAAATGACCATGTCACAAACCGCCTCAACTGTTAATGTGACTGTTCCATCTTGATTTTCTTTGATGTCGACAACCTCCGGCAGAGAAGTTCCAAAGAAGGTAGGCGCATAATTGAAGCACCCAAGTCTCGCCCAAAGATAGGTCTGGTTTTCCTCATCAAATACTGCGTACTCTCGTATCTGCTCCGCTGTTATGGGAAGATACTCCATAATCAGACTTTCGAACTCTTCTTTAGGAATGCCATTTGGATAATCTTCAGAATTGAACTTTTCTCCATATTTCATTCCATACAGATATTCAAACATTCCGTTATAATCCAACTCACTCATATTTTCTACATTCCAGTTGGAACACAAAAGGTTCTGTCCCTGATATCCAAGCCCCCGAACACAACGTTCAGACATTTCACACTGTTCCCCTGTCATAGGTTTTATTCTGATCAGGCAGCTTCCATCCATAATTTCACTAACCTCTGGCGGCTCTGGCACACACAGCTCATAGCAGAACCATCCTTTTTCCGTGTATTTCCATTCTTTGAGTCTCGTATAAGAAATGTACGAAATTCCCGGCTTGTTGTCAGCATTCCAGATTCCTCTTGTACTCACAACATACATATCCGTTCCATCAAAAATGAATTTCATTCTGCCTAGTCCACCATCATTGTGGATTTCATAAATCACCACAGAGCCTCTTTTCCCTTCCATACATTCTTTCAGAAAACTGTCAACACTTTCATAATTCTCCATGTTAGAATACGTTACCATCGTAGCAATTGGATATCCTGCGTCCTTTACCTTCTTCTGAATTTCAAGAACCGTTTGATCATCCAAAACAACATTAGATGCTATCCCTTTATCTGCTGTTTCATAAATGTCAAGATAAAGTTCCATCAGCTTTTTACAGTCAGTCTCAGCTTCTTCCCTTTCCTGTTCATCTACCGGAAGATCGTAGCCCTTTTCCTATTGTACTGCAGCCTCTTCCTCAGTATTTTTTGTTTCCTCCGTGGAAGATACTTCTTCCGTATCTTCCACAAGAGATTCTCCCGCAACACTATCTTCTTTTCCACAGGCACACACGAAACCCCCAATCAGAAATACCATGATCAGTAGAATGCTCTTTTTCCTTAATACCATAAAATCATCCTTTCGTTCTTGCTATTGGCGGCAGTTCCAATTCAATTTGTTCTATAGAATTGGAAAGATACCTGAAAGTTCCGTCTTCAAATGGCTGGACCACAACCGTATTCCGAAAAGCGAGATCAGAATTATAATCCGGCCATACTCCATCCACGATAAGTGTAATCGTTCCATCCGCATTTTTTGTATAGTCAACTACTTCTCCAAAAGGTGGGTATGGGCTGGCATAAATCATCTCATATTCATAGCTGTTACTCCCTTCATCATACCCACAATACTCTCTTAACTGTTCTATCGATACTGGAAAATAGGTGGTCATTATCCTTTCATATTCCTCTGCCGGAATCTTCCAATCCTCAGTTTTCAGATTTTCACCCGTGGAAATTCGGTAAATATCTTCATACATGCAAGGCATCAAAATATCCTTTACATTGCTACTGTTCCAGTTTGTGACAAGCACATTGTAATTCACATAACTTAGTCCTGATATGTATTTCTCCGTCAGTTCCTGGCAGTCTTCCGGAAGCGGTTCTATTCTCCAATACTGTCTCAAACTTGCATGTGCAATCACATATTCATATGCGTAGATAAAATACCCTTTTTCCGTAAGTTTGATTTCAGCCACATTACTTACCGAAGTTCCCTGTATTTCAGGCACTCCACCTTCCTTCCAACGAACACCTATATAATAAGTCTGCAACTCACCTTTCCGGTAAATAAAAGTAACTGCTCCAATCAGTCCATCTCTATGTACTTCGAATACCGTAACCATTGAGTCCCGTCCATCCAAGTAATCTGCATAAAATGTTTCGACTGCTTCATGGTTTTGCATGGCAGTATCTTCTTCAACACTTACCAGACCGCTTCTGCCCAATTGCTCCACCACAGTTTTCCTCTGCTCGTTGGTAAATTCGCTAATGCCGGAAGAATAACTTGGTGCATCTGCAATTACAATATCCTTATAGATTTCTGCTACCGAATCTGCCGCTGACAAAACCATACTCTGCAATTGTTCCTTTTCCTCATCTGAGATAAGACAATCACTGGCTTGCGGAATAAACCAATATGCTGACTCTGTGGAAGTTTCCGCATTCTCGGCTTCTTCTGTTTCTGCTTCGCTATTTTCGATTTCTACAGGTGGCTCCCATACTTCTTCTGCCACCTTTTGTTCTTCTTCATGCATTTTCCCCCAACAGATTACCCCAACTATCACGAAAATCAACAGCAGTAAAATTAGAAGTCCACATTTTCTAAGCAGCCATTTCAAATCCTCCATTATTCTCCTCCGTACAATTCTTCCCATTCTTCTAACGTCAACCGTGGCGTATGCCAAGTTTCTCTGTAGTTGTCTTCGGATGGTATAATTCGATTAGATACATATTGTACCCGTCCATTCTCTAAAGGGCGAACCACAACCTCGTGAGCATATACCTTGGAATCACCCGCATAAGGGAATACTACATTGGCTGTAAGTGTAATTGTCCCATCATTGTTTTCTGTAAAACCTACTACCTCTGAATATGGATATTCGGGGTACTCTACTTCTTCAAAGCCTCTCGGCTTATATTCATAAGTCAAATTCTCCGAATCATAGATGGTTTTTGATTGTAGCGTTTCACTATCAATGTTGAAATATTTCATAATAACACTTTCAAATTCTTCTTTTGGAATCTGATAAACTGCACTGACTGATAAGTTGTCATCAGCAACATAGGGAGCATATTGACCATTCACTTTTGGATAAAGAATGTCATACATATCATAGAAATTCAAATCCCCGAAATCCTCCTCACTCCAATCCACAATGAACATATTATTCCGTTCAAAGCTGATTGGGTTGAGATATTTCCGACTCAACTCCCTATATGTTTCATCCAATGGCTGTACCCGTAATGCGGTATGTTCCTCTGCTCCACTCAATGTAAGAACATATAATTCTTCTGAAAACCAAACACCGGAAAACATCAGGTAACCTTCTTCTGTATAATTCCAATACTCCGCTTGATAGTTTCCTATAACCTCTCTTTTCATATTTCCATTTTCATACTTGTAATAGCTTCTGACCACATCCACATTTCCGCCTTTTGTGTGCAAATCGTATTTTACAAATCCGCCCAAATAACTGATTTCAAGAATCGTTATTTCTGCTTCCTCCTGTGCATCCACCTTTTCGCAGAATTCCACTACCTTCTCTGGTTCCGTCATGTTAATTTGATTTCTGCTGTCAACTGCCGAATAACCATTTTCTCCAAGACGATTTACAATACTACGGATTGTTTCCAAATCCGCTAATTTATTTTCTTCTTCTGCTTTCTCATAAAGATCAATGCAGACGCTTATAATTTCATCTGCATCCTCCTCTGATTCTTCCTGAATAGCCTGAACATCTATTACCGTTTCCGAAACTGTATTTTCTTCCGGGGGTGCATCACTGCACCCCGAAATACTAAGTATTAATACAAAGCTAATTGCTGCCAAACCACTCTTCCAGAACCAGGTTGTCTTTCTTAACAACATATCCGCTTCCTCCTCTTCCTTTCACATCTTCTACCATGCTAATAATCAATATAGGACGTTCTACCGTATCTTCTGCTGTAAAAATTGCAAACCATCCTAATTCCGTACCCGAAGTATCATCCTTCGATGCCTTGATTTCTGCCGTACCTGTTTTTCCTGCTAAAAGAATGTCATCCCGATGGGCTGCATATCCAGTTCCATTAGAATCATTCACAACCTTTTTTGTTCCTTCCAATACACGGCTTGCTGTCTCATTAGAAAAGGCTCCCGGAATCCAATACTCAGCTACTGCGTCTTTCTGATATACTAAATACGGCTTTATAACATTTCCCTCGTTACAGAAAGCAGAATAGATACATGCCATATGTAATGGATTCACCAAAACCTGCCCTTGACCGTAACCGCTGTCTGCTAACTGTATTTCTGTTTCAATTCCCTCTGAATTAGAATACTGCGACTCTGCCATCTTAATCTCAAATGGCAGTTCCTCATTAAAACCAAGTCCAGTCAAAGAACTCTCCATCTCTTCTGAGCCAATCTTTAATGCTGCCTTTGCGAAATAAATATTGTCGGAATATATTAGGGCATTCTCTAAAATGACTGGTTCATATGCATGGAGTGTTGTTACATGATAGGAACCCCACGATGCATCCTTTTGCCAACTTAAGCCTACGTTGCCGTAATCTTCCATTGGATCGATTGCTCCTGATTCCAAGCCGACCGCTGCGGTAATTGGCTTGAATGTAGACCCCGGACACCACACTTGCCGGAAGCGATTATACATTGGCTTATTCTCATCCTCGTTAAGTACAGTCCACTGCTCACTCGACAATCCCATAATAAAATCGTTATTGTCATAGGCCGGTGTGCTGACCAAAGCCAATACTTCTCCGGTATAAGGATTCATGGCTACCGAGCAGCTTTTATCTTCCTTAAACTGCTCATGCAAGGAAACCTGTAAATCAGTATCTATCGTAAGCTGGATGTCCTGCCCATGCTGTACCAGGATACAAGCAAGTTCCTCCTTCTCTTTGCCTTCCGAGTTTACAATGTAAATCCTGCAACCGTTCTGGCCTTTCAGTTCACTCTCGAACAAGCTCTCCATTCCGCTTCTGCCGATTACACTATTGGCTGTATAGCCTTCTCCTGCATGCTCCTCTAAATCTTCCGCAGTAACACTTTGAACATATCCGACCAAATGTGCCGCTGCTTCTCCTAATGGGTATTCACGCACTTCAACATCAGATATCATCACTCCGGGAATCTCCAGCAACTTTTCATGCCTTTCTTTCTCCTTTAGGACTTCTTCATCTGGACTGATAGACATTAACTCAATTTCTTCCACTCTTGGAATTGTTTTAATGGGAACAAAAGAATCATCCTTTACCCACTTTGCAGACAGTTTCTTTTCTATCGCTTCCGGTGTGATTTCCACTAGTTCTGCAATCTGTGCGATTGCTTCCTCTCTGTTTTCCAACTTGCCCGGAACGATTCCAACCGAAGATGCTGTACCTTTTCCTGCAAGGACACGTCCGTTCCTATCCAGAATTTCTCCTCGTTCTGCCTGTGTAGTGGAAACTCTTACTTTATCTGTAGATGCCAGATTCGGAAAAATCAGGGAATCATCCCAAACTAACTGATATCCTTCTTCGTCCTTTAGGAAAAGTGCTTTATTCTCAAAGCTGATAGTTCCTGCAACTGTATCGAAAGAAGTCTGGTAGGTTACCGTCATTTGCTCCTCGTCATATGCAATAATCTGGACAGCTATATTCTGGACTTCTATACCTTCATAAATAGCTGAATTTCGAGTTACAAATTTCTCCTGACTGACATTTCCCGATGCCTCAATATGTAGCATTGCATACATTTCTTCATACTCCTGTTTTGGAATATGATCCATGTACTCCACCAGAAGTTCTTCCGGTGTCTTCCAGGCATTTTCCTTTGTTGCCAACATTCCTGCCACACATACTGCAGAAATTACCGCAGCTATTCCTATAACAGCAATCGCAATCCATAGGAGCCTGCTTCTTGTTTTCTTTCGCTTGTTTCTGCTTTTTCCTTTCTTCATATTGACCTCCATTCATTTTGCTTTGCTGATATGGTCATATTCTATTTTCAATGTACGCTATATCTTCAAAATATTACACTTGTAAGATTTTAAACTAAAAAAATTTCTCTCGTATTAAATATTACACCCGTAATATTTTGTGTCAAGCTAATATAACCTATTGTGCTATTTCAAATAAAACGTTTAAAAACTTGTAAAAACCGCAAAGAATCCCTGTTTTTTTGATAAACAAATTTTGTAACTATTCAGTACCTTCATAGTTACGTGCAAAAATCCATTCCAGATCAGCTTCGCTGATGGGATTTTTGCCTTCCAGCCTATGTTTTCTTACGGTCAGCGCAGCAAGTGCGCAGACCTACTGAACAGTTACCAAATTTTTTAGAATATCAGTTCTTTGATTTTTCCAAGTTCGCAGGTTTCACCGAAAATACTGTTTAATGCAATGCAGAGGTTGTATGCCAATACTTTATTAACCAAACGGGTGCATAAGCCCTGAAAGCTTTTGGCAAGTACTCTTTCTGCATTTAACTGACCGCTTAACTGTGAAAAGACAGTTTCTACCCGTCTTCTCAATTTGAAGATCAGCTGACGCACCGATTTTGGCCAGTTTTCTTTACTGTTGGAACGCTTGAGTGCAAAAAGACAGATCGTTTGTTCCTGCATTTCCTGCATGAGTTTTTCGCCAACATATCCTTTATCTGCTAAAATTGTAATATTTGAACAATTATCCACCAGATCCCGTAATCCTTCACGGTCATCTGTGGATGCCGGCGTAATCTCAAATGCAGTAATGTAACCTTCTAATGTGACCAGGGCATGCACTTTATAGCCGAAGTAAGTTTCCTTTTTAGAAGGGCACTTTCCGTAATCAGCACCCTGGCTGCGAAATGTTTTGCAGTATCGTGCACGTCCAAATTTGCAGACTGCAAGCGGAAAACTATCAATAATGCAATAAGAACTGACCGGAACCGGAAAAACAGAGAGCATCTTTTGTCTTAATAATTCGGTTGTCTGCATCAGAGCACGCCTCGTTCTGTTAAAACGACTTCTGCTGCAAAGCTTCGGAAAAAGATGTCTGTAATTCTTTTTCACGAAAGAAAACCAGGCATTTTCAGAATCAACGCCAAGCAACTCACCACAAAGACTAATGGTAATGATTTCCGAATCAGATAGTTTTGCATCTAAAACATGCCGTCGCTTGGCAACCTCAGGAAGTGCAAACTGATGATACAATTCGTCAATAATAACGTAAGTGGTTAAAATAAAGTCTTCAAAAGTTGCAATAACAGTGGTATTATTATTTTGGAACTTCAACATAATGATGCCTCCTTTCGTTGTATTGCCTACAAATAGGATAGCACATTTTGTTGAAGTTTCTTTATATTATTTTATCTAGCACAACAGGTTAAATTAAGATAAGCTTTTGATTTTAATTCGATTATCTACATGTGGAGTGAGGTGTTTTTATGAGAAAGTTTGTTAGAACGTATTCTCCATTTTTAGTATATTTTGTATGTGTGGCTTTGGCTTATTTTCTTTGTTTTTATTTATTTCCCAAATATAATGCGGCCTTAGCCTATTTGGGTTTTTTAATTATATATACATATATTGATATTGGGGTTTTTATTTTAGGTTTTTTTATGGGAAAAATCATTGTCAAACGCAGCATTGACATTAGCTTTTTGCTGTGTGAATATTCCGTTGCGGCGAAGCCGTCTGTCCGGAAAAATGGAAACCACCTGTCCGGATAGGCGGAAACCGCTTTAGGTTATTGCTATGTGCGGCGAAGCCGCCTGTATGTTATTGTGCCTGAGATGGATCCAGTCCATAAACCTCCCTCATGGAAATATCCTTTTCTGGGTCAAGACTCATAATCGGAATCTTGTATGAATCGAATGAGATTCGATCCATGATGGCATCTGTGAGAGGGTTGTCCTTACCACCAAGCTTTTGGTACCAGTCTTCCTCAAGATACTGGGAACAGAAGATCGTGGATGAGTGCTTGCGACGCTTATGAATAAGCTCAAGCAGATTGGCTGAGTCTTTTTCAGTAACTCTCATGAGCAGCCACTCATCCAGGATTAGAAGCGTGGGATTGGTGTATTTTTTCAATGCATCTTTAAAGCGGCCTTCATCTCTGGCCTCTTGTAAGTCCAGGAGCAGATCTGGCACACGGACGTACTTAACGCTGTAATAACGCTTACATGCCTCCATTCCAAACGCACAGGCCAGATATGTTTTTCCACTGCCTGTTGCGCCGGTAATGAAGATGTTACGGTATTCTGTGATGTACTCACAGGTTGCCAGCCGTTCGATCAGGTGGCGGTTTACTTTGCGGTTATGACCGTAATCAACTGCCGCAATCGTTGCGTCTGGCTGCTCGAACTCTGCATTCTTAATCAGTCTTTTCAAACGGCTGTTTTTACGGGATGTATATTCGATATCAACGATCATCCCAAACCGATCATCGAAAGGGATCTCCTTCATGGAGATATCCTGCATCTGGTTACGGAATGCATCGGCCATCGATGTCATGTGCATTTCAATAAGCTTGTCAATTGTACTCTGAT
>OHDH01001100.1_pt1 | contig 10633 bp, 9 predicted proteins | sample 1566921 | NCBI WGS metagenome assembly OHDH01 (sample SAMEA3879585, study PRJEB24766) | human gut metagenome | biome: human-associated habitat; feature: feces | place: USA | collected 1985/1987
AAATAAAGGAAAAAACAGCAATTCCTGTCCATCAGACGGTTGTTTGGGATGGTACAGAAACCCAAATGCCGGGCTATAACATTGATGGGTATACCTATTTTCGCCTGCGGGATGTTGCAAAGATGGTGTCTGCTTATGCAGCAGATGAAAAAAGTTATTTTGATCTGGATTATCAGAAAGAAACCAATACCATCTCCATTGTTACGGGAAAAGGGAAATATATGGATCCTGCCAGAGAAAAAGTTTTTGATGTAGGCACAGAGGAGAAAAAGGCTTTCTTAGCGGATACCACTGTTGTGGTAGATAGACTGAAGGGTCTGACTGATAAAGGAATAGGCGAAGGATATGTAATTGATGGGTATAACTTTTATAAATTAGGCAGGATAGTTGGGGCACTTGGCATGCAGATGAATTGGTGCAAAGAAGAAAATGTGGTAGAGATTGTTTCACTGCCCAAATGGGATCCAAACGAGCCAGTTGTCTATCGAAAACCTGTCATCTATCTTTACCCTGAAAAAACCATGGATGTATCTGTGAAACTGGATTATGCCGGAGATTTGACAGTCACATATCCCACTTATCAAGATGGCTGGCAGGTAACGGCACAGCCAGATGGCACATTGACGAACCATGCCGATGGGCTGGAATATTCCTATCTGTTCTGGGAAGGCAATGGACAGCTGGATGTGGATTTCTCGGAAGGTTTTGTGATAAAAGGGGAAGATACGGCGGCATTTTTGCAGAAAACCCTTTCTGATATGGGATTGACTCCAAAGGAATATAATGACTTTATTGTTTACTGGCTTCCTTATATGCAGGATAATGCTTATAACCTGATTTCTTTCCAACAGGAAAACTACACACAGCAGGCGAAGCTGGATATCCAGCCTGCACCAGATAGCGTCCTGCGAGTGTTTATGGCATTCCGTCCTCTGGAAAAACCTGTGGAAGTAACACCACAAAAATTACAGCCTTTTGAACGCAATGGATTCACTGTTGTAGAGTGGGGCGGTACGGAAGTCAAATAAGTTTTCAACAGCAGCACGGTATTTTGTCGTTGCTGCTGTTTTTATATTAATTCTTTTGTTTTTCTGGAAAAAAGGTATTGACTCTCACATGATGGGATGGTCTATGCTGTTTTTGTGCACAGAAAGAAATAGAAAGGTGGTACGGTACCATGTTAAAAATCGGTGAATTTTCCAGACTGTCCAGAATCAGCATTCGTATGCTGCGTCATTATGATGAAGCGGGCATATTAAAACCCCAAAGCGTAGATCCCGTTACGGGATATCGTTTTTATGGAGAACAGCAGCTTCTGCATGCCTGTAAAATCCAAATCCTGCGCCAGATGGGGTTTGGTGTCAATGCCATTGGTGCGTTTTTAAGTCATTATCACGACATCAACGCGCAGGAGTCATTTTTGCAGGCGCAGAGGGAGTGTTTACTGCAAAAACAGGAAATACTGAAAGGGCAGCTTCGTTTGCTGGACAGTACCATGGAATGGTTTCGAAAGGGTGGTATCAATATGGGTTATGAAGTAGCTTTAAAAACATTGCCAAAACGTTATGTAGTTTCTGTGAGAGACGTAATTCCTTCTTACAGCGCGGAAGGATTGCTCTGGGAGATGCTGCACAGAGAAATGCAGGCGCAGAATATTGCAGAAAATCCGTCAGCTATGCACATGACAGTGTTCTATGATGGGGAATATCGGGAGAGTGATGTGGATATTGCAGTACAAGTGACAGTACCTTCCCATATGGAAGTAAAACTTCCATTGCTGGCAGATGAATTGTCGGAAGTGACCTATGCAGGGGTTGTTTTCCGTGGGCCTTATGAACAGATCACACAGGTAACCATGGCGATTGCGAACTGGGTGGCAGAGCAGGACTATGATTGGGATGGCAATTATTTCATGATTTATCATGTCAGTCCGGCAGAAACGGAGAATCCAGCAGAATATGTAACGGAGTTCTGCTGCCCTGTGAAGAAAAAGAAATAATGAATTGTATATACATGTGTAAAACAATCTGTCCTTTTTGGTTGAAACCCATTTTTTACCGTGGTACAATAGTACAGAATCCTATTATTTTGAACCGAAAGGACGGAATACGACATGAAAAAATTACTGGTTGTGATTGATATGCAGAATGATTTCATTGATGGCGCGCTGGGTACAAAAGAAGCGGAAGCCATTGTGGATAACGTAGTGGCAAAGATTCAGAAATATCCGAAGGATTGCATTTACGCCACCAGAGATACCCATACAGCTGATTATCTGGAAACACAGGAAGGCAAATTCCTGCCCGTTGTTCATTGTGTGGAAGGCACAAAGGGCTGGGAAATCAATGAAAAAGTGGCAAAAGCACTGGAAGGCGCAGTGATTGTGAACAAAGGCACATTTGGTTCTGCGGAACTGGCGGACATGCTGTACTTTGAGACCATTGGACAGGATGAAGTGGAAATTGAGCTCATCGGTCTTTGTACAGACATTTGTGTGGTATCCAATGCTATTTTGATTAAAACAAAACTGCCGGAAGCAAAAGTAACCGTAGATCCTTCCTGTTGTGCAGGGGTTACACCGGAAAGCCATAACGCAGCTTTGCAGACCATGAAAATGTGTCAGTGCGTGGTAGAGTGAGGTGAAGGGCATGAGAGATGAAAGACTGGAAAAGCTGGCAGAAGTGCTGGTAAACTATTCTACCAATGTAAAAGCAGGAGATAAGGTTGCTATTTCCGCAGAAGATTGTGCTCTGCCTTTTATCAAAGCGGTAGCACGGGCAGCGGTGGCAAAGGGGGCTCTGGTGGAATATTATGTGGATATTCCTGATGTAGATGCAACTATACTGAAAAATGGCACAGTAGAACAGTATGCACGTCCCAATATCCGTTTTGGTGCCTGCGCATCCTCTGATGTCTGGATTAGCGCATGGGGAAGTGAAAATACCAAAACCATGCAGTCTATCCCCGCAGAACGGCTGAAAGAACGCAGACTTGCCAACAAAGATAACCGGAAGATTTACTCCGACCGCATGGGCACAGGAGAACTTCGCTGGTGCGGTACCCAGTTCCCTACAAACGGCGACGCCCAAAACGCAGGTATGAGTCTGGAAGAATATGAAGATTTTGTATATCAGGCAGGCTATCTCTATGAAGCCGATCCCGTTGCCAAATGGAAAGAAATGGCGGCAGAACAGGAAAAATGGGTGAAGTATTTGGATGGCAAAAAAGAAATCCATATCCTTTCCAAAAACACAGATATTCGTGTCAATGTGGCAGGCAGAAAATGGATCAATTGCTGCGGGCAGGAAAACTTCCCTGATGGGGAAATCTTCACTTCACCCGTAGAGGATGGCGTAGATGGATATATCACATTCTCTTATCCTTCCATCATTAATGGTCATGAGTTTGAGGAAGTGCGCCTGACTGTGGAAAAGGGCAGAATTGTGGAAGCGGTTTGCAAAGACGCGGAAAAGAACGCAAATCTCCTTTCTTATATTGATACAGATGAAGGTTCTCGGTATTTTGGGGAAGTTGCCATCGGTACCAACTACGGCATCCAGAAACACACCAAAAACATTCTTTTTGATGAAAAAATTGGCGGCTCCATGCATATGGCAATCGGTGAAGGTTTCCAGGAAGCTGGCGGCAAAAACACTTCCGCTATCCACTGGGATATGATCAATGATATGACAAAAGAAGGCAAAATTTACGCAGACGGAGAGCTGTTCTATGAAAATGGACATTTTCTGCCGGAAGTATTGAAATGATGAGAAGCAGGAAGCAATCGATCAGGTTGCTTCCTGTTTTTTTCATGGAATTTGCCCATGACAGAAGGACAGGATTGTGCTAAAATAAGGACAGAATTTTGTTGGAAACCTTTGGAGGTGAAATCATGGATAAACACCGTACAGCCGTTGCTGCCGGGCATATCTGTTTGGATATTACGCCTGTTTTTCATGGCGGCAGAGGAACCCAGATGGACAAGATTTTGGAACCGGGCAAGCTCATTGACGTAGGAGCGGCGGACATTCATACAGGCGGTGCCGTAGCCAATACAGGACTTGCCATGCAGAAATTGGGCATTGATACAAAGCTCATGGGCAAGATTGGTGATGATGCATTGGGAAAGACCATACTATCTATTTTGGAATCCCATCATGCGGCAGAAGGGATGATTGTGGATGCAGATGCTACTACATCTTACAGTATCGTCCTTGCCATTCCTGGTATTGATCGTATGTTTCTGCATCATCCCGGCGCGAACCATACTTTTTCTTATGATGATCTGGATTTTAAGGAAATTGCCAAGGCAGATTTATTCCACTTTGGGTATCCGCCTATCATGCGGAATATGTATGTGAACAATGGGAAAGAGCTGGTACGTATATTTCAGAAAGTTCACAAATCAGGTGTGCTGACTTCTTTGGACTTGGCGGCAATAGATCCTTCTTCTGAAGCGGCTCAGCAGAACTGGGAAGAAATCCTGCGGCAGGTATTGCCTTATGTGGATTTCTTTGTGCCTAGCATTGAGGAATTGTGTATGATGATTGCACCGGAGACTTACGCAAAGTGGCTTGAGAGAGCAAATGGCAGTGATGTAACGGGGATTTTATCCTTATCGGATATTTTGCCTTTGGCAGAAAAACTGCGGTCAATGGGCGCGAGAAATTTTCTCATCAAATGTGGCGCACCGGGGTTGTATTATGACATGGCGAATGCAGAAGTACAGCAGGAACTGGAAGAAAAAAGCGGATTATCTTTCCTGAACTGGGCGGGAAAATCCGGTTTCGAGAAAAGCTATACACCGGACCAGGTGCTTTCTGGCACAGGAGCAGGGGATACTACCATTGCGGCTTTTCTCAGTGCGCTTTTGCAGGGATATGACTTGGAAACCTGTCTGCATTTGGCGTCAGCCACAGGCGCAAGCTGTGTAGCGGCTTATGATGCCCTCAGCGGCATCAAACCCTTTGCGGAGCAGTTGGAACATATGAAGAATGGATGGAAAAAACAAGATTTGTTGAAAATGGAGGAAGAAACATGTTAGCAAATTTGAATGATGTATTGCGTCCTGCAAGAGCAGGGAAATATGGCGTTGGACTTTTCAATGCAGTGAATCTGGAAATGGCAAAAGGTGTTTTGCAGGCAGCGGAAGAAAATCAGTGCCCTGTCATTATTGGTACAGCGGAAGTGCTGCTGAATACAGCTACATTGGAAGAAACAGCAGATATGCTCCTGCCTATGGCAAAACGGGCATCTGTGCCTGTGGTGCTGCATTTTGACCATGGTTTGACTCATGACTTGTGTGTGAAGGCATTGGAACTGGGATTTACTTCTGTGATGTATGACTGTTCCACAGATACATATGAAAATAATCTGAAGAAAGTGAAAGAAATGGCAGACATTGCCCACAGTTACGGCGCAACACTGGAAGCAGAACTGGGACATGTAGGGGAAGCAGCCGGACATGATCCTTCTGCTTTTTACACAGATCCTGCACAGGCATTGGAATTTGTTCAGCATACAGGCTGTGACGCCCTTGCCATTGCAGTAGGCACAGCCCATGGGGCTTATAAATTCCCTCCGAAACTGGATTTCGCCCGTATCGAAACCATTGCGGCACAGATGGATACACCTCTGGTGCTTCATGGAGGTTCTGGTTTGACGGATGAGGATTTCCGTCATGCCATTGCCAGTGGTATCAGCAAGATCAATATCTTTACAGACATCAATGTAGCATATGCGGAAGGTGCCAAAAAAGCACTGGCAGCAGGAGCTGTTTCTGCAACAGATATGTTCCCTTATCTGGTGGAAGCTGTGAAAGAAGCAACTGATAAAAAAATGAAACTGTTTTCTATGAAATAAAAATAGACTTCTTGTAAGAAGCAGTGACACAATCAATACAAAAATAATAGCCGGAATCCTTGATTTTAAGGATTCCGGCTATATTTGTTTTTTATGAAACAATCAGGTAGAAATTAAGGATTACTCTTTGGAACCAATTTTACAAAGTGATAACTTTCCAAAATCTGAAAATACTTAGCGATACGGGGGTAGAGGGGTTCTGCCTCTTTTCCGAATTCAGCCTTTACTTCCAGTGCCAGATCCGCAACGCTTTTCTGTCCATCCATGCGGGGCCAGAGAAAACTGCCCATGGTATCCAGATGAACCTGTGTGTATTTCGGTTTTTTGAATACCTTCTGTGCGATGCTGTGGAACAGGCCGCTGTTTTCTACCATCAGGGTTACGACTCCATCCTCTGCTGTTTGCCAATTCTCGATGTTATGGGATGGAATCATATCCAGATAATTGATTTGTGGTGTTTCTTTTTTCTTTTTCATGCTTATTTCTTCACCCTGTTTTTACCCCAAAGGGAGGATTTCAACAGTGTCAGAATGATCAGAGCCAGTACAACGATGCTGCCGATTACGCCCAGGCTGAAGCCTTTCAGGATGCTGGAAGGATCGATTGTGAATACTGCCAGAATTGCCAGTGCGATACCAACCAGACCTTCGCCGGCGATCATACCAGCGCAGTACAGAGTACCGTCGTTGAGCTGTGCGTCTTTTGTTTTCTGGTCTACGTTCTTTCTTCTGTTCATCAGCAGATTGATGATACCGCCAATCATGATACATGCATTCAGCTGAACGGGAAGATACAGACCAACAGCAAAAGGCATTACAGGTACACCAACGATTTCAATGCCAATAGCAATGAATACGCCGATGAATACCAGAGACCAAGGCAGGTCGCCGCCCATGATACCTTCTACGATCATTTTCATCAGTGTTGCCTGAGGCGCAGGGATTTCTGCTGTGCCGTAGCCCCATGCTTTGTGAAGCAGGTACAGAACGCCGCCGATTGCCAGGGAAGAAGCCAGGATACCGATCAATTCACCGATCTGCTGTTTTTTAGGTGTTGCACCCAGCAGGTAACCTGTTTTCAAGTCCTGAGAAGTGTCACCAGCCAGAGCTGCGATAACACAGATAACGGAACCGATGGCAATGGCGCCTGTCATACCTTCGATACCTGTCATGCCCATGGATTTGAGCAGCAGTGTTGCGATTGCCATACCGGAAACAGGGTTGTTGGAGCTACCTACCAGACCAACCATACGAGCGGAAACGGTTGCAAAGAAGAAACCGAATACAACGATCATGATTGCGCCTGCCAGGTTAACAGGGATTGCAGGGAACAGCCAGATAACCAGAGCAACAGCAGCGATGCTGATCAGGATGACATTCATAGGCAGATCCTGATCTGTACGTGCTGTGCCGTGTGCGCCGCTGTTTTTCAGACCCTTCATTGCCTGCGCGAAAGTACGGCAGATCAGAGGGAAAGATTTGATCAGGCTGATCAGACCACCAGTAGCGATGGCACCTGCACCGATGTAACGCACATAGCTGCCCCAAATGCCGCTAGGGCCGCTTTCTGCAAAGATCTGCGCGATTGTTGTGGTACCGGGATACATAACAATGTCGCTGCCGAACAGCAGAATGATAGGGATCAGTACACACCAGCCGAACAGACCACCTACGAACATGTAGGAGGAAATTCTGGGGCCTACAATGTAACCAACACCAATCAGCGCAGGGTAAATCTGGGTACCAATCTGACCGCCCAGACTTTTGAATGTGTAGTTGATTTCACTGGGAACCAGTTTCAAGCCGTCTACAATGAATTTGAAGATAGCTGCGAAGCCCATGCCTTTGAATACGGTGGAAGCGTTGGAACCGCCTTCTTCACCAGCCAGCAGTACGTCTGCACATGCTGTACCTTCGGGGTAGGGCAGAGTTGCGTGTTCCTTTACGATCAGCGCGTTACGCAGGGGGACCATGAACATAACGCCCAGGATACCACCGCAAAGTGCGATGACAGTAATTTCAATAAGGCCGGGGTTTTCCCCTTTGCCTTCAGCTGCCCACAGGAACAGAGCAGGCAGAGTAAAAATTGCACCGGCTGCCAGGGATTCACCGGCAGAACCGATTGTCTGTACGATATTGCTTTCCAGAATGGAGTTTTTCTTCATGATGATACGGATGATCGCCATGGAGATAACTGCCGCAGGGATGGAAGCAGATACAGTCAGACCAACGCGAAGACCTAAGTATGCATTTGCCGCACCAAAGACAGGACACCAACGATAACAGATGTCACTGTGATTTCCGGGGTTACTTTCTCCGCCGGAATGTAAGGTTTGAAATCTTTGTTTTCGTTCATGTTTCTCTTCCTTCTTTATGATTCTTTTTGATTGGCCAACAAGTACCAGTATAGTATAAAAAGATATGTATGACAAGTGTTTTATGCATATTTTTATGAGTTTTTCTGTGGAATTATCGTAATTTCCATTTATTTACAGCTGATTTTTTGAGAGTTTTTATGTAAATTGTATATAAATAAATACTTTTCGTCATGAGAATGATGGAATTACAGGGCTTTTTCGTGAATGGAAATGAAAAAATAGACAATAAATTGGAATGTATATGAAAATGTATGTTTGCATAAAAACGCATAATACAAAGTGTGAAGATTTGCTGTGAATCAGAAGTGAAAATCCCTGTTTTCGTGTAAGAATATGAAAAATGGCAAGGAAAAGTTAATCCCATTGGGAGTTGCTATATCAGACATTCACCAAAAAAGAAGTGTGCAGTTTAGGGGCATCCTCATAAGAAAACAAAAAGCTGAAATTCTTATATATAAAAGAATTTCAGCTTTCTTATTTTTATAAAAGTTTTATCTGGTATGTTTTCTTATGAGGACTGCCGTCGCAATTCCCCCTAAGAAATCAGGGAAAAGAAAAACAATGTTTTCTTAAGGGGTATCTGCTTCGAAAATCCCTTTTACTGTTCCCTATCTCATTTTTACTTTCAGAAAATATCAATCGTCATAATCTTTTTCTGCTTTCAGAACATTGCCGTTTGTAGCATCGATTTCATAATCGTATTCCATATTGCCTACGCGGAATTCGATTTCATATTTCTGTCTGCCGTCATCATAATCCAGTTCGGTTTTTTCATACCGTACATTGGAAGAGGAAACACCGGCATGTTTCAGAGCGATTTTTCTCGCTTCGTCTGCGGAGATCACTTTGCTTTCGGGTTTTGTTGTCGGTTTCCAGGATTCTGCATCATAGTCAACTTCTACGATTTTGCCTGTTTCCGCATCGATGGTGTAATCATATTCCCGATTGCCTTTGTAAAACTCTACTTCGTAGTATTTTTTGCCGTTTTCATAATCTGTGCCCGCTTTGACAAATTTCACCTGATTTGCTTTTAGACCAGCATCTTTCAGAGCAACTTCTTTTGCTTTTTCCAGGCCGATGTCTTTTGTTTCTTCAGGACGTGTCCAACCGTCTACATCGTAGTCATGATCCAGAACTTTGCCGTTTTTCGCGTCAATTTCAAAATCATATTCTTTGCTGTCAGTGTAGAATTCCACGTCATAGATCCAACGTCCATCTTCATAATTCAGTTCTGCACGGATGAAGGTAACATCTTTCGCCAGCAGATTGCTGTATCCCAGTGCGATGTTTTTCGCGGATTCTCTGCCGATATATCCTTTTGCGATTTCTTCTTTTTCTGTTTCAAAACTGTCTGCGTCAGTTACAGTAAAATCACCGCTGAGGGTAATGGTCTTTGTGCTGTTATTCCATACCACATCTTTATTCATGATCTCGCCGATAGCACGCAGAGGCAGGTATGTGCTGCCATTGTACAGAATCGGATATACCCGCTGGCCAGTTACAGAATAGAATTCTTTTTCATCGTCTTCCACTACAATGGTGAAGTCAGGGCGTTCCTGCACACGGATATCTTTTTTGCCAATATAGGGATTGTCTTTGTTAGAAGAAGTGGAATCCCTTTCACCGCTGATGGTGATGACTTTATTCTTTTCATCCCAGTTTACATTTTTGCCCATCAATTCGCCAATGGCACGCAAAGGCAGATAGGTTGTGCCTTCATACAGGATAGGATACACCGCATCGCCGCTGGATGTTTTAAAATCCACTTCGTCCCCATCCACAACGATGGTAAAATCAGAGCGAAGCTGTGCATCTGCGGTACGGATTGTTGCCCCAAAAGTCGGTACTGCCATTGTTGCTACCAAAATTGCTGCTGTTACAATCGCAAAACGTTTCTTCATAAATAAGACCCCCTTTTCCAAACTCATCTCCTAGTTTTTTGATATAATTTATTTGACATCATTATATCACACTATGGGATTAATTTCCAGTCACTTGTATATTTTGAAATACAACTTCAATCAATTTGTAATCTGGTTGTAATATAACAAAAAAAGACAAGCATTTCTGCTTGTCTTATCAGTGGGCGGAGAAGGATTCGAACCTTCGAAGCTATCGCAACAGATTTACAGTCTGCCCCCTTTGGCCGCTCGGGAATCCACCCATGTAGTGAAGTTATTTTTCGTTTATAAAATTCCGACCTGACATTGCTCGCAATGTCACGAGGGATTTTATGAAAAATGACGGAACGGTTTTTCTTTCGCCAGAAAGAAAAAACATACCTTAGCAGCGTAGTGAAGTTATTTTTTTATAAAAATCCTGCACTGTGAACGCTCAAAATAGAATAGTGATGATTTTCAACCTATACTCCATAGAAAGGAGGTGATCCAGCCG
>OHDH01001102.1_pt1 | contig 10622 bp, 10 predicted proteins | sample 1566921 | NCBI WGS metagenome assembly OHDH01 (sample SAMEA3879585, study PRJEB24766) | human gut metagenome | biome: human-associated habitat; feature: feces | place: USA | collected 1985/1987
CATCTCCGCCTTCATCGGCTTTCCAAAATAGAATCCCTGGATCAGCTGAACCTTTGAGCCCATCAGCGCATCTAACTGTTCTTTTGTTTCCACACCTTCCACACAGACATTCACATGGATCGCTGTTGCAAGTTCTCCGACCATTTTTACAAATGCATTGGAGAAATCATCTTTTCCGATATCAATGATAAAGCAGCGGTCGATTTTTATGACATCGATCGGCATCTCCCTGATATGGTTTAAAGATGAATATCCCGTACCGAAATCATCGAGAGCAACACGCACACCAAGATGCCTGATATCCGCAAGGATCCGTTTCATGCGGCTCATATCGTTGACTGCAAGACTTTCCGTCACTTCCAGAGTCAGATTCTGTGGGGTGATCCTCGTCTCCTCGATCACACGCGCAATCCGCTCCACAATATCGTTCTGTAAAAGCTGTACGACAGACAGATTGACATTCACCTTATACTCTGGGTGACCCATATCATTCCAGTATTTGCAGTGGATACATGCCTCCCGCAGGACGAATTCTCCGATCGGATTGATCAGGCCTAAATACTCTGCAAGCGGAATGAAATCTGCCGGCGGGATCAGACCGAGTTCGCCGGAATTCCAGCGGATCAGTGCCTCCGCACCGGCACATGGATTTCCCTCTTTTGTAATATTTACAATCGGCTGGAAATATACCTCAAATTCACTGAAAGCATTTCGTGTGGCATTGCGCATGTTTTTTTCAAGGTCAAGCCGTTTGTAAGAGGTGGACTCCACGTTGTCATCATAAAACTCGATACGGTTCTTTCCTGCACATTTTGCAGAATAAAGTGCAATATCGGCTTTCTTGATCAATTCTTCCACCGTATCCCCGTCTGCCGGGAAGCGAACGACTCCCATACTCATCGTACAGTAATAATCCGTCCCTTTTAGCATCCACGGTTTCGTGAACAGCGCCTTGATCTCATCTAAGATCTGCTGGAGCATCGCCATATGATGATGCGCCAATATGATAATGAACTCATCACCACCCATACGGTAACAGTTATTCTCCACACCGGGAATTCTCTGCAGACTGCCGGAAATATTCTTAAGCAGCACATCTCCATACTGATGACCGAGTCCGTCATTGATATGTTTAAAATCATCCAGATCGATGTAAAGCAGCGCTCCCTCACCGCCAAACTCCTTCGTCTGACGGATATAACGCTCTAAATCCTGTTCACAGCGCATCCGGTTATACAATCCGGTCAGGAAATCATTGTTTGCCTGACGCTCAATCTTCTGCTGATACAGCTTTTTGTCTGTCACATCATAAATGGTACACAAAAGGACCTTTCTTCCATCCACCCAGTTAATCCTTGTACTGTGCAGATCAAACCAGCGGTTTTCTTCTTTCGAATAAACCTCCCTGAAATACAGGCTGTCCTCCGATTGCGCTCCCTGTCTTAAACATTCCTCAATACCTGCACTTCGCACATCTTCCCCAAATGCTTTACGAAAGTGCTGGTTTGTATACAGGATCGTATTTTCCTGTGTATCCATCACATAGATCCCACATCCCACATTTTCAAGGATTGCTTCTAACGATGCATACGAACTGGCAAGTGAATTTTTTGCAATGCGTTTTACCAGAATCGTCTGTATGATTCTTCGGACATCATTGACAAACTTGATTTCTCCGCCGTCCCAGATGCGCTCTTTTTCATCCTCGCAAAAGCAGACGTACATTCCCGTTTTCCCGCTGACGTCGATTGGAAGGAATAACCCGGCTTTCATCTTCTGTACTTCAAACATTCTGCGGAACGCTTCCGGCATCATTGAATCTGCCGAAATCATATATGGTTTTCCATTAAAAAATGGCAGTTCTTCTTTTGAAATGTTCTGTGATGCCTCCATCCGTGATTCTCTTCCCGCAGAACAATACTCGCTGATCATGTTGACCGTCGTGCCGTCTATATTTTCCCGGAATAAAACAGCCGCTGAAATTCCAAGATACTCACATGCTTCTTTTAAGATATCATGAACAATCTTATCAAAACCCTCCTCCGACTCGAGCATACGGACGATTGCCGTCATCGCCTCATTGCGTTTTAATTCCGTCTCCATCTGTATTTCCGACTCCCGGCTCTTTAAAAATGCCTCCTGCGCCAAAAGTTCTTCTAATTTGACGGCAAACATCTGCTTTGACAGCGTCTCTAAAAACTCGATCGACTTATAATAGCGTTCCGGTGTTGTCCGCATAATATAATCCGGCACATCGCAGCCGGCATCTTCCATAACGCCGGTCACGATCCAGATCGCAGACACCTCTCCACTTACCTTTACTGCCACTCCACACATCCGGATCCCGTCTGCCCCACAATCCTCTTCGATCACACTTTCGATCCTGCTGTTTAACAGCCTCTCTAACAGTCCGATATGTCTGTCCATGTCGATCACACTGCCCAGATACTCAAGTTCTTCCTTTGAACCATATGTTTTCGTCACTTCCGTGCGATTTTTGTCAAGACATCTTAAATACAGGTTATTTGCGTCGCAAAACCGATCCTGCAGATTCTGCATCAGTGTTGCATCCAAAAGTACCTGTTCTGATTTCAAAACATCCTCTTCCTTCTTCCTGCTCAAAAATGCCATTTCCCTCTACCTCTTTATTCCAACGATATACAGACTAAAATGACGCTTTTCCGAAATCACAAATTCCTGTATCAGCCTGTATTCCGTATGCAGACGAAGTTGTTTCTTTACCATACCTTCCTCATTTGAATAAAAAATCATCACTCCGCCCGGTGCTAAAATTTCTTTCGACTTTTCAAAAAAAGAAGCATACAGTGCGTCCATCTCACTTCGTGACTGTTTCCCCCGCACCGGCATATTGGTAATAATCTCATCAAACAGATAATCGTGTTTAAAATCAAAATAATCTCTATGGATAAAATTGATCTTTTCCCCTGCCAAAGAAGCGTTCTCCCTTGCGCCTTCGATTGCCGGTCCAAAAATATCGATTCCGTACTTTTCTCTTGCCGGTTGTGCAATGTCCCTCTCAATAAGCATCGTGCCGACTCCGCAAAACGGATCTAAAATCTGTGCGTTCTCTTTCAGATAGGGTTTTGCCAGCGATACAAGCATCGCTGCAAGTGACGGATGGATAGATGCCGCCACCACATTTTTCCGGTAGGAAAAACGTCGCATCGGAATGGTATACAATTTTAAAAATGGTGCAAAACTTCCATCTTTTTTCTTTATCAGACGAATCTCTGTCTCATAATCACCGGTCGAATTGATCAGCCATCTCGCCGACACACGCTCTAACTGTATCGCGAACTTTTTCGCAAAAGAAGCTCTTTTGTCATTCTCCATATCAGCCCGGATCTCCACGCGGAACCGAAACGGCGTACCCTGCTTATGACACTCCTTTAAGAAATCCCCAATACCGCTCTGCCACACCTCATCCGCCAGCACTTCTGCCTGTTCTGCTTCCTGTTTTAAACGAATTGGAAACAATAGTTCACGGTAAGTTCTAAGGTTCGCCATAGCGCGTACATCCTTTGTATACACTGCCACTCCAAGCGGATGTTTCGCCGTTTTTCTCCGGATATCCGCCGGAAGTCCCCCGATTTCCTTTAATGTCACATCCGTACGCGCATGTCCCGTCAGCAGCAGCATCTCATGCGGGTTTTTAAATCCCGTAAAAGTGTGGTCTGTGCTTTCTTCTGCCTTTTCCAACAGTCTGCTAAGTGCGCGGACTTCCTCATCAATATGCTTTTTTTCTTCTGCTGCCGGGGTATAAGAAAGAAGTTCTTCCATTCTCGTTTTGAACCGTTCCTGATATGCCGTAATGTCAAGATAAGCAAGTGCCTTTAAATACGTGCTTTTTACAAAAAGAGTCTGCTCCCTTTCATATGCCGTAACAAGTGCATCTGCAGCCCCCATCCATTCCAGTTCCCCAAGGATCATCGCCACATTTTTGCGCACCTTTGGATCTTCTTCCTCTAATAATTCTAACAGCAATCCGCCATCCCCGATCATCGATACAAATTGCTCTTTTGCCGCCTCATCTTTGATCTGGGCACGCAGCCCAACAAGGTTTTCGCGGAGGTTTTCTCTTTTTTGTAATGCTTCGTAATATTTCTCTATCATACTGCTTCCTTCGACATAATTGATACACCCATTTTACTGTATTTCCTCTGTTTTTGCAATACCGTTGGTCTCTATGTAATCGACAAGATCCGACTTAAACTGCTCCCATGCAGCCTCATTTTCCACATAATATTTCGGACATGCCTTTCCTGTTACATCATAATGTCTGATCACATCATCCGTAGTCAGATCATAACGTCCCATCAGCCATGTTACCAGATGAACCAGCGATCCATAAGTCGCATCCGTAAATTTTCCCGTATCATCCGGAATACAGCACTCTATGGAAACCGTATCGCTGTTTCTGTCGTTTGAAGCATATGCAATCTCATTGCATGGAATACACTGGATGATTTCTCCGCTGATTCCGATGACAAAATGGCTGCTTGCATGTGTCTCCCCGGATTGTGCCAGTCCTTCAAAATAATCCCGGTTCTGCTGTGCCGTTGTTCCCGGATTTGCCGTATAATGCACGACGATCCCGTTTACTTTTTCCAGTGCCGTTCCCGGTCTTGAATATTCATTGTAGTCTAAAAGCTCCACAGAAAAATCCGGGCGGTCTGCAATATATTTCGTTTCCTCTGCCACGATCTCTTCCTGCGCCTGTGCCGTCCTGTGGGACAGACGCCATCCCCCATACAAAATAACGCCCACAAATACAGCTCCTGTCAGAACCATCACACTGCGCGCAAACATCTGCTGCCTTTTCCGCTTTTTCTGTCTTCTTCTTCTCGCTTCGTTTTTCCTCTTTTCCGCTTCACGTCTGCGGACTGCTTCTCCCTGTTCCATATTCTCCCCTTTTCCCAGGTCAGAAATATTTTGTATAATTTTTTTATTTTACCTGTTCCTTATGGCAAAAAATGTTCATTTTTTATTTCTTAAGTAATATTATACAATTTCATTCTGTAAAAATCAGTAAAAATACCCACTTGTTGTTTTTCTGTTTTTGTGAATTTTTCATTCGCTCATTCCATTTTTGTATATATTGTACAATCTTTCATATTATTTTTTGTTGTTTTTCCCGATGCATTGTGCTATATTATAGAAAACAAATAAGGAGGTGTATTGTATGACATATGCAATCGATCCGGCAATGTCTTTTTGCGAAGTTATTTCTTTCTATGAGAAATATATCGACGAGACAAAAGCCGCTGGAAAAAAACCTGTATCTTTCCTGCATTTTCTCACAGGCAGATACTAAAAGCCGGTTGATCAGGCCGTCAGCTTATGAAAGCTGTCAGGTGCCCTGTCACCCGGCTTATTTTTTACATAATCTGTGCAAGCAGACCTTTTACGGAAAATACATCTTCAAACAAAAATGATTCCCCTAACATTTCAATATTTTCTTCCGAATGTTCCACTTCTTTTGCGTAAACTTTCGTTGTTTCTATGCGATCCTGTAAATCAAATTTCTGTCCGTTTTTCATCCAGACCATAACATCCATATCACGCACCATCAAAAATGAGGCAACTGCAAACTGAGCTTTTTCAAGCAGATTATTATCGTAGAATGCCCTCATAAAATAGCGGAAAGTATAATATACCATCAGATGTTCATACTGATATTCATTTTCCATCTGCGCTTCCATGAAAGCACGATGTGTCTTTTCATAATTTTCTTCATGATAAAAAGCTTTCAGCTCTTCTTCCATCCCAGACCATGCATCACCGATGGATTCAAGCTCCTCGTATTGGGACAGCCGCTGTAGAAATGCCTCATACAGGCTGATTTTTTCCGGTTCCTCCTCTTTGGGTACTGTCTCAAATAATTGTTTCTGCATCTGACAGCAGTAATTCAGATACACCGCGATACGCTCTGCAATCGGGCGGCTGCGATCCTGAAGCAGTCCGATTGCATGCGACCTTACTGATTCGAGTTTTTCTGCAAGCTCATCATCGCCATCTTCCCACTCATATTCATCATAGTCCTCCGAGAGAATCTGCTCATCAAATCCGATCTGTTCTGTATCTGAAAAGACAATTCTTCCAACCTCTCCACAGGATAGACATAAAACTTTTTCTCTTGTTTTCGGATACTCCGTTGTAAACCTCGGATACTCTGTGCATACTTCTGAAAGCGAATCCTCCCCTAAAGTCAGACACACCTCACAGAGTCCTTTCTCATTCAGAAGCGGGCACCATCCCTCTTCATTCAATACAAAACTTCCATCCTCGCTGATCGACGCACGGATTTTTTCTGCCATCGGTCCTTTCAGATCTTTATAATAATCCAGGGTATCTTCGTCAATATCAATTTCCCATCCTCTGCAGCAATTATCCGGACATTTGTCCGCAATACACCGAAAATTCTTATAATATGAAGGCACTCTAAAAACCATTTTTCTTTTTGTTCCTCTCTATGTATTTATCAATCTTCCCTGAAATGACTACTTAACATATACCCAATGCACCAGACTCCGCCTGCCAGCGAAAGATATATAAATCCCTCGATCAGGGCCGCCACCAGTCGTCCCAAAGACATACTTCCCGGACCGGTCAGGATCTTATAGCCACCTACATAACACCAGCCTAATACACCTAATGCATAACTAAAAGCCGCAGCAATCATTCTCCATGAAAACTTCATTTTACTCTCCATTTCTAGCCCGTTCCTCAGGGCATCTCAAGTTTGTGCGCAAGCACAAATCTTGTGTGTGAAAAATCTTATTTTTCACACTACTCTCCATTTCATTTTCTTTATTCCATCAGTAATACGATTTCCTGGTTCTTTCGCGTTTCGGGTACATCAATGATTCTCTGGTTCGAAGATCCTCTGAAATTCAGGGAAATATCCTTTTTTTCTAAAATAAAAGGTCCATCCACCATAACATCGATCATTGACAGGAAGGGCTCTGACGCCTCACAATACACCTTTCCTCCCGGAAGGAAATCCTCATACAGATATCCACTGTATGCCCAGATATTTTTATCCGGCAATTCTTTTTTTATTCTCTGTAACAGAGGAAGCAGTCCCTGCTGATTCTCCGGCTCACCCGGATCTCCGCCAAGCAGCGTCAGCCCTGCAATATAGGACGGTGCTAACGCCTGCACGATCTCATCCTCTGTCGTTTTTGTAAAAGGCTTACCATAAGAAAAGTCCCATGTTTCCTCATTAAAACACTCTTTGCAGTGATGTCTGCATCCGGACACAAACAAAGACACCCTCACGCCCGTGCCATTCTCAATAGAACAGGGTTTGATCTGCGCATAGTTCATCTTTTATTCCTCCTTTTTCCGGGATCTGCAGGATTCCCGGATCACTAACTCCGGCTTTACAAGGATCTGTCTTTCTGACTCCGGGATGCTTCCCTCTTTCAGCAGTCCAAGAAGAAGTTCTGCAGCCATTTCACCTAATTTTTCCTGCGGATGCGCCACCGTGGTAAGCGGCACTTTTCCACTTGACGCAAGATAAGAATCATCGTACCCCGTCACTGACACATCTTCCGGGACTTTCAGTCCGGCATCTTCTAATGCCCGGATGACTTCAAGTGCGATCTGATCGTTATAGGATACCACACTGTCAAAAAAATGCACACACCGTGTCTTAGCCATATGATACATCTGCTCATAGGGATGCGTTTTCCGGTCTTCCGTATAAAACCATACCACTTTATCCGGGTCATACGCAATCCCTGCTTCCTGTAAAGCCTGCACATACCCTTTGTGCCGCTGCTGTCCCTGCGTATCATCCGCTTTAAATATCCCTATGATGTGATGGTGCCCCAGTGAGATCAGATATCTTGTAACCAGATATCCTCCAAGGCAGTCATCTAAAAGGATATGGGGCTTTTCTGCAAGCTGCGCATAACTGCCCTGAATAAATACATATGGAATCCGATATTCATCCAGCGTCTGGTATAAATTAATATGTTTGCAGAAGATCTGACTTTTGCTTGGTTCTATGATCAGCCCATCAATTCCCTTCTGCAATAATTCTTCTAAACATTTTGCTTCCATATTTCTGGAATTTCTTGTATTCTTTAAAAGAATACTATATCCATTTTCCGTAAGGACTTTATCAATTCCCTGGATCACTCTCGGGAAAATATAATCAGACAGATATGTCGTGACCACTGCTATATTTTTTGTTTCACCCGTGCGTCTCGCCATCTCCGAACAAAACGTTCCACGTCCATGTTCCGCATAAATATATCCCTCGTTCTGAAGAATCTGCAGAGCTTTCCGTACAGTCTGTCTGCTTACCTGATATGTCCCGGAAAGTTCATTTTCCGATGGCAGTTTTTCTCCCGGCTTTATTTTTCCTGAAACGATCTGTTTTCTTAAGTCCTCCATCAGATCATAATATTTTAACTTTTTATCCATATATCTGCTCCCGGATTCCGGTTTTATATCTCATTCCCCACTGCCTGCTTTGCTAACATATCTGCTTCCTCATTGCCATCGATACCGGAATGTCCTTTTACCTTTACAAAACGGATCACAATCACATTTCTCACCGATGCCACATAATCACGGTATGCTGCTGTCCCTTTTTTATTGCACTTCCACGCACCGGTTGCCCACATTTCGATTCCCATGTAATCATAATAAATCGTTACTTCCGGCAATCCTAATTCGACCGCTTTTCTGATCGCAGCCATACTGCCGCAGATTTCCCCTGCGACATTGCGCATCGCTGCCATCTCTGCATCCTTATCACTCCCCTGCAGCACTTCTTTTATGCCATCATGAATCAGAAAGCCACCATATCCGTAGACATGCGTTGCCACATTGTAAGAACCATCCACAAACGCATAGACAGACGGCATTGCCCCAGCTTCCTGCTGCATTGTTTTCTTCATTGCATTTTGCATCTTTGGCGCAGCATCTGCTCCGGTATATGTCGCAGCTTTGGCAAAAGCCACTGCTTCTTCTCTTGTTTTAAAACTCTTATATACTGCTCCAGGAAAGCCGTCCACCATCGCTTTACATTCTGCCCAGCTCTGGTACACTCCCGGTTTTCTTCCTTTTTTTACTGCATAATATTTTCCTGGCATCTTTTCCTCTCTCTGACATTCCACTTTTTATTACTGCACTGTTTTTATAAAAATACTTCCACACTAATCCCAATGACGCAATTCATAATATAAAATGCCATACAGTTCCCTCACATAATAGGTGGGAAAATATACAAAAAATGTATGTGCCGGGGTACTGTAACTTTTCATTCCCAGCCTGGCTGCCATCTGATTCGCGCGATATTCATGAAATTCACTGGTAACCAGTGTCACAGTCATATCAAGTCCACGGTCTTTTAAAATTTCTCCGGTATATTTTAAATTTTCTTCCGTCGTTGTAGATCGTTCTTCTAAAATCAGACGATTTTCACTGATTCCCCGTTTTGTCAGCACTTCATACATGCACTGTGCTTCCGTGATATCTTCACCCGGTCCTCTGCCACCGGACAAAATACATACTGCATCTTTATTTACACTCAGATAATCATATGCAGCATCAATACGTTCCTCTAATATTCTGCTTGGTTTTGTACCTTTTACACTGCATCCTAAAACAACAGCTGTCGTATTTTGCGGCGGAGTGTGTAATGCTGAGTGGATCATCAGAAATGTCTCTGCCAACACTGTCATGATCATTATAAGTACAAGGACAAGCAGGAAAACACATATCCAGTGTGTTTTCCTGCCATTCCACAATATCAAAGCTCTCCTGTTCATACGCCCGAAAAAAATTCCATAACATAACAGGAATAACGAGATCAGAATCCCGGTCGCCGTTCCTATATTAAAAATTCCTTTGCATAACAGCGGCGCGAAGAACCAGAATAATAAAATGCCTCCGACCGCTATAATGACCATCTGTACACCGCGCATGAATTTCCTTTCTACATAAGCTCAAGTTTACAGTTTGCACGCATTTTCAACGGACATTCATAAACATTTTCATTTTTTTCTTTTGCAATGTAGGAAAGCGGACATTTTCTGCAGTCTCCCTTTGTAAAATCGCCTGCCACCTCAAATTTCAACACTGCTGTCATCGTCCCCTTTTTTTGGTTTTCCTTGCGGATATGATCCCAGGCAAGCACCTGTCCGCATCCCGGACATTTATCAGTTCCTACTGTAACTGCCCTCTTACAGGTCGGACAGCCATAGTATGGTTTACCGCTCTGATCCAGTATCTCTACCACATCTGATGGAAACTGTTTGATCAGCTGTTCTCTTATATCGTCCTGCATATTTATTTCCTCCTTTATCCCAATGCGACATCTAATATCATCATGATCAGAAAACCTGCCGCAAATCCAATCGTATTAATATTGGAATGTTCTCCTTCTGATGCTTCCGGAAGAAGCTCTTCCACGACCACATAGATCATTGCCCCTGCTGCAAATGCAAGCAGATATGGCAGCATATGTGTGATGATTCCGGCTAAAATAATCGTAATTCCCGCCGCGATCGGTTCTACCACACCGGATGCCACGCCATACCAGAAGGCTTTTTTTGTACTGCCGCCTTCACTTTTCAGCGGAA
>OHDH01001105.1_pt1 | contig 10595 bp, 8 predicted proteins | sample 1566921 | NCBI WGS metagenome assembly OHDH01 (sample SAMEA3879585, study PRJEB24766) | human gut metagenome | biome: human-associated habitat; feature: feces | place: USA | collected 1985/1987
GATAACCGCCAAAGCCCTGGATCCAGGCTGCTGCATTATAGGAAGTGGAATGCTGCTCGACAAATACATACTGATCTGCCGTGGTCTCATTCTTCATAAGTTCCAACAGTTCATCTGTGGTCTCCGGTGCAGTCTCCATCAGATCCTTATTGTACAGAAACAGCAATGCTTCATAGTACAACGGTAATTGATATTTGTCTCCCTGATACTCCCCGGCGCTTAACGTCATAGGAAGGAAATCCGCCAGATCATCCTCCGTCAACACATCGGTAATCGGAGACAGGATTCCCATCTGTGCAAAGGTACCTACTTTATCATGCGCCCACATAAACATATCCGGCGCACTTTCCGGATCGTCACCCACTAATTTTAAGGCATCCGACATATTTTCTTTTCTTTCAAAAGTGACTACAATCTCCGGTGCCAGTGCATCGACCTGCTTCTGTAACGTATCGGCAATAGTGGCATCCGCACAATGCCATACGGTAATATTCACCGGTTCTGTCGTCTGCATATTCTGATTTTCCGTTGTCGTGGTTACATTACTTTCTGTATTTACGGTTGCCTCTGATCCGCATCCGCTTAACATGGATACTACTAAAAGTGAACTTAGCAACATTGCAATTTTTTTCTTCATAGCTTCCTCCTTTTGATAAAACGTTTTTCTACTTTTATAAAACACAGCGCTATGTTTAAAAAGTATTGAATCTTCTTTGCGAATTCGATATACTAAAAATAGCAGACCGCCTGCGAAATAGCAACGAAACAGCCCATAAAAAATGCACAAATTACGCAAACGTTTTACCAATGGAGGATTTCAGATGGCAGCAACAATCAAGGATGTAGCCAAAAAGGCCAATGTATCTATTTCCACAGTCAGCCGAGTACTGAGCAATCAGATGCATGTCTCTTCTTCCACTTATAAACGAATCCAGGATGCCGTAGCCGAATTGAATTACATTCCCAATTCTTCCGCGGTATCCCTGGTTAAAAAAAGCAGCACAACTGTCCTCTATGCTGACAGTTTTTACAAGGGACGCCCCTACGAGAATCCCCATATGTTCGACATTATCTCCGGTTCATCCCATGAATTACGCAAAAAAGGATATTTTCTCGGCTTATTGGATCTGGATTGTTCCAAAGAAAAAGCCGAAGAGCAGATCATCAACGCCATACAATCTAAAAAAGCAGATGGCATTCTGATCAACGGTTATTACGTAACTCCTGCAATTGAGAAAATACTATTAGCCACTGATTTCCCGCATATCTGTATCGGAAAACCCTCTTTCGACTCCATGCTGTCTTGGATTGACACAAATCATTCTCTGTCTTCCAATCTGGCAATCACTCACCTGGTCTCTCTCGGGCATAAAAAAATCGCCTTCGTCGGCGGTTCTGACAAAGACAATATTTACAGAGATCGTTTTCTGGGATATCGGCTGTCTCTCGAGCGCAACAATCTCTCACCCCGAGATGCCTATGTCATCCCTACTTCTTGCAATCTGGAAGAAATCATCCAACATACCACGGAGCTTCTGCGACTACCGGAACCTCCCGACAGCATTCTGTGCTTTAACAGTCTTATCGCCGTCGGCGTCATCCAGGCAATCCGTCAGTTCCACCTGCGCATTCCGGAGGACATTTCTATTGTCTCCTTCGACAATTACCCGTATGCACCTCTGATCACACCATCTCTGACTGTCGTGGATATTGATATGTACAGTCTTGGCACCCGTGCCGGAGCATCTCTGCTGAAAAAGATACAGAATCCGGAGATGCTGATCCAGACCTATACCGCCCTGCCACATTTGATTCAACGAGACAGCACGGTGTTACACAGTGAAACATAATTCGTATATATCCTTAAATCTTGTGGAAAATGTTCCGAAATTTAATAAAGACCGTAGCTTTTCACTTAACATTTGCTCATTAGAATTAATCAGCAGACTGGCTCCTTCATCATCATACGCAATATCAAAACAATATTCTTCCTTCTCAATCTGCTTTCGTATAGAAATCATTTATAAAATCTCCAGTCTGATAGTTTCCATCACCATGTTTGTCTTTGGCAGTTCATATGCATATTCCATAATTTGTGTCATGTCCATTTTATGGATCAGCTTGCTATAGTTACTTATTATTTCTTTGTATAGATCAAAAGAAAGTTTCACCCGTACATCCTCAATTTTTCTATTACTTTTGGGCGTTGCGACATAATAATGATCCGGTATGGTGTCGGTCAGTCCATAATAATAAAATGCGCTGTTAAGTGTCAGTATTGCATTCGGATATTTTTTCATGATGATCTCTAATTCCGGCACGTACCTATCCTCTGAATAGAGACCCTTTTCTGTTATAAATAGATGACCTTCCTGTATGTTTTTTTAATTTGATAATCTATACCATATTTTTCCAGACATTCATGATATGATAATAACATATTCCCCTCCTGGTTTTAGCTATTGTAGGTAAAATATATTTTTTTACCTGTTTCTATTTCAATATCATCATAACTTATTATATTTGTCCCTATTTACCTTTGTGTGTCTAATATCAAGACAGTATAATTATACATTTCACGAATTGCGTATGCAATTAGAAAATCAAGTAGTCCAAATTCAAATACAATACCATAAGGCTTTCCAGATAATCTGGGAAACAGTAGTAATGATTAGTGGCGTTTCGTACCAGTATCAAAAGCCTTTGACCATATATTTACAGACCAAGAGCTTTACGAAGAATACAACCTTACTGATGAAGAAATAAATATCATAGAATCAGTCATCAAAGAACGAAAATAACAATACCAATACCCTTTGTCATGTGGTAAAATAAAGAAAAACCTATTATGAAACCTAAGGAAGGATTGGGCATGAAACTTTTGAAAAGTATTCTTAATTATATTCCATTAGCCACGTTTATCATATTTGTGGTTACTGATTGAATTATTTCTTTAACATCGGCATTAATTTTTGTTATTTCCACGATTGGTCTACTGATTAATTGGAAAAGAAAAAAACCAGCGATGAAGAATTAAGAAAATTCATGTTTATCAATTACAGGTGACATTGAAAGAGTCAGCCCATTCAAGGTGCTGGCTCTTTAAAAATTCCATTCTAATAAATTGCACGACAACTTATAAAAAAATATGCTCCACATTATGGAAAAATGTATATAAATGTATAAAAGTATCAAAATCGAATAATTATAAGGACTTATGCATCAGACACACTTTTGTAAAAAGGGAGTTGATTTTCTCACAGAAAATATTGCTGTATCATATTTTCTACGATGTTAGATTTTAGAGGAGCCTCTTCCGATTCATAGGTGGCCAGTAGTGTATCCGACAGCATAATTCCATTTATGTTATAGAGCTGCATTTTCCGAAAAGCAACCTGCGCATAATTTTCATTATCCATCATACCAAAGTGCTCCCAGTAATAGATTTGTCCTGTTACCGGGTGCCTTATGGTAAAATCCGGATAGATCACTCTCTTTCCCAAATGTAATGCTTCCTCGTAATGAAATGGTATCCTGTTCACATGCAGCATCGTCGCAATGATTGCCTCTGATTTGGAACGCACCTTCTGTCCGTTGAAAATAGGATGAATCAGTTGTTCCGGATATTTGGGGCATCTCTCATAATCCTGCTTTTCCCATTCAGCAATTTCTGTATTTACTGAAGTAAATACTTTTTTCAACAGTTCTGCATATACAGCAGTCTCAAGCAACTGTTCTTCTCCCGTTTGCTCTTTGTTACACAAATCCAAATAACTTTGTATTGCTCGTTTTTCTTGCACTATATCCTGAAGCATTACTTCATAATATTTCTTTTCCGCCATAGAGACAGCGGTATTTTTTTCATTGCTAGGAATATAAATTTTCTGTCCATCACAAGATATGTACCATTTCTTATGCTTACCGTTTTGAGAATAGATCAGTTTACCTGCCGGATATGTCTGCAGTCGTTCCAAAATGTTTTTTTCCCGTTGGTCCAGCACTTCTTTTTCTCTTAGCATCTGGTGATATAGCATGACTTCGCCTTTCTCTTATTTTATTGTGATTTAATCAGTTACTTTTTGTTGAAATTCTGCTGAAACCAGCTGGATTTTCACAAGAGTTGTAAATAGAGTTTCATGGTCAGATGAAATGTAACAATATTACATCATATTTCTATCAAGTTGTAAACCTTTATTTTTTCATGGGCACAGCACAGGCTTGCGGCGGTGGCTGTGCCCTCATCCGGCTCCGCCAGACACAAACATCACATATCCATAAAAAAAAGTGCCCGGATCATATCTTCCCTGATCCGGGCACTGTTCACTATCAAATCATAAATTCTCTTAGCCTTCGGCGATGGCATTACCGGTGTACAGCTGATAATATCTGCCCTTCTGAGCGATAAGTTCGTCATGACTGCCTCTCTCGATGATGCGTCCCTGTTCCAGGACCATAATACAGTCACTGTTTTTAACAGTAGAAAGTCTGTGGGCGATGACAAAGGTGGTTCTGCCCTTCATCAGCTTATCCATGCCGTCCTGTACAATCTTCTCAGTACGGGTATCGATGGAGCTGGTAGCCTCATCCAGGATCAGCACCGGCGGATCCGCTACTGCGGCTCTGGCGATGGACAGAAGCTGTCTCTGTCCCTGGCTTAAGTTCGCACCGTCACCGGTGAGGACTGTGTTATAGCCATCCGGAAGCTGACGGATAAAGGTATCCGCATTTGCTAACTTCGCTGCGGCAATGACTTCGTCATCCGTAGCATCCAGCTTACCAAAACGGATATTTTCCATAACGGTAGCGGTGAACAGATGGGTATCCTGCAGTACGATACCTAAGGATTTTCTCAGATCCGCTTTCTTGATCTTGTTAATATTGATGCCATCATAACGGATCTTTCCGTCCTGAATATCATAAAAACGATTCAGTAAGTTTGTAATGGTCGTCTTTCCGGCACCGGTAGAACCAACAAATGCCACTTTCTGTCCGGCATGAGCATACAAGTTGATATCTTTTAAAATAACTTTATTTTCATCATAGCCAAAGTTTACGTGCTCCATAACCACTTCGCCCTTGACATCTTTCATTTCAACGGCATCTTCATCATCGGCTTGTTCCACATCCGCATCCATTACCGTAAATACACGCTCTGCACCGGCAAGTGCCGAAAAAATCGTATTTACCTGCATGGAGATTTCATTAATCGGACGGCTGAACTGTCTGGAATAATTGACAAATACTGTCAGACCGCCGACGGAAAGTCTTCCGAAATAACAAAGCAGACCACCAATTGCTGCCGTCAGACCATAGCAGACCTGACCGATATTTCCCATGACCGGTCCCATAATGCCGCCAAAAAACTGTGCTTTAATTTGTTTTTCACGAAGGTCATTGTTCAAATCTACAAATTCTTCCACTGCCTTGTCCTCGTGGCAAAAAACTTTTACAACTTTCTGTCCGGTAACAGTCTCTTCGATGTAACCATTCAAATCACCAAGGGCACTCTGCTGTTCACGGTAATAACGGGAACTTCTTTTGGCAATACTTCCACCTGCCTTAACCATAACAGGAACCATGACAATGGTAAGAAGGGCAAGCCAGATATTTAAACAAATCATGATAATGGTTGTTCCAATAATACTGATTGCACCGGAAATCAACTGGATAACCGTATTATTTAACAACTCACCAATCATATCAATATCATTGGTAAACCGGCTCATAATATCTCCGGTTGCATTTGTGTCAAAATAGCGAACCGGCATATCCTGCAAATGGTCGAACAAATCTTTACGGATACGAATCAGCGCACGCTGGGAAACACCAATCATAATACGCTGCTGCAAATAGTTTGCAAGCACTCCGACGCCGTAAATAACCAACATGGTAAGTACACCTTTCAAAAGTGTCCATGTACCATCTGCCAGCACTGTACTAAAATCTAAATTTTTATTTTTCAAAGAAGCAACTTGTAACGCTGTTTTGCCAAGCTGGTCAACAATCGGCTTTAACATATAAGAACCGGCTAATGTTGCTCCACTGAACACAAGCACAAAGACAAGTGCCAGTACAACAAGCATCTTATCTTTTCCCATATATTCAAGAAGTCTTTTAATGGTAGCACGTGATTCTTTTGGCTTGCCACCCATCATATGTCTCGGGCCACCCGGTCCATGTTTTGGTCCCGGTCCCATGCCGCCATGTGGCTGATTTTTTGCCTGACTCATCCTGCCACCTCCTCTTTACTTCTCTGTGAATAATAAATTTCCTGATATGTTTCACAGGATTCTAATAATTCTTTGTGCGTTCCCTGTCCAACAATCTGTCCTTCATCCATAACAAGAATCCGGTCAGCATCCTCAACAGAAGAAATACGCTGCGCAATAATCAATTTTGTTGTGTCTTTTAAAGTCGTTGAAAAACTCTTCCGAATTTGTGCCTCAGTCGCTGTATCTACCGCACTGGTACTGTCATCTAAAATAAGGATTTTCGGTTTTTTAAGCAGTGCTCTTGCAATACAAAGACGCTGTTTTTGTCCACCGGAAACATTGACACCACCCTGTCCAAGTTCACGGTCATATCCATCTGCGAACTCACTGACAAAGCCATCGGCCTGTGCTGCCTTTGCAGCCTCTTTCACCTGTTCATCCGTTGCCTCTTCATCACCCCAGCGAAGATTTTCCATAATACTGCCGGAAAACAGCGTATTTTTCTGAAGCACCATCGCAACGCCGTCACGCAGATGATTCAGCGAATACTCTTTTACATTCACGCCATCTACTAACACTTCCCCTTCATCACAGTCATACAGACGTGGAATCAGCTGCACAAGAGAACTTTTTCCGGAACCTGTCGAGCCGATGATACCAACCACTTCGCCCGGTTTCGCTGTAAAATTAATATTCTGCAAAACATTTTTCTTATGTTTTTTATAATAACGGAAGCAGACATTTTTAAATTCGATTTCACCGGATGTTACCAAGCGGTCTTTCTCAGATGCATTGTCATCATTTAAGTCAATGTCCGTATCTAACACTTCCAAAATACGATGAGAAGATGCCATCGCACGAGAACCCTGAATCATAATCATGGAAACCATCATAAGCGACATCAGAATCTGCGTTACATAAGTAGTAAATGCTGTAAGGTTTCCAACCGGCATATTGCCAATCAAAATCTGCTGACCGCCAAACCAGACAACTGCCATAACCGTAAGGTTCATTGCTAATGTCATAATCGGCATTGTGAGAATTACAACCTTCATCGCACGAAGTGTTTTATCTTTTAATTCGTTGTTCGCACGGTCAAAGGTCTCTTTTTCAAAATCATCACGCACAAAAGATTTTACAACACGCTGGTTTGTGATATTTTCCTGGATTCTTGAATTGAGTCCGTCAATCTTTGTCTGCATCACGTCAAACCGCGGAAATGCAGTCTTCATAACAAACGCAAGTGCAATAATCAAAACCGGAATTACGACACAGAAAACCAGTGCCAGTTTCGCATTCATAAGAAATGCCATAATCAAACCACCAATTAACATACCAGGTGCACGCAAAAGCATACGAAGTCCCATACTCAGGACATTCTGAATGTTCGTAATATCATTTGTTAATCGTGTTACTAAAGAACCGGTTGAAAATTTTTCAATATTGGCAAAGGAAAATTTCTGCACTTTGGCAAACACATCTCTTCGCAAATCACCGGCAAAATTTACAGATGCCTTTACCGCAAAATAAGCACCAAGCACGCCACCCATCATCATAAGAAGAGCCGTTCCAATCATAGCTGCTCCTATCCCGATAATGTAAGCAGGTCCTTTTGCTGCCACCGTAACATCCTGCCCACATCCATAGTTAATAATCATAGACATTAATTTCGGCAGAATAATTTCGCCAAGCACTTCCACAATCATAAAGATTGGTCCAAGGATAAATGCTGACTTATAAGGAATTACATACTTTTTATACTGTTTCATTTTGTCCCTCCATCGCTGCATTTTTTAATCGTTCCATATTTTCGTAAATACGGTCAAAGTAATCACATAACTGTTCTTTTTCGCTTTCCGAGAATCCCACATACATTTGTTCATCTAACATATCAAAAAAGTCACAGCTTTCTTCTACCAATTTCCGCCCCTTTTCCGTCAATTCCACAAAATTGCGTCGGTTATCTTCTTCACGCATCTTTTGTGTAATGTATTCGGACTTTTTCAGCGCCTTCAGTGCAACGGCAACTGTCGCCGGTGAAATTTCTAAAAATTTAGCAAGTTCTACCTGCGATGCAAATGAATGTTTCGCAAGCGTCATCAGAAGACGATGTTGTGCTCTGTGAATCCCGGTTCCTTCCAGATTACACTCCAGCATCCTGCGATGCATCTGATTCATCACAATCATGCGGTGCGTAATATCACGGGAACGAATCTTCTTTTTTTTCTGTTCCTGCAAAGTTTTTCACCTCCAAATCATTCTATATCTAATCAATAGCCATTTAATCATTAGCATACAAACTGTTAGCATCTTAATGTTTATACCAGATTTTCGTGCCAATGTCAATAACAAATGAAACTTTTCACATATTGTTCATAAAATATACTAATCTATGTCTAACGAGGATTTTTTTATGAATTATGGCAAATTAAATATACACGTTGTGTCGGATAACTCAGGCTTTCCGATTCCTGATGCCACCGTGCAGATTACCTCAGAAAACGAACCGGAAAACATTATAGAGGAAGCTGTCACCAATAACGTGGGACAGTTAAATGACATTGAACTTGCCGCACCGCCGGTGGATTACAGCATGACCCCTTCTGCAAACAAACCGTATTCGGAATACACCATCACAATCTCCGCTTCCGGTTTTGAATCGGTCGAAATTAATGGAGCAGAAATTTTTTCCGGTGAGACAGCCATTCAGAACACTTCTCTGCTTCCTCTTGCCACAGGCGAAACCGACAGTGCGGAACTTTTTGTCATTCCTGACCATACACTATGGGGCGATTACCCGCCAAAAATACCGGAAAGTGAAATCAAAACGGTGGAAGAAACCGGAGAAATTGTATTAAGCCGTGTTGTCATCCCGGAATATGTTGTTGTTCATGATGGTCCCCCATCAGACACCCGTGCCAAAAATTACTATGTCAAATACCGCGACTACATCAAAAATGTTGCAAGTAGTGAAATTTATTCCACCTGGCCGGAAGCAACCATCCGCGCCAATATCCTTGCAATCCAGTCATTTACCTTAAACCGTGTTTACACTGAGTGGTATCGAAATAAAGGAAAAGATTTCACAATCACTTCCTCCACCGCCTACGACCACAAATTTGTTCCGGGGCGCAATATTTTTGAAAGTATATCCGCTATTGTGGATGAAATTTTCAGCGAATATCTTTCAAGACCAAATGTAGAGCAGCCAATTCTTACTCAGTACTGTGATGGAAAAAATGTCAGCTGTCCAAATTGGCTCAGCCAGTGGGGTTCCAAGGCACTTGGCGACCAAGGGTACACGTCCATTGAAATTCTCCGCAACTACTACGGCGATTCCATTTATATTAATTCCACCGATGAAATCTCCGGTATTCCATCCTCTTATCCCGGCTCGCCGCTCCGTGTGGGTGATTCCGGTGAAAAAGTGCGCCAGATGCAGCGCCAGTTAAATGTTATATCGAACGCCTATCCGCTCATTCCAAAAATTGCAGAGGATGGCGTATTTGGTCCTGCTACAGAAGAAGCGGTTAAAACCTTTCAGAGGATTTTCGGTCTCACACAGGATGGCATTGTCGGATTCCGCACGTGGTATAAAATTTCCGAAATTTATGTCGGTGTAAGCCGCATTGCCGAATTAGTATAATACGAAGGTTGCACCCCCTCGTTTCTTTCGATATAATATTATTAATGATTGAAACAGGGGGTTTTATATGAAGAAAGACGGCTACTATTCATCCGGTGAGTTTGCCAAAATGGCAGACGTAACACTGCGGACCATCCGCTATTACGACAGACAGAATCTTTTAAAACCCTCTTATGTAAATGAACACGGGGCAAGATTTTATACTGACTCGGACTTTGTGAAACTGCAGCAAATTCTTCTGTTTAAGTTCCTTGGATTTTCTCTGTCCGAAATCCGCGACATGACATTAAACCACCCGGACCGGCACGTTCTTTTGGACTCTCTTGATATCCAGCTCAAACTGGTAAAAGACCGCAGAGAGCAATTACAGTTGATGGAGCAGACCATCCAGACAACCGCCGACACCATCCGCCAGAAAAAAGAGGTGGACTGGAAACAGATGATGGATTTGATTCATATGACCTCCATGGAAAAAAGTTTAAAAAACCAATATCTGGATGCCTCTAATATTAACGCCAGAATTCATCTGCACGAATTATACAGCACAAATAAAAAGGGCTGGTTTCCTTGGATTTTTGAACAATGCCCTTTTAAAAAGGATATGAGTATTTTAGAAATCGGCTGCGGCGATGGCTCTTTTTGGACAACCAACGAGGATAAGCTTCCCGGTCATCTTTCGGTTACTCTCACCGACATTTCAGAAGGAATGCTCCGCGACGCCAGAAGAAATCTCATGT
>OHDH01001115.1_pt1 | contig 10507 bp, 10 predicted proteins | sample 1566921 | NCBI WGS metagenome assembly OHDH01 (sample SAMEA3879585, study PRJEB24766) | human gut metagenome | biome: human-associated habitat; feature: feces | place: USA | collected 1985/1987
TACCGGCACCAGCCTGCATCTGATCGAGCCGTTAGGCTTCCGCTTAAATGAAAAAGAGATCAAGAGAGCCGGTATGGACTACTGGCAGCATCTGGATGTCACTAGGTATATGAATTTTCAGGAGTTCCAGGAAATGCACCCCGGAGCGAAGATCTGGATGGCAACCACGAAAGCACACCAGACCTACACCGATGTGAAATTTGGACCGGACGACTATATCATGTTCGGCAAGGAGAGCGCCGGAATCCCTGAGGAGATCCTGGTAGAGCATGAAGAGACCTGCATCCGTATCCCTATGCTTCCCGAGATCCGTTCCCTGAATCTGTCCAATTCCGTAGCCATCGTGCTTTACGAGGCACTTAGACAGCAGGGATTTGAGAGCATGCAGAGGGATGGAGAATTGCACCGGCTGCACTGGAAAGAATAACTCTGATAGTTACAGGTCGGTAATATAATCGTCCAGCTGTGATACATTACATAAGTTGTAGCAATAGACCTGACCGATTTTATTATGATCACATAGAAAAATATGTTTGCGGCTTTGTTGCAGCATGACCTGACGAATGTAAGTCTCTTCCCGGGATGCATCGGTGATCTGACCGCTTTCCGATACTCCACGGCTTGAGAAAAACATAATATCAGCATTAAAATTCCGCACAAAATCAGCGGCAAAGTCTCCTACATACGCCGAGGAATTATGAAGAAGCAGTCCTCCCGTACAGTAAATTCTATGGCTTAGGGAATTCAATTCCTGGGCTGTTTTCAGACCATTTGTAATAATGGTCAGATTCTGATAATTTTCAAAATATTTAATCAGATATTGTGCAGTCGAAGAAGCATCGAGAAAAATTGTCTGGCCTTCCACGATATGGTGGGAGGCTTTTTCGCTGATGATTCTTTTGGCATCCGTATTCTGACGCTCTCGTAGATATAAGGGCAGTTCCTGATTGGCACCGTCCAAAAGAATGGCTCCACCATGGAGACGTTTTACAAGTCCCTTTCGCTCCAGTTCTGAGAGATCTCTGCGCATGGTTGCTTCGCTCACAAACAGGCGCTTCGCAAGAACATTTACCGGTGCAGTCTTTTTTTCTCTTAAATATTCCATTATTTTTTCAAAACGTTCTACTTCTAACATATGTTTGCTCCTGATTGAAAATGATTGAATATGTATGAACTATGCTCTGTTATGCAAGGTGTCCGCCACCGGTTGCATTCACAGAGGAGAAAGATATACTAAGAGTAAAGATACAGAACTTCGGAAAATAAGCTATATAAAGGATCTGTATCTTAGTAATACTATATGGTATACCAACGGAAAATTCAATACATATTTATGAGCGAATTTGTTCATTTTGAAAAACGAAAGGAAAAGGAACAGAGAAATGCAGGATAAAATGGAAGAAAAAATAATGATTGCACCGTCTATCATGTGTATATCGGAATGGCACGATACGAAGAATATTTTCCGACAATTAAAGGAAAATGGAATTGCGATGATACATGCTGATGTAATGGATGGAAAATTTGTTCCGAATCTGATGCTCGGAACAGAGAGTATCAAACATTTAAGAGAGGTAACGGATATTCCCCTGGATATTCATATGATGGTCGAAAAACCCGAAGAAAAACTGGATTGGTTTGATATTCAGCCCGGTGAATATGTGTCTGTTCACGCAGAAAGCACAAGACATTTGCAGAGAACACTGGCAAAGATCGCGGATTATGGGGCACATCCCATGGTTGCGCTGAATCCAGCTACTCCGCTCTGCATGTTGGAGGATGTGCTGGATGATGTATCCGGCGTATTGCTGATGACGGTTAATCCCGGTTTCGCCGGTCAGAAGTTGGTTCCGCAGACGCTGGGGAAAATAACCCGTCTGAGAGAACTGCTGGATAAAACCGGACACGAAGAAGTGTTTATAGAAGTGGATGGAAATGTAAGTTTTGAAAATGCACCTAAAATGTACCACGCGGGTGCAAGAGCTTTTGTATGCGGCACTTCCAGTATTTTTGGGAAAAATGGATCTATCGAGGAAAATATAGCAAAATTTAAAAAAAGTATGGAGGCATAAAGATATGATTTGTGAAACATTTGATATTAAGAATGAAAATTCACAGGAATATGCAAGACTGAATACTTACTTAATCAGTCATTCTGATTCTATTAAAACGGAGACACGCCCGTTGATTATTTTGTGTCCGGGAGGAGGCTATTGGTTTACTTCGGAACGGGAGGGAGAAATGCTTGCATTGCAATTTGTGGCAGCAGGATTTCATGCAGCTGTCTTGTGGTATTCTGTGAAACCGGCTACTTTTCCTACCGCACTGCTGGAACTTGCCAAAAGTGTAGAGCTGGTTCGGAAACATGCGAAAGAATGGTATGTAGATCCGGATAAGATTGTTGTAGAAGGATGCTCTGCGGGTGGACATCTGGCGGCAAGTTATGGTGTATTTTGGCATGAGGATTTTGTAAGTAACAAACTACAGGTATCAAAGGACATTTTAAAACCCAACGGAATGATTCTTTCTTATCCGGTAATTACTTCCGGTGAATTTGCACATCGTGGTTCTTTTAATAATTTGTTGAGAGATCAATATACAGAAGAAATGTTGGAAAAGACATCTTTGGAAAAACAGGTAAATGAATATGTCCCGCGTGCTTTTATTTGGCATACCTATGAGGACACGGTGGTGCCGGTGGAGAATTCGCTGCTATTTGCCACAGAGCTTCGCAGACATCATATACCGGTAGAATTCCATCTTTTTGAAAGGGGATGTCATGGACTTTCTCTGGCAAATGAGTTGACGGATAATCCTCAGGGAGAGCGGATACAAAGAGAGTGTGAATGCTGGATAACAATGGCAATTGCATGGATGCATAACTTATAAAAGCTAAAAGGAGAAGAACCATGAGTGAGACAAAAAATATTAAGAAAATGAAAGCTGTCAGATTACATGCCATCGGAGATCTCAGATGCGATGAAATGGAAGTACCTGTGCCGAAGGGAGAAGAACTTTTAATCAAAGTGGGCGCCTGCGGTGTATGCGGTTCCGATTATCCGAGAACCTATGAGCATGGTACCAGCAGCGGAATTTATCCGTTGACCATAGGTCATGAGTTCGCAGGAGAGGTTGTCGCAGCGGGATCTAAAGAGAATGAAGCACTGATTGGAACCAAAGCTGCAATTTATCCGTTGATCCCCTGTCGGAAATGTGATCCCTGCGTGACGGGAAACTATGCTATGTGTGAGCATTATGATTATCTGGGATCCAGAAGAGACGGTGGATTTGCAGAATATTGTCTGCTTCCGTCCAAATGGCAGCTGATCGTAGCAAAGAATGCATCCATGGAAGAACTGGCTATGACAGAACCGGCTTGTGTTGCACAGCATGCAGTACGAAGAGCAGATGTACAGGCAGGTCAATATGTGGTCATCTTCGGAGCAGGACCAATCGGCATTATGGCTGCCCGCTGGGTGAAGTTATTTGGAGCGACACCTTTATTGGTGGATATTGCACAGGATAAAGTAGAATTTGCCATAGAAAAAGGACTGGATGCCATCAATTCCCGGACAACCAATGTATCGGAAGAAATTCGCAACAGAAATCATGGAAAACTGGCAGATGCAGCCATTGAGGGAACCGGAGCAGGCGTGGTATTGAGCAGTTGTGTGGAATGCATCAGAGCAAAAGGAACCATTTCTCTGTTAGGCAATCCCTCCGGAGATGCTACCCTTCCACTGGCAATTCACAGCCAGATGCTGCGTAAGGAACTGGCCATCCACGGAGTATGGAATTCCAGTCGTGCGCCGTTCCCCGTGAATGAATGGACGTATACCGTACAAATGCTGGATGAAGGAAAATTCCAGGTAAAGGATCTTATTACGGGAAGATATTCCCTGGATGAACTTCCGGGTGTAATTGATGAGATCCATAACGGCAAACATCATGAAGTAAAAACCATGTGTACCTGTATGCCAAAGGAATAAAGCCCAATAGGAGATCATGTATGAGAACAGTTTCAAAGACAGTGATTGGCGTGGATTTTGGAACCCAGTCTGCCAGGGCAGTGCTGGTAAATGCAGAGAACGGCGAAATTATATATTCCTGTCGGAAAGAATATCCCTATAACAGTACACCGGTACCAGCAATTGACTGTGCGGAAAATCTTCCCTGTGCAACGGATTATGAAATGACTTTATATGAGTTACTGCGTAACGTAATACCGGAAGAATATCGGAAAACGGTAGCGGGGATCTGTGTCGATGCCACTTCTCTGACAATGGTATTGCTGGCAGAGGATGGCCGGGCACTGTCGGAGCTGGATGGATGGTCGGAAGCAGCCCATGCCAGAGTGAAACTGTGGAAGTATCACCGGGCGCAGGAGAAAGCAGACGAGGCACTGAATCTGGCAAGAAATCTGCAGGAACCTTTTTTAGGGAGAACCGGAGGAAGTATTTCCTGTGAATGGATGCTTCCGAAACTGCTGGAGGTGCGGGACGAGGCACCGGAGATTTATTCCAAAATAGATCTTGCAATGGATTTGTGTGAATTTCTCACCTTCCGGCTTACGGGGCAGTTGGTAAGAAGTATTGGATCTCTGAGTTATAAATGTTTATGGGCAGAGGATCTAAGCTTTCCCGAGCGAACTTTTCTGAATGGACTTCGCGCAGGATTTTATGAAGAATACTGTCATTTTCTCCGAGGTGATGTTCGTAAGCTGGGAGAATGCGCAGGAGTGCTTCGATCGGAATTAACTAAAAGATGGGGACTGCCGGAGCAGATTCCGGTAGCAACGGGTATGTTGGATGGGCATACTTCCCTGGCTACAATGGGCGCCTTCGAACCGGGAGATGCTGCATTGATTGTAGGAACATCCAATGTGTGTACGGTGCAGGATCGAAAATTGCAGGAGTTAAAGGATGTATGTGGCGTTGCACAGGATGGGATGGTAACCGGAAGCTGTGGCATTGACACCGGTCAGAGCAGTACCGGCAATATGCTGGGGTGGTTTGTGGAGCATATGGCGGGCTGGCAGATACACCGTGAGGCAGAAGAACGGAAGATTTCTCCTCATCAGGTTCTTGCTGAACGAATCCAAAAACCCTGGGAGAATAAAGTAATAGCGGTTGACTGGTGGAGCGGCAGCAGAAATGCCCCTTGTGATCTGACACTGCGTGGAAGCATGTCCGGTCTCGAAATGGATACCAAAACAGAGGATATCTATCTGGCGTTATTACAGGCGATTGCCTGCGGAACCGGAACTATTTTGGAAAGTCTCTCCGGACAGGGTGTAGAAATCGGAAGAGTATTGGCAACGGGTGGTATTACAGAGAAAAATCCTCTTCTGATGCAGGAATATGCCAATCTGTTGCGTCGGGATGTCCTGGTGGCGAAGACAGCAGAAGGCCCGGCGCTAGGAGCGGCAATGTTCGCAGCAATGGCAGCCGGAATTTACACAAATATTCAGGAAACTTATGATCATATGGGCATTCATGATTTTACGGTCTATAAGCCGGATGAGATACATCGGGCAGCTTATGAAGAACTATACAGAAAAAATAAACATCTAAGAAATATGCTCAGAGGAGTCTCGGCAGAAGGGCTAAATCTCGAGGTGAATTCATGAAAATTTATCTGGTAAGACATGGGCAGACGGACTGGAATTATCAGAAGAAAATACAGGGACAGCAGGATGTGGATATCAATGAGCAGGGCATCCGGCAGGCAGAAAAACTGGCGGAGATATTGAAAAATGTCCCCTTTGAATATGCAGTTTGTTCTCCTCTGACCCGTGCCCACCATACTGCGGAAATTTTGTTAAAATATCATTCCGTTCCTTTGTCCTATGATGAACGTCTGAAAGAAATCTATTTGGGAGAATGGGAAGGAAAAACGCATAAAGAAGTAATGACGCAGGAGAAGAATCCGGTATGGCAGTATTTTCACTGTCCGGAAAATTATCATCCGGATGGAGATATGGAATCCCTGGAGAAATTGTACCGAAGAGGGGAAGCGTTTGTAAGAGAAGTGCTGTTTCCGTTGGAGGATCATTACGAAACAATTCTTGTAGTGGCTCACGGTGGATTGATTCGGACCATTTTGAATCCGATTGTGGGATATTCTGTTCATGATTTTTGGAAACTGCCGCTGGAGAATTGTTCTACCGAGATCCTGGAATGTAAAGACAGGCAACTGACTTTATCGAAAAAAACAGAAGAAATTGCGTAAAAATCACCATGTGGCATATGTTGACATCTTCTTTACATGTCGGTATACTAATACTAATAAGTTAAAACAAGTTGACAGTGTAAGGAGGTGGAGAAGTGGCATTATATCATAAGATTGCAGAATTTATCATGGAAAAGATCAAGACGGAAGAATGGAAGAAGGGACAGTTGATTCCATCCGAAAAGGAGTTTTGTGAGCAGTTTCAGGTAAGCAGACCTACGGTGAGGGCAGCAATCGCCTATCTTGCCAATCAGGGATATCTGGTGACGGTCAAGGGTAAGGGTACATTTGTGTCGAAACCAAAGATTGTGGAGGATACCACGGTATTTTTGGAGAGCTTCAGCAAGGAAATGGCAACAAAGGGTATCTCTGTGCAGACGGAAGTATTAGAACAGCGGATGATTGCGGCAGATGAAGAAGTGGCTTCCAAACTGAAGGTACCGTGTGGGGATGAGGTCATCAAGATTGTGAGACTTCGTTATGTGAAAGATTCCTTTCATGAAGGACCGATTGTGTATAATATCTCTTATTTTCCGAAGAAGTTTTCATTTCTGTTGAAATGCAATTTTGAGGAAGAATCCCTGACGGGAGCATTGACACGGAATCATGTGGAACGCCATCATCTGGAAAAAAATATTGATGCGGTTCTCTTAGAGGGGAAAATTGCCAGGATTCTGGGAGTAGAAGAAAAAAGCCTGGGGATCCTGATCAGCGCGGTGTGCCAAGAAGCAGATCGAAAACATGTAATGGAGTACACACTCAGTTATTATCCCTCGAAACGTAATAAGTTCGTATTAAAGATCAACGTGTAATTACCGAACAAAAAGAAAGGAAGAATACCATGCCTGAAAAGGTGTGGTATTTTTTTACCTGATTTTTGCTCATTTTTTTCCATATAACTATATTATCGCAACATGTAATGACAAATGTAAAAAAATGAACAATATAAACAACATGTATTGACAAGTATATAGGAAAAATATATAATAATAGCATACATAAGAGCTCAACTTGTAATCACATGTGAATAAACGAAAAATTGATATTGGAGGATAAGTTATGAAGATGAAGAGAATCATGGCACTAGTGATGACATCAGCAATGGTCATGGGAACCCTTGCCGGATGTGGCGCAAGCACAGACACGACAGATACCACGCAGTCACAGAGTGAAAATAACAGCACGGCTGCAGCGGCAACTACGGAAACCGCTTCCGAAGAAAAAGAGTGGTATGGAACCGAGGATGGCAAGACAGTTACTTTACAGTTCTGGGGTGGCATCCAGCCGGAATACGGGTACGATGAAATTGTTGAGAATTTTAATAAGGAATATGCAGATAAAGGTGTACAGGTGGAGTATAACCGCTATGTCAACAATTCAGACGGAAACCTTCAGCTGGAGACCTATCTGATGGCAGGTGAAGACGGTGGCGTTGATGTATTTATCGGTTACGGAAGCAAAAACTCCCTGGCAATCCGAGCAGATGGTGGCCTGTTATATGATTACAGTGATTATCTGGATTCCATCGGATTTGATATTGGTAAGGAGTTAGGTGAGAACACCAAGGCAAATTATGTGTTTGATAACGGCGAAGTCTGGGGTCTTCCTACCAAATTTGATAACAATGCCTATCTGATGGTTAATAAAGACATGTTTGATGAGGCGGGAATTGCTCTTCCTTATGACGGATGGACTTATGCGGAATTCAGAGATGTAGTGAAAAAACTGACTCACGGTGAAGGTCAGGATAAAGTATACGGTATCTGCTGGGGCTTTAATTTTACCAAAGCTGCACAGCTTGACTATATCAATTCTGTCCTGGGAGCAAATGATACTTTTGCGGATGATACGATGAAGACCTTGAACTGGGATAACCAGGTATATGTAGATGGATTCAACCTCATTAAGGATATTTGCGATGAAGGATGCGCACCGACTATGGAAGACGATATCGCGGATGCCCTGACAGTGCAGTCCACTTTCCTGGAAGGAAAATGCGCTATGTTTGGTATTTTCTCCCAGCTGAGACTGGCAATGGATACCGAGACGTATCCTCATGATTTTACCACTGCATTAATTCCTTTCCCTGTTCCCAGTGAGGATTACGCAGAATTCTATACACAGGATCAGGCAAACTACTCCGGCGACTTTATATGTATTTCCGCAAGCACCCCTTATAAGGAGGCTGCATGTGAGTTCACACGCTGGTATATCCAGGGCGGTATGACCCCGCTGATCAAAGCAGCCCGTTATCCACTGTGGTTAGGAACCGATATGGATGCGATTCTGGATTATGTTGAGCAGTCAGCAGGAGATTCTGTGGACATTGAGTCCCTAAAACATCTGTTCAGCACCGACCGTTCTTCTTATGTGAAGAAGAGTTATGTAAATGATAAGGGAGGAGAACTTTCTACCATCCTTCATGAGGAGTGGGAAGACTTCATGTATGGTGTGACACCTACTGCCGAAGAAGCATTAAAGAAAGCAACAGAGAGAGGAAATGCTCTTCTGGCAGAATGACCGATAGCGGATGTATGCCGGCTATATTACAGGGATGCTGCTGGTAACACTGCGGCATCCCTGTTTTGATAACCGGTGTAAACAATATTTTAAGTAGAAAGAGGTATCTGCTATGTGGAAAACAAAAGCAATCAATAGAGAACTTCCGCCAGGAGCAGGAAAGCAGAGAAGACAGAGAAGAGAAGAGGGAATGGCAATGCTGTTTCTTCTGCCAAGTCTCCTGGGTCTGGTACTTTTAAGTCTGATTCCCATGCTGATTTCCCTGTATATTTCTCTGACAGACTGGGTGTATACAGATGGACTTGGCAACTGGAATTTCGTAGGATTTCAAAACTTTATTGATCTGTGGAAAGACAGCTGGTTCCAGAAATCCCTTTGGAATACTGTAATCTTTACCATTGTCACGGTGCCGTTGACCATTATTCTGGCACTGGTTATTGCAGCACTGATTGATAATTTCTGCGCTGACAGAACCGCAGGTGTGGTGCGAATTGCCCTTTATATGCCGCATATCTGTAACATCGTAGCAACATCTACCATTTGGAAAACGATGTATTCCACCTATGGTCCTTTTACAAATCTGATGCGGGCACTGGGCTGGAGCGATCCGCCAAGGTTCCTGGTAAGTTATACCTGGGCACTGCCGGCGATCATGCTGGTTGTTATCTGGGCGAAGATTGGATATTCCGTATTTTTGTATGGGGCAGCCATGCAGTCACTGCCTTCCGATCTGTACGAATGTGCATCTCTGGATGGCGCAAACGGATTCCAGAAGTTCCGGAAACTGACGATTCCACTTCTGGCAAATACTACTTTTTTTATCACTATTACAAGTATTATCAGCAGCTTCCAGGTATTTGGTTATATCAATGTCATGACCGGAGGCGGTCCGAAGGATTCCACCTACGTGCTGGTATATTATATTTATAAACTGGCGTTTGACTATCACAAGACAGGGTATGGTTCTGCAGTGGCAGTTGTCCTTTTCCTGATCTTACTGATTATTACCATTATTCAATATGTTCATAATAATAAACAAGATTAAGGAGGCGGGAAAATGGCAAATACAAAAGTTGTAGGAAGTAACACTCCGAAAAAGAGATTTTTCCGAATTCTTATGGTGATTTTAATTATCGGACTCTGCCTGCTGATGCTTTCTCCTTTTATCTGGATGATTGGAGCATCTCTGAAAAAAGAAGCCGATGTTATGAAACAGGGAGTTGGATTATTCCCCACCTATTGGTATCCCCAGAACTATTTACGGGTACTTGGGTTTGCGGGAAAGACAAATTATCATTTTTTACAGGGTTACTGGAATTCTATCAAGGTAGCTGCCATCTCTGCAGCGGTGGCGGGAGTCAGCAGCTGCCTGGCAGGTTACGCCTTCGCAAAACTGAAATTCCGAGGCTCTAATGTGCTGTTTTTATTGTATTTGTCCCAGATGATGATTCCCTCTCAGTTAACATTGATTCCGAGGTTTGTAATTTTCTCAGCGGTTGGTCTGGTGAATACGCACTGGGCGCTGATTTTACCCAAAGTCGTGGCAGTAAGCGCTACTTTTATGATGCGTCAGGCATTCTTAGGAACATCTGAGGAGTTGCGGGAAGCTGCTAAAATTGATGGTGCCAGTGAGTTCCGTATTTTCTATCAGATAATGGTACCCATTATAATTCCAACCATTGAGGTTAATGCTTTGAGAAGCGCCGACTGTAATATAACGGTAGCCTTTTTGTTCCAAATATATGCCAAGCTTTAA
>OHDH01001116.1_pt1 | contig 10503 bp, 11 predicted proteins | sample 1566921 | NCBI WGS metagenome assembly OHDH01 (sample SAMEA3879585, study PRJEB24766) | human gut metagenome | biome: human-associated habitat; feature: feces | place: USA | collected 1985/1987
GGTTAGTGCAGTCCTGCTCGCCGGGGCGTTCGCACCCTCCTGTAAGATAGACTTTCCCGTCCAGGACGGCAGCCGCCGTATATGCCAGGGAGATGGGGAGGGAAGGGAAAGGATGCGTGGTGACAGTTCCCTCCGCGAGGTTCAGCAGGTAAACGTCTTTCCGGTGCCCTTCTTTGCCGCAGCCGCCGATGCACAGCAGGCCTTCCCTGATGCCGGCGGAGGCGCCGTATGCATAAGGCGCGGGCAATGTGCCGGCCTCTTTCCATTCGTTTTCCCCCGGAGAGAGCGTAAAGATACGGTCCGTCCACGTTTTGGCTCCCCCTTCAAGCATGGGCTTTTCCGGGAAATTGGTACCTCCTGCACAAATCATTATTTCTCCGCAGGTCCCTGCGTACATGCCGGCGAAGCCTTCCGGATCGGGAAGGGCGGGTAAAGGTGTCCAGGATGAAGAATAGCGGCTCATAATACGTGTAAATGACTCGCCATATACTAGCTAAAAACCGGCGGCTGCGCCAGTATTAACCTCTGGTCCTATTTTTTTGAATAAATTCCTTTCCTTGCTCCTCTTACCAATGTAGAAGAGGTTAATCATATGAAAACAGGAACCCGTTTGTTGATTTTATGCCTCCTGGCTCCTGCCGCCCTGGCGGAAAATATGTCCCTGCGGTCCGGCAGGGTGCTGAAAGACGCCGTTGTAGTGTCTTCCGGAGATGATTTTGTCAATATCCAGTACACGGACGGGGTGGCCAAGGTTTCCTATAAAGATTTGACGGATGCCCAGCAAAGGGATTACAGGATGACGCCGGATGAAGTGAAGGCCAGGCTGGACCAGCGAAGGATGGAGGAAGCGGCGCGCAGAAAGAAGGCGGAAGAAGCCAGGAAGGCGGCCGATGAAGAAGCCAGGAAGATCCGGGAGTCCCTGTCTGAGGCGGAGCGGCATCCCCGCTACCTGGAAGGGGCGGATATTTCCCGCATGTTTTTGCTGATGGGGGAACTTACCAAGGTGGAGGCGGAGGTTATGGCTCTGCAGTGGAATGCCCTGGAAGCGGACCGTGTGGGTTTGCCGGAAGACGCCCGCGTTTTCCGCGCAAGGGCGGCAGCCTATCAGGAGCAGATAAGCGCCATCCGTAAAAAAAGGGAAACCGCGGAACAGTATTGGCAGGATTTGGAGAAGAAATACCTGGCCTTGAAAGACGGTACTCATAAGAAGATTGCGGATTTGAATAAGCAGGTTTCCCAATTGCAGGGGGAAGTGAGGGAGGTGGCCAGCCAGCCGAGAACGGAACGCATCATTGTCCCTCCGATTATCAGGACGTGGAATTATCCGCCGCCGCCTGTCTTTATCCGGCCCCAACCGCCCCCTCCCCGTCCCGTGCCTCCGCGTCCGATGCCTTTGCCCGTAAAGCCGAGTTTGTACAGAAGTTAAAGATGCTCCGGAGCATTCCCTTTTCTGTCCATGGGCCTGTGCCGTTTACTGGAAAAAGGGACTGCCGGAAAGGAATACGGGAAACAGGCCGCCCGTGCGGCTGCCGCCATGGCCTGCCGGAACATTCCTTTGCCGCAGAGGGAAAGCATCAGATTCCGGGCAGGGGGAACAGTTTCATGCGGCCCCCCTGGAAGGAGGCCAGATGCCTGAACCCTGCCTGCCGGGCCAGTTCCCCGGCCCGCTTGAAATCCCGCCCTACATCCTCCGGCCTGTGGGCGTCTGAACTGATGGTGAGGGGAATTCCCGCCTCCGCCGCCATTTTCAGGAATTGCCCGTCCGGATATTGTTCCCCGCACTTGTTGTGCCAACCGGCTGTGTTAAGTTCCAGGCAGGCTCCGGTTTCCCGCATGGCTTCCAGCGACGGTTCATAATAACGGCGCAGGTCTCCAGAAGGGCGGAAGCCGAATTTTTTAATCAGGTCCGCGTGCCCCATGATGTGGAACATTCCGGAGGCGGCCATGTTCCGGAAGCGTTCCCAATACTGTTCCCATGCGTCCTCCACATCCGTCCGGTGCCAGAAATCCATTCTGTGGGGATTGTCGAATTCCTCCTTTTCCCCCAGATAATGGACGGAACCGATCAGGTAATCCCATGCGTGCAGGCCCTGCAGGTGCTCTATCCATGGTTCGATACCGGGAAACCAGTCGCATTCCAGAGCGGAACGGACCGTCAGTCCGTGCGGTGCGGCGCATTCGCGGGCTTCCGTGAGCCAGTCCAGGTAGGCCGGCATGTCCGCCTGTTTCATGCGCCAGTCGTCAAAAGGTTCCCCAGGCATTGGGGCATGGTCTGAAATGCCGTATTCCCGGAGTCCGGCGCGGACGGCAGCCTGCACATATTCCTGCGGGGTGCCGGAGGCGTGCAGGCACAGGGGGGTATGGGTATGGTAATCGCAGTACATGGAGGGGAATGCCCATGCTAGCATGGCGGAGCGGACGGTTCAACCCGGAGGGATGTCTTTGTTCATTATTTGCCGTCTTTGACTTTATGAGTTGATTTTATGGACAGGATTTTTTAGAGTCGCGTTAAGTAGGACACGTGACATATGAATGACTGGCAAGGCTTTTCCCCGCTGAATGATTTTACAGGGCCTCTCCTGGATAACCTGAAGCGCCATCCCAAGCGCATTGTTTTTCCGGAAGGGGAGGATGTCCGCGTACTGCGCGTGTCCCAGCGCTTTGTGGAGGAGCAGGCCGGCGCGCCTATCCTGCTGGGGAGGAGGGAAGTCATCACGAGAATGGCGGAAATGAACGGAATTTCCCTGAAATTCGTCCGTATCATTGAACCGGAAAAAAGCTCGGATCTTCAGATGTTCTGCGACCGTTATGAACGGGCGGAGCAGATGTTCGGCAACGGGTTGCCTATGAATACCCGTGAAATTGTTTCCGAACCGGTTCATTTTGCCGCCATGATGGTGCTCTACGGCCAGGCGGACGCCATTGTGGCCGGGAACATGAAAAGGGTGGCTTCCGTTTTCCGCGCGGTAAACAAGTACCGGCAGGATCCCGTTCCCACCAAGCCCCTGTTTGCCATTTCCATCGTGCTCGTTCCCGAATTTTCCAAAAAATTCGGCGGCCGCGGCGTCTATTTTCTGGCGGATACCGGGGTAAACCCTGAACCCACGGTGGAAAATATGGCCTATTTTGCCGTAGAGACGGCCAAAATGGCCCGCCACATGCTGGGTAAAAGCGTTCGCGTCGCCATGCTGAGCGCGTCCACTTCGGGCTCCGTTCCGGAACTGGCTGCGGACCGTACCAGGGCTGCTGCGGCGCTGGCGAAGAGCATGGTGCAAAAGGATTGCCTGAACAATGAAATCTCCATAGAGGGGGAAATCCAGATTGACGCCGCTCTGTCGTCAGATTCCTACAGCGTGCGCGTGCACCGCAACTCCATGCTTCAGCCAAGTGAGGTTTGGGTCTTCCCGACTCTGGATGCTGCGGATATCTCCAAAAAACTGTTGTGCATGATGCCGTCCGTATACAACTATGGCCTTATTCTGGGCGGTCTGCTCTTTCCGATTGCCCAGCTGCCGCGGCTGACGGATGAAGACAGGATGTTCGGTACTGCGCTGGTGGTGGGGAATGAAGCCATTAAATTCCACCTGTTGTATCCGCAGGGGGTTGCTCCGCTTTATTGACCGGGCGCGGCGTGTCCATGACCAGCAGGCGCTTTTCCTTGCGTACGGCCAGTTTTCCTCCGGGCAGAGAAGTTCGGGAAGGGCCGTCCGTATTCAGGATGTCCATTACCCGGAGTACGGCGTCTTCCGTCAGGTCCGGAATATGTTGCCGGCGCAGGTAATCATGCACGGCGCATTGTCTCAGCTCCGCAGGAAGCAGGTTGATTTTCGGCAGGAACAGGCGCCCCTGGGGATCTGTCAGGTTCATGGAGTCCAGCGCCTGGGAAAGCGCCGTGCGGATTTGATTTTCCAGGCGGCAGGCACGTGAAAAGGGAAGGCTGGTGTCCCTTTGGAACAGCGCATTCAATTTAGGAATAATCTCATGGCGCAGGGCGTTCCTGGTATATTCGGCAGACTGGTTGCTGGAATCTTCCCTCCATGGAATATGGCGATGCTCCAGATAGGAGGTGATATCCTCCCGGGAAAAATCCAGCATGGGGCGTACGACGGTCAATCCGTTGGCCCAGGTGGAGACGGGGAACATGCCGTGAATGCCGGAGGCTCCGCGGCAGAGGTGAAGAAGGGCCGTTTCCTGCTGGTCGTTCCGATGGTGGGCCAGAGCCACGAGAGCCCCCGGATAACCGGCGGCCCATTTCAGAAACGAGGCCTGCCTGGCTTCCCTGGCCGCTTCTTCAATGGCTATTCCGCGGGTATGGGCCATACTGCGGACATTAACGCGTTCCCGGACACAGGGAATACCCTGGGAGGCGGCGTAACGGAGCACAAACATTTCCTCTTCCTCCGCTTCCGGACGCAGCTGGTGATTTACATGGCATGCAACCAGGTTGCATCCCGGCATGCCGGACAGCAGGGAAAGCAAAGCCATGGAGTCCCTCCCCCCGCTGATTCCGGCAAGGACGGGGCGGCCGGAGCGGAGGAGTTCCGCGGACTGGCTGTCAAAATGGTCCGGTGTCAACATGGTGCTGCTGCGAGTGAATCAGGAAAAAGAGATCAAAGGAAGCCTGCAAATAAAAACCCCGTTTTCCGGGAAGGAAACGGGGTTGGAAAATTGCTGAAGGCAGTTCTTACTTGTTGAGCTTGGGCTTGCCTCCGCTGCGGCGGACGGTGCCGAAGCGCTTCTGGAATTTGTCGATGCGGCCTTCCGTGTCCACAAACTGGTTCTTGCCGGTGAAGAACGGGTGGGAATCAGAGGTGATACCGCAGGAAACCACGAAATGTTCAACCCCGTCAATAACTTCCGTCTTGGGAGAACGAACAGTGGAACGGGTGATGAAGCGGCGTCCGGTGGTGATGTCAACAAAAACGACCGGATTATACTGGGGGTGAATATCTTTCTTCATGGTGATGTATTGCGTTTCCGACGCAAGGGGAACGCAAGTATAAATATGTTTCATTGCATGTCAAGCATCCCCGCGTAAAAATAAGGAAGTTTGTGGATGACGGTTCGGGAGCTTGCGGAAGGAACGGTTGTGGAGATGATATGACGGAAAAATGGAGCAGGTGTTGAAGAGGCCCCCCTGGTGGGCGTGGTTTTCCCTGATGGGATTGGAAATCCCTTCTGCCGCCATTGCCTGGGCTTTTGCCGTCAGCCAGTCCCATCTGGTGGTAGTTTCCTCCCCCTGGCTGTATCAATTCCTGTTTGTGGCTGTCTGGTGCGTCAATATGCTGGACCGGGTGCTGAAAATATTCCGGGGCGGTTCCGCTGTCTACACGGATGAATGCCTGCTTTTTGCCAAAAAGCATTGTTTCGTTATCTCCCTGCTCATTATGGTGGCGGCCGTGACGGGGCTTTGGATCATGTTTTTCCAATTGGGTGTGGTTATTTTTCAATTTGCCTTTCTGCCTGGCGTCTGCAGTCTGCTCTTTCTCTATTTCTCTTCCAACCCTCATCAGAAAGGGAGCCTGTCTTCCGGATTCGTCATGGGGGCGTTTTTTGCCGCCGTTTCCTTCGCTACGGGTGCCGGAATACCGGCCTACTTTTACGGGACGGTAGGCGGCGGCTGGGGAGGCCAGCTTTCCGAACCCACCTGGTATCTGGTAGCGCTGGTCATCCTCTGCATGTTCAGCCGCAAACGGTGGAGTGAAGAAGAGGATGAGGACGGGCAGGATTCCGCCGACCGCGACATGGTATCCCTGGTATGGATGGGGGTGATAGTCATTTACGTTGTATTCTGTCTGGCCGCCGCCGCCAGGGAATATACCGGGGATGCGTGGATTTATTATGGGCTGGCAATGGCGGGGGCATTCATGTTTGTGCTGGACAGGCTGAAGATGAACATGCCTCCCCTCCTCCTGCACACGCTATCCTGGGCGGCACTGATTTTCCCATTGCTGTTGAGCGGTATTCTGGCGCAGGCTTCCTCCTGATTGGCTGGGCGGATTCCTGCTATGGAGCGCGGCAAAATACAGGGAAGTTGAAAAAATAATATTTTGTGGTTGCAATATTGGGAAGAGGATGATAGATTCTGCCCCGCAAGCACGTTCTGCGTGCAGGCAAGTGGCTCGGTAGCTCAGTCGGTAGAGCAGGGGACTGAAAATCCCCGTGTCGGCGGTTCGATCCCGTCCCGAGCCACCATTTTTTCTCCCAATTTCTAATCCCTCCTTTTTATACGGGAAGTAGCTCAGCCTGGTGGAGCGCCTGCTTTGGGAGCAGGATGTCGCAGGTTCGAATCCTGTCTTCCCGACCATTTTAAAGCCTGTGGATCAAATGATTTACGGGTTTTGTTTTTTGAGCTGTTCCCTGGTGGTTGTCCGTAAAATAGATGGAGTGGAAGCGGGGTATGCCTGGAAAGATGAAAAACACCCCTGTTGCGGCGGGGCGGCCGAACCTGCAGCCAGTTAAAAAAGCCGGAAATCTTTTGTGTCCGAAACAACGCGGACAGAAAGGCGATGCAAAGTTCTTGTAACACCCGTGTGCTGACGAAAGCCTGGTCCCGGCGGCCCGGATTTTTTCTGACGGCGGGGCGGATGAATAAGATTTGTTAATGTGCCGGGCTGAAAAACGGTGTAAAGAAAACCGCCGCGGGGTGGGAGGTGCGGCGGAATGGAGAAAATGATAGATGATAGAAATAGTTTTATTTCTTTTTTAGTATATAATATTCGGCCAGGACGCCCTGATTGACTGTGCCTTCTTTGTCTGACAGCATTACTTTGCTTCCATCGAGTATTTTATAATAAGATTTTTCATTGGAAGAGGATTGGGCCAGTTCCATCAGGCGGCCATTGATGAAATGATAAGAGCCTTTTGATTCGAAAATAGCGTCTTTTTCTCCTATGTATTCGCTTCTCAACACATAAGTGTTATCGTTGTTTAATGTTAACGCCGTCCTGATTCCTTCACAATCGGCAGCAGGAAGAATTCCTTCATAAGTGCCGTAAAAATTTAAATTCTCCAACTGTTTTTCTGTTTTTGTTTCGCCGCTCTCAATTCGAGAATGATGATTTTTGGGGGAATCACAGCCGGTTATGGCAATTAAACATGCGGTCCATAAAAAAATTATTTTCATGACAAGTTTTTTTCAGCTGGTGGTTTGTGACGTGCGATGCTTGATCCAATGGGGCAGGGAAGGGAGTACGTTCGTTTCCTGTTTTTCCGGTTTTGCCGTAATATAATGAAAGTCTATGGAAGGGGCAAGATATTTTCTTTTCATGGAGCCCGCGAGTATTGATGAATGCCGGATTAAGTAATTTATCCCGTTTTTATTCAACTTTGCCGGAAGAAGAGTTTTCTAACCGGGATTGAGTGTTTTGTAGTCCGTTTTGCGAAGATGTTGTTTTTTTTGAGGGGAGCCGAGTGTCTGGGGAAGCCCCCTCTTTGCAGATATTGCCGAGAAGGCTGGATTTTTTGCTTGAGATTAGGAAGAAGGATTGCAGAGTGGCTTGATGAGGCCCGGCCGACAAAAGACATTTTCCGTTTCCTGGCTGGCGGGGTTGGGGTGGTCGTTTGGCGGGTATGTGACGGGAACACTTCTGGCGGGGGCGCTGGATTTTCCCTTGCTGGCGCAGGTGATGCTTTTGGCCGCGGCGGTTTGTTTTGCTGCCTCTCTTGTTTGTGCGGGAGCGTGTTTCCGGGGCAGCAAGATTGCCCGGTGGTACTTGCTTCTTGTCCTCGTGATGATTATGGTTGCGGTTCTGTTTGGGAATGGAGGCGGTTAATTAGTCATTTGTATATCTTTTGATTGACCGCGTGCGCGCGTATGTATACTTTCCGGTCATGCTCCTTCGATTCTTATCGAGTCTCTTTTTTGCGTCCGGCATTGTTTTGACCGCTCAGGCGAATACCCAGCCTTATCCGGATTCCGATTCTTCTGACGGATACGATACCGGTTTTTATGCAGAGGCTTATTCCGGCGGCTACGACAGCGCTCCGGCTCCGGCGGGGGAATCCGCCTCCAGGCCTGTTTTCCCCACGCAGTCCTATTTTGAATTGCTTGGCCCCATGGATTCCAGAAACGGGCGCGGAAGCGTGGATATCCAGAATTGGATGACGGATTTGAATTTGTGCAGGATGTCCAGCGGTTCCTGGAATTTTTCTTCTACGGCGGCCTTGCGTCTGAGCTGGTTTAATGGAAAAGGAGCGGATGAGATGGATGTGGACCGGCTGTACACGATTTGGCTGAATGTGAACGCCTCCTATGCCATCACGGGGAAGACGCTTACGCGGCACAGCGCGGCATCGAGGTCATTCCCGAAATCGACCTGCCGGGGCACTCGCTGGCGGCCATCGGCTGTTATCCGCAGCTTGGGGATTATCCTTTCCTGCCCCTTATCCAGTTTAAATGGGAAGCTTCCCGCAATTGGACGCTTCAGCTGGAAGGGGCCCGCCTTTCCTATATCAACAAGGTGAGCGATGGGTTGAAGTGGGGACCCTTCGTTTCCGTGGTGTCCGGCACATGGACGATTCACCATGACCGCCGCGTCCGCCAGTTTGCATGGATTTCCGGCGTCGCCGGCATAGGCGCCGATGTGGGGTTGGGGCACTGGGGCAGCGTGCGCCCCAGGCTGGTGGCGGATGTCGGTTTTTCCTTCGGGAATTCCGGCACTATCAAGACAAGCAACGGAAGCCATGATTTGGAAAAATACCATTATGACCCCGGTTTTTATTTGCGTGCGGGGCTGCTATTTGAGTTTTGACCGGCCAACAGGATTAGCGAATACATGACAAAGGCCTCCGGTGCGTTGAATGTGCCGGAGGCCTTTTACATATGGGGACGTTTGAAGCCGGGACGGTTCCCGGAGGCAATCAGGCTTCTTCAACGGAGGGTCTGCCCACGGAGTGGTATTCAAATCCTACGGCCCGGAGGTTTGCCGGGGAGAGGATGTTTCTTCCGTCAAAGATGATGCGGTTGCGCATGACTCCGGCGAGTTTCTGCAGATCCGCATTCGCATATTCGCTCCATTCCGTGGCGATGACCAGAACTTCCGCATCCCGGGCGCATTCGTACATGTCTTCCACCAGTTTGACCCCCATAGGGTTCAGAATGGGGGCCGCCGTGTGCATGGCTTTGGGGTCCGTAGCGGTGACAATGGCTCCTTCCCCGCAGAGTTTTTCACATAGTTTCAGGGCGATGGATTCCCGGACGTCGTCCGTGTTCTGTTTGAAGGCAAGGCCCCAAACGGCTATCTTTTTGTCCTTGAGGACCCACAGGCGGTCCCGAATTCTGTCCAGGAAGTGGATATGCTGGGTATCATTGATGTGTTCCACTTCCTCCAACAGGGTGAAGGGAATGCCCAGCGTGCGGCTGATGTTGATGAAGGCTTTGACGTCTTTCGGGAAGCAGGACCCGCCGTAGCCCAGCCCCGCGTTGAGAAAGTGGCGTGAGATGCGTTTGTCCATGCCGATGCCTTCCGCCACCAGTTCCACGTCTGCGCCCGTTTTTTCACAGACCTTGGCGACAGCGTTAATGTAGGAAATTTTCAGAGCCAGGAAGGAGTTGGCTGCGTGCTTGATGAGTTCCGCGGAGTTGACGTCCGTTTCCAGAATGGGGGCATGAATGGGCTGGTAAACGCGCTTGATGACGTTCATGGCCTGTTCCGAGTTGGCTCCAATGACAATGCGGTCGGGGTGCAGCAGGTCGTCCACGGCGCATCCTTCCCTCAGGAATTCTGGATTGGAGACAATGTCGAACTGAACATTCGGCCCCGCATAGTGCTTGATGGTCTGGCTGACTTTTTCCCCGGTTTTGACGGGTACGGTGGATTTGTCCACAATGACCTTGTATCCCATTTCTGGTTGGAGCGCCTGGGCGATTTCCCTGGCCACTTTTTCAATGTAGGTCAGGTCCACGGAACCATCCGTATTGGGCGGCGTGGGCACGGCGATGAAGATGACTTCGCTTTCCGCGATGGAAGCGGCGATGGAAGGGGAAAATTCCAGCCGCCCCACGGCTACGTTTTTTTTCACGAGCTCTTCCAGCTTGGGCTCGTAAATGGGGATGGCCCCGGATTGAAGAGTACGTATTTTTTCCGTATTATTATCCACGCAAATGACGTGATGGCCCATTTCGGCAAAACAGGTGCCTGTGGTCAGCCCCACGTAACCACTGCCGATAATTGTTAAATTCATAGTGTTAGCGTAAATATTGGTAAAAACTTAACTGTATGGAAAAGTAAGAGCAGTCAACCCCTGAGCATTATGGGATAGGGAATTTTTTCTGTCAAAATAAAAAGTTCCTGATTGAGCGCCTCCTTTCCTTGTGGTATAACCGTGACCAGACAGGAAAATATCTGTTTATTTTAATTTGAACGTTATGAAAACACCTATCACCGTTACCGTTACAGGAGCCGCCGGCCAAATTGCCTATTCCCTTCTGTTCCGTATTGCCTCCGGCAGCATGCTGGGGCCGGATCAGCCGATCAACCTGCGCCTGCTGGAAATTCCCCC
>OHDH01001137.1_pt1 | contig 10367 bp, 9 predicted proteins | sample 1566921 | NCBI WGS metagenome assembly OHDH01 (sample SAMEA3879585, study PRJEB24766) | human gut metagenome | biome: human-associated habitat; feature: feces | place: USA | collected 1985/1987
AAGGGGGGCGGGGGAGATAAGGGCGAGCGCAAAAAGGCATAAAAAAACAGGAGCGCCCGAGCGGGGCATTCCTGTGTGATGTTTTCTAATGCTGCTGTTTGTTGTCAGCGGTTTTGGTTTCTTTTATAAGTGCGGTTATTTCTCTGGCTGCGTAACATATTGCAGCAAGAGATAACGGCAAAGTTACCAGATGATTTGAAGCGGTTTCCCATGTCGGGTTTTTGGTAATGAGCATTATCACGAGGACGGAGTATACCACCAAAGGCATAATGACTATTCCCAGTCCTAAGAGAAACAAATTTTTCGTTTTCATAATTTATGGTTTTGTGAAACAGCGCCGCAAGGGCGATTGTTTCGGATTAATAATAGAGATATTTTTATTTTAGTGAGTTGATTATACCATATTTTTTACGGTTTGACAAGAATAAAATTTCCCCTATGTTCAATGTGTTGCGCGCAGCCGGGAATGCGGCAATCGGGCGGGAGGTGCGGCATGCGGCGGGGGAAGGGCGAATAAATTTTGATTCATTTTCAGGCGGGTAGGGAGCGGGGGCAAAAAAGTTTCCGGTTGTTAAGATTATGCTAACCAAATCGGGTCTAAGGTATCGGCAATACCACTTTAGCAGGGATGCGCGATGAGTAATTATAATTTGGAAACGATTTTAAACACTATTATTAATGCGGATTGCGTGGAAACCATGAAGAAAATCGCCGACAATTCGGTGGACGTGATTTTTGCCGACCCGCCGTACAACCTGCAGCTCGGCGACGCGCTCAAACGCCCCGACAACACCGACGTCAAGGGCGTCTATGAAGAATGGGACAGCTTTGAGAGCATTGCCGAATACGACCGCTACACCAAGGCATGGATGAGCGAGGCGCGCCGCATCCTCAAAGAAGACGGCACGATATGGGTCATCGGCTCGTACCACAACATCTTCCGCGTCGGCTACATCATGCAGGATTTGGGGTTCTGGATTTTGAATGACATCGTGTGGAACAAGACCAACCCGATGCCGAACTTCAAGGGCACGCGCTTTACCAACGCGCACGAAACGCTCATCTGGGCGACGAAGAACCCGAAAGCGAAGTACACCTTTAACTATGAGGCGATGAAGGCGATGAACGACGACGTGCAGATGCGCTCGACGTGGGAAATTCCGCTCTGCACCGGCAAAGAACGGCTCAAGAACGAGGAAACCGGCGAGAAGCTGCATCCGACGCAGAAACCCGAGGCGCTTTTGTATCGCGTGATTATGGCGTCGTCGAACGTCGGGGATGTTATCCTTGACCCGTTTTTCGGTACCGGCACGACGGGCGCGGTTGCCAAACGGCTGGGGCGCAATTTCATCGGTATTGAAAAGGACGCGGCCTATATCCGCGGGGCGCGGGAGCGTCTGGCGGCGGTCGAAGTCAGTCCGGAGAGCGCGGCGCTCGAATACACCTGCAAGCGCAAGCTGCCGCGGGTGCCGTTCGGGGCAGTGATAGAAAGGGGCTTGATTTCTCCGGGAGATGTGTTATACGATGAGAAAAAGAAACACAAGGCCGTGGTGCGTTCCGACGGAACCGTCAAGTTTGGCGGGGAAACCGGCTCTATCCACCAGATGGGGGCGGCGGCGCAGGACTCGACGACCTGCAACGGCTGGGCGTACTGGCATTATGTCGACTCGAAGAAGCACAAGCTGGTCTGCATCGACGAGCTGCGCCAGATTGTCCGGGCGGAGATGTTCGGGGAATAGGCGGCGTGCCCGGGAGGTCAAGAACGGAGCGCGGAATATCGGAATTTGCGCGCGGGACGGTTAGAAAGGCGACAGACAGGATAAGCGGCGTGCCGGGCAGGCAATAATGGAGAACAAATGAAAACAACAAGCGGACTACCGGAAAAGAACAAAAATAAAAAAACGACGGGACGTTTTGGCGGTACACGAGAGAATGAGCGCGACCGGACGCCGGGGTACGGCGATATGCAGGCGGGCGGAACCGACCGGGCAGGCGGAAACGGCGCGCAGGGAAAGTACGACCGGACGCGCGGGGAAATCCGCAAGGGCGACCGCAACCCGGGGCTGGCGCAGAACAACTACGCCGCGATTGACCTCGGCACCAACTCGTGCCGGCTGGTGGTGGCGACGCCGACGACGACTTCGTTCCGCGTGGTGGAAACCTTTTCCAAAGTGGTGCGTCTCGGCGAGGGGATTATCCAGGACAACGAACTGTCGCCCAAGGCGATGCGCCGCACGATTCAGGCGCTGAAAATCTGCCGCGGGGTCATCGACGAATATATGCCGATTGCGGCGTCGCGCTTTGTGGCGACGGCGGCGTGCCGGCGGGCGAAGAACGTGGCGCAGTTTGCGGAAATGGCCAAGCGCGAGGCGGGGATTGAACTTGAGGTCATCTCCTCGAAGGAGGAGGCGCGGCTGTCGGTGGTCGGGTGTCTGCCGCTTTTGAACCGCAACATCAAGCGCGTGCTGGTGTTTGACATCGGCGGCGGCTCCACGCAGATTTCGCTGGCGCGGGTTACGGACAACGGCAAGACGTTTATTGAAGGCTTTGTGTCGCTGCCCTACGGCGTGGTTACAATTTCGGAGGCGTTTGCCGGGCACGAGATGAGCACGCTGGAATACTCCACGGTGGTGGAGCGTACGCAGGCGATTTTGCAGGAATTTGAAGACAGGCACCACATCCGCGAGGCGATTGCCAATCAGGAAATCCAGGTTATCGGCACGTCGGGGACGGTTACGGTCATCGGGGCGGTGCACCTCAAGCTGCCGCGCTACAATCGCTCGGCGGTGGACGGGATTGCGATTTCGGCGCCGGACGTTGACTTTACCATCAACAAAATCAAAACCATGGGGCCGGAGGGGCGCTGCAAGCACCCGTGTATCGGGCAGTCCAAATCCGACCTGACGATTGCCGGGTGCGCGATTATCGAGGCGCTGACGACGTTCTGGCCGATTTCGGAAATTACGGTGGCTGACCGCGGCATCCGCGAGGGGATTTTGCTGGATATGATGCATGCGCGGCGCGTCAACGCCGCAGGCCACGGCAAAAAGAAACGGCGCGGCGGCAGGTTTCCGTTTGAGCGGAGGAACAGCGGCGGACAGAACGACCGGAGAAACGGCGGCGGCAGGCCACACGGCAGCGGGACAAACGACAATGGCGCGGGCGGCGGCTGAATGAACGGCGGCGGCGCGTTTGGCGGGCAGCGCCGGAAATGACGGAATACCGGGGCGGAGCGCATAAGAAACAGAGGATTAAGACGATGAAAACAGAGCGAAACGGGGCGGAACAGATGATACGGAACGGTACGGCGAAACGGGAGACGGGCGAAAACATGGCGGATTACGACGGGCGGCCGTGCGTGGCGGCGATGGACCTCGGCACCAACTCCAACCGGCTGCTGATTGCGGATACGGCGGGGAACGCCGTGTATCGCGACGTCAAGCACGTGGCGCTCGGCGAGGGGCTGGCGGAAAGTGGCAAATTCTGCCGGCGGGCGACGGAACGCGCCATTTGTTCGTTTATGGACTTTGCGGAAATGATGAAGCTTTATAACGTGCGGCGCTATCGGGCAATTGCGACGGCGGCGTGCCGGATGAGCGCCAACACCGCGGATTTCCGCGCGGAGGTGAAACGGACGTCCGGCGTGGATATTGAGGTTATCAGCGAATACGAAGAGGCGCGGCTGACGCTTCTGGGGGCGCGGCTGAATGCGCCGGCGGGGAAAAAGTACCTGCTGGTGTATGACCTCGGCGGCGGCTCGACGGAGGTAACGCTGGCGACAAATGCCGCAACGCCGGAGATTTTGGCGACGGTATCGGTGCCGCTCGGGGCGCGCAACGCGACGGAGATGTTCGGGCTGGCGGATTACAACGAAGCCGGGGCGAAGGCGCTGGAAGAGGCGGTGCTTAAATATCTGGAGCCGTTTTTTGCGCAGACGGCGGGCATTGACTATCACGGGCAGGCGGCGCTGGTGGCGACGTCGTCCACGCCGCTCAGGCTGGTGTCGCTGATTAAGCAGATGCCGAAGTATGACAAATTTGCGTCCGACGGGGTTACGGTGGCGACGGCGGATTTGGACAGGGTTATCGGCGAAATTCTGCCGCTGCCGTATGCCAAACGCGCGGAATCGGTTTATATCGGGCCGCAGCGGGCAAAGATTTTTGTCGCGGCGCTGGTGATTTTCCGCACGATATTCCGCGCGCTGGGCGAGGCGGAGCTGACGGCGTCGCTGAAAAGCGCGCAGGAGGCTATTGTGGCCGAACTGGCGGCGGGGGAACGGGGCAGCCGGGCTGAACCGGCAGGGCTGTCCGCGAATGAGCCGGAGGAGAACGCAGCCGGGGCACTGTTGCCGGCGGCGGAAGAGGATACAGGAGATGCTGTCGGGGTGTTGTTGCCGGCAGCGGAAGAATGTGCGGAGGAACGGGCGAAGACCGGGACTAAAAAAGAAACGGAGGCCGGGCTATGGCAAAACTGACGAAATCGGCAAAGGAAGTGCGGGGGCGGAAGATGCTCACCGTCAAGCTCAAAGAGGCGAAGTACCATACTTCGTCATCAAACCGGTGGCTGGAACGGCAGCTTAACGACCCGTACGTGGCGGAGGCGAAACGGCTCGGCTATCGGTCGCGCGCGGCGTTCAAGCTGATTCAGCTGGACGAGAAATACCATTTTCTCGGCCGCAACAAGGTGATTGTCGACCTGGGCTGCGCGCCGGGCGGCTGGTCGCAGGTGGCGGCGGCGCGGCTTAAAGGCACGGGGCGGCTGGTCGGGCTCGATATTCTGCCGACCGAACCGCTGGAAGGGGCGACGTTTGTCTGCCAGGACTTTACGGAAGAGGGGGCGGACGAAAGGCTGCTGGCGCTTTTGGGCGGCGAACGCGCGCATGTGGTGATGAGCGATATGGCGGCCAATACGACCGGACACCAGCAGACAGACCACCTGCGCACCATCGGGCTGGTCGAGGCGGCGTACGCGTTCGCGAAAACGGTGCTGGCGCCGGGCGGGATATTTATCGCTAAGGTGTTTCAGGGCGGCGCGGAAGGCGGGCTTCTGGCGGATATGAAAAAGAATTTTGCCAAGGTCAGCCACTACAAGCCGGACGCAAGCCGCGAAAAGTCGCCGGAAACGTATGTCGTGGCGCAGGGGTTCCGGGCTTTGAAAGCGGAAGAGGAACGCGCGCTGCCGGAAGAAGACGATATGCCGGAGCGGTATGAACTCGCGCGGGCGGCCTGTGCCGGCGGAGAATAAGGCGAACTAGCGGCGTTGATGCCGGGGCTCGGCCTGTGAAGGTGTTGAGATTGTGCAGCCGGACGCGGGGGCGGCGCTGGTACTGGCGTAGGGGCGTTGGTCAGGGTGGCAGATGCAACCCGGCCGGGCGGTTATCCAGCCGGAATTCTTTTTTGTTGCATAATTTATTTTTATCCCCTATTATAGCTGCGAATCTAATGGGGGAATTCGTTTGTTATGGCAAAGATGAGCAGAAGGAAAAAGCTGGTACGCGTGGCGAAGCGCAAATTGCTGAAGCCTGTATTGTACGCCGCCGGCATGAGTCTTGTCCTTTACCTTGCCATCAGCAACGTCGTCCTGCAGAAGAAGGTGTTTGAAGACCAGGTGCCGCGGTTTTTGATAACGCGCATATCCCGCACGTTTGACGAAACGGAGTTTATGCACCTGTTGCTGACAGTGCAGGAGATTATGAAAATGCCGACGGCTTCCGCAGAACTGGAAGAATTTGCCAACGGGCCTTTTCCGAACCCGTGCCCGAGATTTTTGGAACAGCAGCTCAAGCGCATGAACTGGGAGCCGCAGGCTTTTCTGGTGCGGGTGAAGAAGCTGTTTGAGATGTATGACGTTTATGACCGCGTGGCGCGGCTGGATGAAACGATTGCGTTTTTATCCACGGAAATCGACGAGCGGCGGCTGCCGTTTGAGATGAAAACGCAGGTCGACGTTTTGCAGCGGGAGCGCGATAATATTATCGGCACGCAGATTACGGAGGAAGAGTATAATTTTGTGAACGAGTACCGCGGGCTGATTTTGCGCCTGAAACGCCAGTAAGGCAGGATAGCGCGGCAAGACAGCGCGGCAGGGCGGAGGACGCGAGGTTCGGCAGCAGGTGTCGGGCGCGAAGCGGCGGTTCCGCGAAACATAGAGGATTTTCTGCAGGCGTGCGAGCGCAGGCAGAATTTAGGCGGGTGGAGTCAGAAGAAAAAGCAATATTTTTTCTCTGGAGCCCATCAGAAGGATTCAGAGAGATGAAGCACCGCTTATGAAGATACCCGAGACCAGACGGTTTCGGGTATCTTTTGATATGGGGGCGGGAGAATGGCGGGCGGCTGCCGTGCGATGATGAGCGGGCGGGCGATGTTGGGTGATGAGCGGGCGGGCGAGGGCGAAAGCGGCTACCGTGCGATGATGAGCGGGCGGCTGCCGTGCGATGATGAGCGGGCGGGCGAGGGAGAAAGCGGTTTTTTTATTTGACTTTTTGATTACAGGTTTATATGCTGTTCGCAAGCAGTGGGGCTAAACACTGCCAGAGTATAGCAACTCAAACCTTATACGGTGTCGGATTACACCGTAAAACATTATGAAAGTAATGTATATCCCCGGCTATGGCCGTTTTCGTTATGGTCGGGGAGCCCTTAACGTATATCTGAAGGTTAAGGGAATCCTACTAACACAGGATTGTGAACTCCCCGGCACCTTAATTTGAGGTGCTTATTTTTTGCTTGATTTTTTATATGGTCATATATATACTTTATTTGATATGAATGTATCGGGCTTTAGCAAGCTCAAACCTTATACGGTGTTTTACTATGCATCGTTAGCTGCATTGTTTTCCGCAAGAGCAGTGAATATATTCTTGACCGAGTTGCTTTTGGTCGGGATGCTCGCGGTTATGTCCAAGACGAAAGTCTAAAAACGGAGAATCTGTTATAAGGTAGATTTGCTAACTCCCGACCGCCTTTTTAGGCGGTTTTTTTATTTGACTTTTTGAGTTACAGGTTTATATGCTGTTTGTAAGCAGTGGGGCTAAACACTGCCCGAGTATAGCAACTCAAACCTTATACGGTGTCGGATTACACCGTAAAACATTATGAAAGTAATGTATATCCCCGGCTATGGCCGTTTTCGTTATGGTCGGGGAGCCCTTAACGTATATCTGAAGGTTAAGGGAGCTTTGCTAACAACAAGCGTGAAAACTCCCCGACCGCCTTTTTAGGCGGTATTTTTTTACTTGCATTTTGTGTAATTTAATATATAATTTTTTGTATGGGTTTTTCACCCCAGTGTTGTTAGTTATTATTGTGATAGATATTGCTCTGTAAAACACGGAGATTGTTGTTATATCCATATATGACCGGGAGCTTATAACGTATGTCCAAAATCTCGGTTTAAAGGTTATAGGTACCACTTCTAACAACATGGTGTGAAACTCCCGGTTGCCTCATAGTCAGGCAGCCGTTTTTTTTGTATTCGGAGGTCAAGGCAATGAAAAGGATTATGGCGATTTTTATGTTGTTGTTAAGCGGGTGCACGCTCAAATATATGGAAGAGGGGCTGGCGGCGCTGCGCAATCAGCCGGTGCAGACGGCGTTTGCGGTGCTGGGGTATCCGGACAACGAGGTGCGTCTGCGCGACCGGACGGTTTATGTTTGGAATTATTCGACTTCCTACACTTATCAGTCGCCGTATGAAGAAGCGACGCATATGACGATGACGGCGTTACAGTTCGGCACAATGTTTATCAACGGCACAACGTCGGGATATCGGACACAGGTGGCGCAGGGGACGTGCCAGGTTAAGGTGGTCGTGAGCCGGTACGGATATATTATAGATACGGATTTTCACGGCTCGGCTGCGGGATGTGGGGAGTACGGCGAAAGACTGCGCCAATATCTTTACCCCAAGGGCAACGGCCTGTTTTAGACAGAAGGAAACGGACGGCTGTGTGGTTTTAAGTTCGGGGCGGCTGTCGTGGCGCGCCGGCGGGCGGCAAGGCGGTTTTAAGTCCGGGACGGCTGTCGTGGCGATGTGGTGCGGGTATGCAAACAACCTGCGCATCGCGGGGGAAGGACTGCGGTGCGGTTCGGGAGAGCTGGCGGGGGGCGGGCTTACTGTTCGACGCGGACTTCGCGGCAGACAGTGCGGCAGCGGCGGACGCCATTGTCGCAAGGGATATAAGTAACCGTCGGCGCGGGAACGTCATAAACCTGATAGGTGGTAACGACGGTCTGCACCGCAGTTTCCGGACAGCACTCGGAAGCGCCGACGAAACACGGACAGCCTGGGCATTCCGGTTCGCACGGCACGGGCTGCAAATAGACCTCGCGGGTGCAGCCTGCCAGCGCCAACGCCGCCAGTCCCGCCAAAATGTATGACTTGTTCAGCATAATCTGCTCCTTATCTGTTCCATAACATATTATTTACCTGATAAGATATATCCTTTTTTGCCAAAAGTCAAATTTTTTTTGGGTTGACTAATTGAAAAATATTGTCTATATATTGGGGCAGAGTGATATAATTCTAGTGTTTAATTTTTATATAATTCCTATTATGAACAACAAAATTATCAGCCTTATCGAGCGGAATGCCGATAATGAGCTAAAGGCTTATTTTGAGAGCCTGACAAGCGAACATCCCCTGGATTTGCATGAAGAACTGGTTTTGCTGGAGCATTTTTCTCCCGCGGCCGTTAAGAGCTACATCAACCGCTTCCGTTTTTCCAAAGACGCGGAAAAAGTTTTTGTCCAAAAAGCCCCGGCCGACATCCGGCTGTCGTACCTTAACTATTACGGTTTGACGGAGGAAGCCCAGCGCTGCCTTATTGATTGCGATTTGACCGAGGCGCTGCGCGACTTTGCCAAAATGCGCCGCCTGGCCGACCCGGAATATCTGATTAAAACCGGGAGTAACGAGGCGGTGCGCGTGTATCTGGCGTTTAATCCGCTGGAAAACGACGAACAGGTTTATGCACTGCTGCACCGGGACAATCCGTCTTTGTTTGCGGCGTATGCGAACAAATGGGTTATCAGCGAAAACCTGAAACGAAAGATTGTCGAAGAGCGCAATTATGCGGCGTTTAAGACCATCGTGTACCGGTTTTACCGCCTGTTTCGCAAAAAAGCGGCCAAGGCCAAAGACTTCGGCAAGCTGATGGAAACGCTGGCGGCGGAAGCCCTGCCGACGGAATTGCAGGTTGAAGTTCTGACGTCGTACGACCGGGACCTTATCCAGCTGCTGCTGATGACGTGCCCGCTGGCGGCGGAAGCGCAAGAGGTGTTGTGGAAACGCAATTTTGACGCGGAATGGCTCAAGCTGCATGTGGAACATCTGTATTGCATGGGCGGTTACCGCTTTGCGCCGGAGAACGAACAGAAGCTGTTTAAGGCGCTGGCGAGCAAGAGTTTGGACGACTGCCTGACGCAATTCCGGCACCGGGACGACGTGAGCTTTGTCAAGTTTGCGACGCCGGCGGCGGTCAAAAAGTACGTGGCGGGCTACTGGCTCAGCGACGACGCGCAGGTGGCGCTGATTAACCGCGGCAACGGGGAGCTGATAAAGGAACTGATTTCCCGCTACAGCCCTGAACACGGCATGTGCTGGCAGGCGGAAGTCGAGCTGGTCAAGCTGGGGGCGACGGATGCCGTGCGGCAATACATCGCGTTCCATTCCATGTGCTGGGAGGCGCTGTCGCTGCTTAAGGAAAATTTCCCGGCGGTGGCGGAGGAGTATTATGCGAAGCACCCGTACTAGTCCTTGCCTGCCCGTAACGGAACTGCGACGGAGTTTTCCCGGGCGCCCGTAACGGGGACCGAGCGATTTGCGATGCGGCACCCGTAACGGGGACCGAGCGATTTGCGATGCGGCACCCGTAACGGGGATTGGAGAACCGTAACGGGAAACCGAACGAAAGAAAAGCTGCCTTATGGGCGGCTTTTTTTGTTTGACTTTTATAAACGGGTATTGTATAAATACTGCAGACGGCATACGAAAATGTATGTGGTTGGGACTTGAAACTTCCCTTAAGACGTTTATGTAAAACGAAATTTTACGTGCTTTTAGTTTTTGACTGGATGGCAGTAAAATAAGCGCTTGCGTGAATATACTGCGCTGTTTCTTAAGCAGGTTTCAACTCCAGTCTCTTTTGTTGTACAAAATTAATCAAATTTTAATATTTGCATAATATAGTTTAACTGGAATGCCGAGTTGGTGTTCTGGGACTTGGAACTCCCTTAAGACATTTGTAAACAGGAACTTTTACGAACCTTTTGGTCTTAGACTGGAAGGTGGTAAAATAAGCATATGCATATATGTGAATATACCATGCTGTTTCTTAAGCAGTTCCAACTTCCAGTCACCTCTTTTTA
>OHDH01001153.1_pt1 | contig 10285 bp, 2 predicted proteins | sample 1566921 | NCBI WGS metagenome assembly OHDH01 (sample SAMEA3879585, study PRJEB24766) | human gut metagenome | biome: human-associated habitat; feature: feces | place: USA | collected 1985/1987
GGATGTGGTGGTGGCATGCGTGGGGGGCGGCTCCAACGCCATCGGCATGCTTCACCCCTTTGTGGAGGATGAAGGCGTCCGCCTGGTGGGTGTCGAGGCGGGAGGCACCGGTGAGCCCGGCTGCTATAACTCCGCCCCCATCAATCTGGGCAGTCCCGGCGTGCTGCACGGCCATGTGACGATGCTTTTACAGGATAAAGACGGGCAAATACAGCCGTCCCATTCCATTTCCGCCGGGCTGGACTATCCCGGGGTAGGCCCGGAACACGCCTATCTGGCGGAAACGGGGCGCGTTCATTACGGTGTGATTTGCGACGCCTCTGCTTTAAACGCTTTCCAGACGCTCACCAGGGAGGAAGGAATCATTCCTGCGCTGGAATCCTCCCATGCCGTGGCCTGGGTGCTGGACCATGCGGAGGAACTGCCGCAGGGGGGGGACGTTCTGGTCAATCTCTCCGGCCGCGGAGACAAGGACCTGGGAATCGTTAAAAAATATTTGAATCTTTAAGCCGCATTCTTCCATGAATAATATGCAGAAATCACCGTTGCAGAAAGCCGTGGAGAGGGCCCATGCCCTCGGCAGGCGTGCCGTTATCCCTTTCATTACCGCCGGATTCCCGGACAAGGAATCCTTCTGGACGCACTTGTCCCGTATTGACGAAGCCGGAGCGGATATTATTGAGATAGGAGTTCCCTTCTCGGATCCCGTAGCGGACGGCCCGGTTATTGAACAGGCATCCCGGGATGCCCTGGCCCGCGGCGTCAGCCTGAAATGGATTCTGGACGGCCTGAAAGCCCGCAAGGGCGGTTTTTCAGCCGAACTGGTGCTGATGGGATACGTAAATCCCTTTTACCAGTATGGCCTGGAACAGCTTGCCCGGGATGCGGAGGAGGCAGGCGTCAGCGGTTTCATCGTACCGGATATGCCGTTGGAGGAATCCGGAATGTTCCGGGGGGCTTTCAGCCCCCATGGCCTGACGCTCGTCACTCTGGTGGCTCCCAATACTTCCGTGGAACGCATGCGGGAATACAAGCCTTATACTTCCGGCTTCGTTTATGTGGTCTCCGTGCTGGGAACCACCGGAGGGAAAGCCAACCTGGAGCGGAGTGTGACGGAAACCATGCGCCGAGCCCGGTCCGTTTTTGATGTGCCGCTGGCGCTGGGCTTCGGGCTTCAGACGCCGGACCAGCTGGAGACGCTGCCTGAAGATGCCCGTCCGGATGCCGCCGTGCTTGGAAGCGCTCTGCTCAGGCACATTGGAGAAGGGAAGGACGCCGGGGAATTTTTGGAAAAATGGACCAGAGGTTGAACTGCACGTTTTTCCGCGGCTTTTAAGGATGGGCCTGCACAACTTATTGTGCAGGCCCTTTTTATTTTATCTGGTAATGGACAACGAAAATACGGATTCGCAATCCGCTTCGCTTTTATTCATATATTATTCAATTTTTAACAGAATAATTACATTAATAATTAATATGTTACATATTTTTAACATAATCTGCTGGCGGGAATCCCGGATTTTTTTGACGGAGGGAACGTTCCGGGTATTCCGGAAAACCGTTGTAACTGATTCTTTTCCTTTGACAGCGGATTGCGAATTCCTTATTTATATTCACAATCATATTTCCCTTGCCGTGTTGTGGGAAAGAGCCTTATTTGTTTATTAAATACCTAATTATCAAACGTTTCATGAAATTACACCTCCCTTTGAATTTATTGGCTGCCCTGATGACCTCCTTTTCCGGAGTAACGCTTGGCACCGCCACGCTGGCAGGAGTTTCTGGTCTTCTGGTGACAGCATCACAGTCTTATGCGGCGGATGTTGCCTTTGACGGAACCCAGGTGAATGTGGCGGCGGGAGGCTCGGCCTCCTATGATGTCGGTATTGTTACGGCTTCTACTACCTTGAATTTTGCCGGAGCCGGTACGGCCGCTATCACCAATTTGAACGGGACGGCTCCGGAAGCCATCCTGACGGTAAACCGCGTGGCCAACGGGGGAGCCAGCCTTTCCACCCTGACGTTGAACGGGGCAGGCACTTTCAACGGAATCATTTCCCTTTATTCCAACACGACGGGGGGATCTCAGAACAACATCCTGAACCTCAACCACGCACAGGCCGCCCAATACGCCACGATCAAACTGGGCGGCTACGGTTACACGACGGGCGCTTCCGTCCTGAAAGCCGGCGTGAACACTTCCATCAGCAAGCTGGAGCACAACAATGCCGCGGCTCTGATCACCGGGGAGGGAACCACGCTGACCATTACGGGGGATTCTTCCTCTTACGGCGGCAGTTTCGGCGGCACCGTAACGGTGGACTATACGGGGGGAGGCACCTTCACCCTGGGCAATTCCGACAAGAATACGGCGCTTACTCCCGCGGCATCTCCGAACGCCACCTTGAAAATCAGCAGAGGCACTCTTTCCCTGTTCTCCGGAAATGTCACCTGGTCCCAGAAACTGGTGATGGGTGACGGCACTACACTGAGTATCCAGGACGGTCCTTCCGTGACGGGGTATGCCGGCTATAACGCCACTTCCGTCAACAGCGGCGGTTTTAACTTTTCCGGAGCGGCGGTTTTCGGTACTGGCGTCAACCTGACATCCAGCTGGGGCAAGAATGTAAAGTTTTCCGGTGTACTCACGGCGGCAAGCGGTTTTTCCATCAGCGGCGGCGCGAATGAATATGCCTATTACAACCTGCTCAACACCGCCAATGAAATTGGGGGAACGATTGCCATTACGCGCAGCTCTGCCTCTCTGGGCATCGGGGCTTCCGGTTCCCTTGGGACTGCTGCCGTTACTACTTCGGCCAACTCCCAGTACCTGACCTATTACGGCACTGCGGGGGATGCGGCGGATGTCATTGACAATTCCATCACCGGGGCAGGCAACTTCGTCGCCCAGTCGGGCTGGGTGCATCTTTCCGAGAACGTGGCGCTTACGGGAACCTATACCGTCAATTCCGGCGCCGTCCTCTCCAGGACCGGTTCCATTAATGCCGCGCTTGCCGGAGGCCGACTGGATGCCGGCGCCGGAACCATGACCGTGACGGGACTGTCGGGAAACGGCACCCTTTCCGCCTCTGCGGGAACCATGCATTTCCAGGACGCCTTCACGGTAGGGGAAACGATGGGTATCCTTGCCAACGGTTCCGGGGAGATCACGGGAGATGTTACGGTGGATGGGGGCCGTCTGTATTATACCTCCATGGACAATGTCGGCAGCGTGCTGCAGAACGTGACGCTGACTTCCGGCCTCATTGATTTCTCCGGTTTTCAGGGATTCCAGGACTTGTTCGGTTCTGAAGCCCTGGTGAACACCTCCTATAACCTGGGCGTTGATTTGGGGAACGGCTTTACTCTGGCGGATGTTGACGAGTCCCTGTACACAATCAGCACCGTGGACGGAAAAACAGTCATCACGTTTACGGCTTCCGGCGCCCATGAGACCGTCTGGGACCCTGCCTGGGGGCTGGAAGAAGCTCCCTCTTCCGCAACAGGTACGCTGGCGAACCAGCAGTCTTTGTCCCTGTACGGTATCCGGTCTTCTTCCATGCAGGAGGGATTCGGTTCCGTGAATGCCGTCACCGGAACGGGAGACCTGACGGGAGTGACGCTGGCCGGCGGCTACTACAATACAGCCACCAATGCCACGGCTACGCAAATCACCACCGGCATCTGGACGGATGTGCTGGGGGGCAATTACAATTTGATTATCGGCGGCAGCTATGCCAATAACTGGAGCGGTTCCGGCAAGTGGAACGTTACGGGGGACGTTCATACCCAGATTCAGGGGGACACCTCCGTCAACTGGGTAGTGGGTGGCAATTACAAGGACGGCCAGGCGGCAGGCATTACGGGAGACGTTTACGTATCCGTGGACGGGAATGCCGTGATCAAAGGCAGTTTGATAGGCGGCGGCACGGCGGCCCATAATTCCGTAAACAACCTTGACGGCAGCACGCATGTCGTCGTGCGCAGCATGCAGAGCGTCACGGATGAAACCATTTCGCTCAACTCCGTTGTCCGGGGCTTCATCATCGGCGGCAGCGCTTATGAGGCCAATTCCGCCTCCCGCGCCGCCATTACCGGAAGCACCAATGTGACGATTGATTTGGGAGAGGCCTCCGGCAGTTTTGTCAAGAGCATCGTGGGCGGTTCCTATTCGGGCGGTTCCGGAGCATATACGATAGGAGGCGATTCCAGCGTCAGCATCACCGCGGCCAGTGACGCCGTCTTTACCGGGGCTGTCTATGGCGGCGGTTACGGTACCTCCGGAACATCCACCGTCAGCGGCAATTCCAGCCTGACGCTGGATGGCGGCACTTATACGGGTGCCCTCTATGCGGGCGGCGGCGGGGCAAGGTCCGCTGTGAACGGGGACGCTACCCTTACCGTTAAGAAAGCAGTATTCCGTACGGGCAGCACGCTGAATGCATCGGAGGGTACGGTAGGCGGCACCTCTTCCTTGCTTCTGGGCGGTTACGGCAATACGGCGGACCATGCCATTTCCTTCTCCAATACGGCTGTGACCGGTTTCGACATCGTGACCATGTTCCAGGATTCCTTCTTTACGGGGAATCTGAACATGACCGGTTCCAGCGTGCTGGCGCTGGCGGGAGGGGCAGGAACGGGAATCAATCTGGACGGCTCGTTCTCTCTTTCCGCTGAAGGAGAACTGACCCTGGATCTTTCCGGATTCGGCACCCTGACAGACGGCATGTCCGTCCTTTCAACTGCGGGCCTGTCCAATATATCTTCCATTAAGGCTTCCTTTGCTGACGGCGTGGCGGGATCCATCACCATTTCCGACAACGGCAAAGACCTTGTCTATACGGCGGGAACCCTCCTTTTGTGGGAAAACGGCGTCTGGAGCGCGGAAAATGTCTGGACGGACGGCGGCGCTCCCGCCACATATGCGGATGGTATGGCGGTTTCCTTTGCGGACCAGGCCGGAGTCGCTAACTCTGTCGTACAGCTGGATTCTGAGGTTTCGCCAAGCTCCATGCTTGTCCGCAACTCCACTACCCGTTATGAACTGACGGGGACGGGAGAAATTACCAATACGGCCGTCACCAAGGAAGGCACGGGAACGTTGGTCCTCGGCACCTCTTCCATACTCGGCACGGGTACTACTGTGGCTGTGTCGCAGGGTGTTCTGGCATTCGGTTATGATACGGCCCTTCCCGGCACGGGGGTAACCTGGGAGGCCGGTTCCTTTTTGGGTGCGGCCAATGGAGCGACGGTGACGGTGGATTTGGGAACCGTCACTAACCCGGTATTCTCCCTTTCTCCGGATGCCAACTCTTTCATCACTCTGGCGACTCCGTCCGACATCGTTTTCGGCAATGCCATTACTGGGGAAGGAACTGTCCGGAAAACCGGCACGGGCTTGCTGAAACTGACGGGGAGCAACTCCGGCCACATCGTGGTGCAGGAGGGCAACCTCCAGATAGGGAACGGAACCTCATCCATCCGCTGGGGAAGCGCGGGTTCTTCCGTCACCCTGGAAAACGGCACGTCGCTGATTATTGCCGGCAACAGTTCGGGAACCTCCCACCATACCATCAACTCCGATTTGATTTTGGGAACAAACGCGTCCGACGCCGTTTCCCTGAAATGGGTGGACGCCTCCCAGGCAAGCGCCGTGGACTATCAGCATAGCTTCACCGGAACCGTTACCGTCAACGGGGCGGTCTCCCTGGTGGGCAGGGACAACTGGGCCAAAGAAATGGGCTTCACCGGAACGCTCACTGGAGCCGGCTCTCTGACTTACAGCCGCGGAGCGGGCGACGGCAGGTACAATTCCAACGGAAAGCTCATCATCAGCGGAGACGCTTCCGGATTTACCGGAATGATCACCATGAATGCTTCCAACGGCTATAGCGCCGGGCTGGATCTGCGCACTTCCATCTCTCAGGGTGGCGTCACCCTGACATCCGGAACGGACACGACCGGATTCGCTTTCATGCGCGTGCTGGGGGATGTTGAAATTGCCTCTCTGGACGGAACGGAAAATTCCCAGGTGGGAGCCGTAGGCGGTGCGCGCACGCTGACGGTGGGGGCCGGCACGTACAACGGCACGCTCACAGACCGTGGTGTTGCTCTTGGGTACGGAGCCACTTCCATTTCGTATGACGAATCCGGCGTCCTGTCTCTGACCAAGGTCGGCGAGGAAACGCTGACGCTGGGAGGAACGGTCAGCTACACGGGGCTGACGGATATTCAGGGGGGAACGCTCGCTCTTACTGCTTCCGGAGCTACGTCCCTAGGGAATATCACGATGGCGGCCAATACGCGGATGACGACTGCGGGCGCCCTGAACCTGGCGGCCAACTCTACGCTGACACTGGATATCAGCTCCGCCCTCGAAGTGGGCGGCGCTTTCGGGGCCGGAACGTTCAATCTTACGCTGAACGGGCTTGAAGGCATTACGGATGCCGGGGAATATACCCTGATTTCCGCCGCCAGCGGTCTTGATGCCGCCAGCGCCGTCTTTAACTGGGCCGGATATACCGGGGACGAAACGCTGATTTATGAACTGGAGCAGACGGGAACATCCCTCAAGCTGGTAGTGACTTCCGCCGGGGACGTGTGGATCTGGCAGGGAGCGGAAGGAGTGACCTGGAGCGATACGAACACGGGCGCCATGTGGGGCATTGAAGGTTCCACGGATACGGCTGCCGGGAAGAATCTGATCTTCAACAGTACCGGGGCGGGAACCGTCACCCTGTCCGGAGCGGTGAATCCTGCTTCCATCACAGTCAACAATGCTGCCGGCAGCGATTATGTCTTCGTTTCCGACGGCGCCGGAAAAATCGCCCAGGGAACGCTGACCAAGCGCGGCGAAGGGAAGCTGGTCCTTAATTTGGACAATACTGGCTGGGACGGAGATATTTCCGTCCAGCAGGGCGAACTGGTAGCCCAGGTCGCCAATTCCCTGGGCTCCGGAGCCATTACCGTTACGGACGGCATGCTCACGCTGGCTACCGCGGAGGTTCAGCCGGGAATGGGCATGATCAACCTGCAGGGCGGCAGCCTCAATCTGGCTTCCGGCTCTTTTGCCACGGCGTTTACTGCAGACAACATGGCATGGACGGGCGGTTCCATGATACTGGGCGAGGAGGTGGCCGCCACCGTCGCCAAGGCTCTGGCCAATGGAAAAAGCGTGGAACTGGCGGACGGTTCCGTACTGACGGTCAGCGGGGCTAATGACAACTCGGCTCTGAACCTGAATGCCTCCGGCACCGGTACCGTTTCCGTAGGGCTGGGAACCAGTTATGGGGCCAATGTCCTGAACATGAGTACGGAATTCCAGGGAACCCTGTCCGTGACATCCGGCTATTTCCAATTGAATAACGTAACGATGGGGGCGGACGGCATCTTGAAACTTGCGGATTCCAACGTCCGTACGGAATGGAACGGAACAGCCGGAGGAACGTTTGCCAATGACGTTGTCTTTACGGGCAACCAGGTCTTTGCCACCAAGGATTTCACCTTCAGCGGCGATTTGAGCGGAACGGCGTTCTCCACCCAGGGAGCGGGCAATATTACCCTGGCGGGCGGCGTCAACCTGGACGGTCAGCTCAAGGTGCACCGCGGCACGGTTACCGTGAATTCCGCCGATGTGGCCAAGCTGGGGGACAGCATTGACATCCAGAACAATTCCACGCTGGCCTTTGCCCGCGATTTCTCCTACGGAGGCGTCATCAGCGGCACGGCCGGCAGCACGGTATCCGTAAACGCCGGAACGCTGGAACTCACCGGAGCGAACACCTTCCTGGGCGCACTCTCCATTGCGGACGGCGCTACGGCGCGGCTGGGTGACGGAAGTGCCTGGGCTGGGTCCCTCTCCGGAGCCGGTTCCCTGGTTATTGACACTGCCGGAGAGATAACGCTGGCGGCCGGCAACACCGGGTTCACCGGTTCCACGACGCTTTCCGGCACGGGCACCGTCACCTTGGTGGGGGCCGACTCCCTGGGGGCCGGACGGGTCACCGTCAATAACGGCGTTCTCAATCTGTCCTCTCTGGATGCGGCCAACGTTATTCTGATTACGAAGGGAAGCCTGGCAAACGCGGAAGCCAAAACCGCCGGAAACGTGGAAGTGGCCGCTTCCGCCGGAACGCAGGGAGCCCTGAATACCATCAATCTGGGCGGTCTGTCCGGCTCCATGGTCGGCTCCATCGTCATGGAGGATTACTCCCGGCTTACAGGCGTTTCCGGTGCTCTGGACATGACGGGCAAGACGGTGACGCTGAAACTGGATTCCGGCAGCCTTACAGCGGGCGGAACTACCGGACAGGGCGTTATTGATGCGGACAGCCTGACGCTTTCCGCCGCCGCCACAACCATCAACCTCAGCAACCAGGGCGTTCTGGACCTGCTTGCCGCCAACCGGGATTCCACTGACGGCGTAGGGCTTGTACTGACAACGGGAACCCTGGCTGTGGACAATTTCAAGCAAATCGGATTCTCTCCTCTCCTGGCTTCCCTCGGCTATACCGTGACGGAAGTCCTGGGTGCGGACGGGACGCTGATGGTCAGCGGCAATACGGACCTTGTCTATCTGGTGGACACCACCCCCAATTCAGACGACCCCAATATCAGCGATTACGCCGCGCTGGATCCCTACAAGGCTGTCGGCATTAATGGCACCACGCTTCATGTGAGCTTGAATGGGGCTCCGGAAGCCTCCCGGAACGGGGACGGCCTGAAAGTCAGCAACCTGGTTGGCAGCGACGGTGCGCTGGTCGTGACGAATACGGCGGATGATGCGGCCTCCAACCACGCCGTGGTGGATCTGGTTCAGAACGTTGACGCCGGCGGCAACAGCTACGGCGGAACCATCAGCGGGGACCATGTGGATTTTGTCAAGAAAGGTGCGGAAACCCTCACCGTGGAAGGCAACTTCACCGGGAATGATTCCATGCTCAGTTCCGCGGAAGGAAACATCGTCCTGAACGGTGCAGGCAATAGCCTTACTGCGCTGGAACTCGCGGGCGGAGACATAACGCTGGGCGGACGGAATGACGGCGCCTCCCGTGTAACCACGGTGGAGACGCTGGCTGCCGGCGCGGGAGGGGGAACCCTGAATTTGGGTAACGGAACCCAGATGGTTCTTACCGGCCAGCAGGCCGGCAGCCATGTCACGGAGGTGATTATCTCCGGGGACGGTACGCTGACCTTGGGAGGTACGGGAACGGACTCCTCCCTGACACTGGGCAACGGCTCTTCCCTGAACGGTGTCCTGCTGGATATCCGTGAAGGGTCCGCCCTGTCCGCCGCAACCGGTTCCGTGAATACCGTTTCCGGACTGGCGGGCGGCGGAGCTCTGAAGCTGAGCGGTGCGGAAATGACGATCAATTCTTCCGCTTCCCATGCCTTTACCGGTACGCTGGACGGGGCATCCGGAACGCTCAACGTCAAATCCGGCAACGGAAGCGTCCAGACTATCAAGGGTGCAGGCGGAATGCCGATCGGCACAAACGGAAAAGCCATGCTTCTTCTTTCAGGCGGCATCGACAGCCCGGTAGCGGGATATATGATGGCAAAACGAGGACTGGAGATCAGTGCCATCCACTTTGTTTCCCCTCCGTACACCTCCGAGCGCGCCAAGCAGAAGGTCATCGACTTAGCACAGAAGATGTGCTCCTACTGCGGACGCATCAAGCTGCACATCGTTCCCTTTACCGAAATCCAGGAAGCCATCCGCGACCAGTGCCCGGAAGACCTGTTCACCATCATCATGCGCCGGTATATGATGAAGATTGCCTGCCGCGTGGCAAGGCTCAACGAGTGTGAAGCGCTCATCACCGGCGAGAGCGTCGGTCAGGTTGCCAGCCAGACTATCCAGGCAATCGCCTGCACCAATGAGGTCTGCGATATGCCGGTCCTGCGTCCGGTCATCGGTATGGACAAGGATGAAATTGTGCTGATCTCCCGCAAGATCGACACCTTTGAAACCTCCATCCTGCCTTATGAGGACTGCTGCACCGTCTTTACACCAAAGCATCCGCGCACCAAGCCGCAGCTGAAATTTGTAAAATATGCCGAGGAGCAGATGGACAGCGAGCAGCTGATCCAGCGGGCAATCGACGGCATCGAGCTGCTGAGCATCTCCAATTCCTAGGCGCGGGTTTTGCACCAAAAGAGCAGAAAAGAGCTTTTCCGGCGGATAAAAGCAGGATTTACCGCTTGAAACCATGGGACATTTGTATTATGATTTCCTTAAGAGAAACTGTGACTATAACCAAAGCAGTAAAATTGAGGTGGATAC
>OHDH01001155.1_pt1 | contig 10278 bp, 6 predicted proteins | sample 1566921 | NCBI WGS metagenome assembly OHDH01 (sample SAMEA3879585, study PRJEB24766) | human gut metagenome | biome: human-associated habitat; feature: feces | place: USA | collected 1985/1987
GCTGCCATCCGCCGCTACGGCGCGGCGGCCGTGGTGATGCTCTTCGACGAGCGGGGACAGGCCGACACCTACGAACGTAAGACGGAGGTGGCCTCACGCGCCTACAAACTGCTCACCGATGCGGGATTCCCTACCGAGGACATCATCTTCGACCCCAACGTGCTGGCCGTGGCGACGGGAATCCCCGAGCACGACAGCTATGCCAAAGCCTTTATCGACGCCACACGCTGGATCAAGGAGCACCTGCCCCACGCGAAGGTCTCGGGCGGCGTCTCGAACCTCTCGTTCGCCTTCCGCGGCAACAACGCCGTGCGCGAGGCGATGCACTCGGCGTTCCTCTACCACGCCATCCGCGCCGGGATGGACATGGGCATCGTCAACCCGCAGATGGTGCGGGTTTACAGCGAGATAGAGCCCGAACTGCTCGAACGGGTCGAGGACGTGATCCTCTGCCAGCGTCCGGACGCTGCCGAACGGCTCACCGAATATGCCCAGCAAGTGCGCACGGTTGCCCAGACGCAGCCCCAGGCTCCCGACGCATGGCGCGCGGGGACGCTCGGCGAGCGCATCGGCCACGCAATGCTCAAAGGCGTGGCGGATTTCATCGAGCAGGATGCGCTGGAGGGTTACGAAACCCTGGGCAGCCCGATGGCCGTGATCGACACGCTGCTGATGCCTGCCATGGAGCAGGTCGGCACGCTGTTCGGCGAGGGCAAGATGTTCCTGCCGCAAGTGGTGAAGACCGCCCGCGTGATGAAACGCGCGGTGGCGGCGCTGACGCCCTATATCGAACAGGGGTCGGCCGCGAATGCGCATAATTCGGGGAAAGTGCTGATCGCCACCGTGAAAGGCGACGTGCACGACATCGGCAAGAACATCGTGGCGGTCGTGATGGCCTGCAACGGTTACGAAATCCGGGACCTGGGCGTGATGGTCGAGTGTCCCCGCATCATCGACGAAGCCGTCGCCTGGGGCGCCGACGCGATCTGCCTGAGCGGACTGATTACCCCTTCGCTCGAGGAGATGATCCACGTCTGCGAAGAGCTGGAACGCCGGGGGTTGCAAATTCCCGTACTGATCGGCGGTGCGACCACTTCGGACGTACACACCGCCGTAAAAATAGCTCCGACCTACTCGGGCCCGGTGATCCATGCCGACAACGCCAGCCGCAACAACAAAATCCTCGGCGAACTGCTCGGTCCCGGCCGGGAAGAGTATCTGGCTCGCGTGCGCGAGGAGCAACAGACCCTGCGCGACCAGTACCGCCGCCGCGAGGAGATCCGCACGATCCTACCCTTCGGTCAGGTGCGCAAGCTGCGCGTGCCGAAACCCGCGTCCGAAATCGCTGTTCCGGCCCATACGGGACGGCTGGTGTTTCCGGACATAAGTATCGCCGATGTGGAGCCGCTGATCGACTGGAACTTCTTCTTCCCGGCGTGGGGGCTCAAGGGCCGCGTACCGGAGATCTTCGAAAACCCCGAACACGGCGCCGAAGCCCGCAAGCTCTACGACGACGCGCAAAAGATGCTGGCCCGCATCCGCGAAGAAAAACTCCTCACCCTCCAGGGCGTAGCGGGCATCTTCGCAGCCGTCAGCCGGGGCGACGACATCGTGGTCACCGGCCCGAAAGACAAGAAATACATCCTGCCGATGCTGCGCAGCCAGGCCCCGGTCCGGGAAGCCCAGGCCCGCTGTCTGGCCGATTTCATCGCCGACGAAAAGGCAGGCAGAACCGACTATATCGGGGCCTTCGCCCTCACGGGCGGCATAGGGCTCAAGGAGCTGACCGAAAAGTTCCGCGCGGAGGGCGACGACTACAACGCCATCCTCTCGAAGCTGCTGGCCGACCGCCTGACCGAAGCCCTCTGCGAATGGGTGCATATCTTCATCCGCCGCCAGATGTGGGGTTACGAAACCGGTCCGGCGCTCACACCCGAACAGATCATCCGCAGCAAATACCGGGGTCGGCGCATGGCCTTCGGCTACCCGGCCTGTCCCGACCACTCGCTCAAACGCGAGGTCTTCGACCTGCTGGCCGCCGACAAGACGACCGCCATGCGTCTGAACGACAACTATATGATTACACCTGAGGAGGCGCTCTGCGGCCTGTTCTTCGCCGACGCCGAATATTTCTCCGTCGGACGAATCGACCGAGAGCAACTGGCCGACTACGCCGCACGCCGCAACATGGACATAGAAACGATCGAAAAACTGATACCCAATAACATCTGATGAATATTACGGATCTCATACAGGGCGCCGTCGCTTCGCGCACGACCCGTTTCGCCTTCGAGCTGCTCCCGCCCCTGAAGGGGGACGGCACGCGCAGCGTCTTCGGAGCCATCGACCCGCTGATGGATTTCAACCCGGCCTACATCAACGTCACCTTCCACCGCGAAGCCCTCAAAGAGGACATCCGCCCCGACGGAAGCCGCGAGTGGCACATCATGCGCCGCCGTCCGGGCACGGTCGGCATCTCGGCCGCGATCCGGCGCAAGTACGACGTGGAGGTGGTTCCCCACCTGATCTGCGGGGGCTGGTCGAAATACGACATCGAGGATTCGCTGATCGACATGGATTTCCTGGGGCTGCACAACGTGCTGGCATTGCGGGGCGACAAGCGGCAGAACGAACCCCGCTTCGTCCCCTACGCCCAGGGACACGCCCACGCCGCCGACCTGGTGCGCATGAACCGGGGAGAATTTATCGACGGCGAAGTCGAGGAGTGCCACCACTCCAAGTTCTCGGTAGGTGTGGCGGGCTATCCCGAAAAGCATTTCGAGGCGGCGAATCCCCAGAGCGACCTCCAATACCTGAAGGAAAAGGTCGATGCCGGCGCCGACTACATCGTGACGCAGATGTTCTTCGACAACAGCAAGTACTTCGATTTCGTGGAGCGCTGCCGCAAAGCGGGCATCACGGTACCGATCATCCCGGGCATCAAGCCGATCTCGACGCCCAAGCACCTGGAGATCCTGCCCCGCACCTTCAGCGTCAGCCTGCCCGAAGAGCTGGTGAAGGCCGTCCGGGCCTGCGGCGAGGACACACAGGCGGCCCGCGAGGTCGGGATAGAATGGGCGATCCACCAGGCCAAGGAGCTCAAGGCGGCCGGAGTGCCGATCATCCATTTCTACACGATGGGACGCACGGACAACATCCGCAAGATCGCCCGCAACGTATTCTAATTCCGAATAGGGCAAAGTAATTGCTATTAAACACTTAACCATGACACCCGTAGAGTTTCGCCGCCACCTGCACCGCCACCCGGAGCTCTCGTTCCGCGAAACGGAGAGCGCCCGCTTCATCGCCGAGGCGCTCCGCGAAGCAGGCATCCCCTGCCGTCCGATCGCCGGAACCGGCGTACTGGCCAAAATCGAAGGACGCGGCGACCTGCGGCGAGCCGTCGTGCTGCGAGCCGACATCGACGCCCTGCCCATCCGCGAACAGAGCGGCGCGGCGTGGAGTTCCGAGAACGACGGAGTGATGCACGCCTGCGGGCACGACATCCACGCAGCGGTGCTCTACGGCACCCTGCTCCGGCTCTCCGCCGAGCGGAATTTCGAGGGTACTCTTTTCGGAATCTTCCAACCCGGAGAGGAATCGAATCCCGGCGGAGCCTCCAAAGTGCTGGCCGAAAACCCCTTCGAAGGCTATACGGTGCTGGCCGTCGTCGGCGAGCACGTCGAACCCGCTTTGGACGCGGGCACGCTGGGCTTCCGCGCGGGCAAGTACATGGCCTCCAACGACGAACTGCGCCTCACGCTCGAAGGCGCGGGCGGCCACGCGGCCATGCGTGCCGAACACCGCGACACGGTGAGCGCCGCCGCACAACTGATCCTGCACCTCACGGCCCTGAACACGCCCGAACGGGTCGTTTCGATCGGCAAGGTCGAAGCTGCGGGCGCTACGAACGTCATCCCGGACCGGGTCTATATGGAGGGAACGATGCGTACCTTCGACGAACGGGAACGGGCCGAAGTGAAACGCAGGATCGAAGAACTCGCCGCCGCGAACGACGCCTCGTACGGCATACGAACCCGGGTACACTTCACCCCCGGCTACCCGTGCGTGGTCAATGACCCGGAGTTGATCCGGCAGGCCGTCGCACTGGCCGAAACCGAAGGAATTCCCTTTCAAATGCTGCCCCTGCGCATGACTTCCGAAGATTTCGGCTTCTACGGCACCCGCTACCCGGCGATCTTCTACCGCCTGGGCGTCGGTCCCGGAGCCGGAAAACTGCATACATCCACCTTCAATCCCGACGAGGCGGCCATTCCGACCGGCATCCGGTTCATGGAACTCCTCGCCCGTAACTATTTCAACCGATGAATAAACTGAAAAATACGAAGAAGTCGGCCGCATTCGACCGCTCTTCGCTGATCATTAACCTGTTCCGGGAATTCCCGAACAACAAGTTCTCCCTCAAGCATCTGGCTTCGGCCTCGGGCGGCGCCACCAAGGAGGGCCGTCTTCGTACCCGTGAAATCATCACGGAACTGCTCGCCCAGGGCACTATCGAGGAGTGCGGGCAGGAAAAGTACCGTCTCAGCGGCAAGGAGCGTCCCCGCCAGGAGGGCATCGTACAGATGATCTCGACAGGAGCGATGTATATCCGCTCCGAGGAGTTCGAAAACGACGTATATGTCAGCCAGCGCAATTCGCTGAATGCTCTGGACGGCGACCGCGTGGAGTTCGTCATCACCCGCCGCTCCCACGCCGGGTCCCTCGAAGGCGAGATCACCCGCATCGTGGAGCGCAGCCGCAAGCAATACGTGGGCACGGCCGACGTGAGCGACCACGCCATCTTCGTCAAGATGGATCCCCGGCGCATGCCGATGGACGTCTATCTCTCCAAGCGGGACAACCCTAACGTACAGCACGGCGACAAAGTCGTGATCCGCATCACGGACTGGGCGCTGGGTTCCAAAAGCCCCGCCGGAGAGCTGGTCGAGGTATTGGGCCGCGCCGGAGAGAACAATACCGAGATGCACGCCATCCTGGCCGAATACGGCCTGCCCTACCATTTCGAGCAAAAGGTCGAAGATGCGGCCCAGGCCATTCCTTCGACGATCACCAAAGCCGATTACGACTTCCGCAAGATAACGACCTTCACCATCGACCCGGCGGATGCCAAGGACTTCGACGACGCCCTCTCGATCCGCAAGATCGAAGACGGCGTATGGGAGGTGGGCGTACATATCGCCGACGTGACCCACTACGTTCAACCCCGCTCGGTGATCGACACCGAAGCCGAGGAGCGCGGCACGTCGGTCTATCTGGTCGATCGCACGATCCCGATGCTGCCCGAAAAATTGAGCAACGAGCTTTGCTCGCTGCGCCCCGACGAAGAGAGCCTCTGCTTCTCGGCGGTCTTCACGCTCAACGAGGAGGCCGAGGTGCTGGACAAATGGTTCGGCCGCACGGTCATCCACTCCGACCGCCGCTTCACCTACGAGGAGGCGCAGCAGATCATCGAAACCGGCAAGGGCGACTTCGCCGAAGAGGTGCTGACGCTCAACCGTCTGGCACAGCGGATGCGCAAAACACGCTTCAAGCACGGAGCCGTGAGCTTCCAGCGCGAAGAGGCCAAGTTCAAACTCGACGCCGAAGGCAAACCCCTGAGCGTCTATTTCAAGGAGCAAAAGGAGGCCAACCAGCTCATCGAAGAGTTCATGCTGCTGGCCAACAAACAGGTCGCCGAATTCTGCGGACATCACAAAGTGAACGGCCGTGCCGTGCGGCGCACGATGGTTTACCGCGTACACGACGTTCCGAACGAGGAGAAGCTCGAAAAATTCCGGACCTTCGTTCTGCGCTTCGGCTACGTATTCAAGGCCGACAAGGGACGCGCCGTGGCCAAGGAGATGAACAAGCTGCTGGGACAGGCCAAAGGACGCATCGAGGAGAACGTCATTTCGAACCTCGCCGTACGTGCGATGTCCAAGGCTTTCTACTCGACCGATAACATCGGTCATTACGGCCTCGCTTTCCCCTACTACACGCATTTCACCTCGCCGATCCGCCGCTACCCGGACATGATGGTCCACCGGCTGCTGGCCCGCTACCTCGAAGGAGGCAAATCGGCCGACCGCGACACCTTCGAGAAACTCTGCGTACACGCCTCGGAGCGGGAAGTGATCGCTGCCGAAGCCGAACGCGCCTCGATCAAGTACAAAATGGTGGAGTTCATGCAGGATAAAATCGGCCAGTTCTTCGACGGCCATATCTCGGGCATGAGCGACTGGGGCATGTACGTCGAGCTGGACGAAACTCACATCGAAGGCATGGTTTCGCTGCGGGAAATGGAGGACGACCTCTACCAGTTCGACGAGAACCGCTACGAGGTCTATGGACGCCGCAAAGGACGGGTCTTCACCTTGGGCGATGCCGTGCGCATCCGCGTCAAGCGGGCCGATCTGCAACGCCGTCAGCTCGATTTCGAACTGGTGCACGATGCGGCGGCCGACTCCCGCGAGAACGACGTAAAGGGGCACGCAGCGATTCCGGTACGCCGCCAAAGCACGTCCCGACCGGGTAAGGGCGGCAAAACGTCCCGCAAAGGGGGCAAAAAAGGATCGAAGCGATGATCCGGGAACAGACGCAGCGAACCGCCGGAACCGGCCCCAACCGTGCGGAAGAGATATACGAAAAATGTCTGAAGCGTGATCCCCTCACGGCGGAGGAGGCGTATTGGCTTTACGAACAGGCCCCCCTGCAGGAGCTGGCTCTCACGGCTGACCGCGTGCGCCGTGCCGTAGTGCCCGACCTGGAGGTCGTGACCTGGCAGATCGACCGCAACGTCAACATCACCAACGTCTGCATTTCGGGCTGCAAGTTCTGCAACTTCCACTGCAAACCCCACCAGACGGAGCGGGCTTTCATCACTACGCTGGATGAATACAAGGAGAAAATCGAGCGGATGCTCGCCCTCGGCGGCGACCAGTTGCTGCTGCAGGGCGGTCTACACCCGAAGCTGGGGATCGATTTCTACGAGGAGCTCTTCTCGACACTCAAGAGCCTCTATCCGCAGGTACGCCTGCACGCCCTCGGAGCGCCCGAAGTGGCGCACATCGCCCGCATCAGCGGCCTCACCACGCTCGACACCCTGAAACGGCTGATCGCCGCCGGATTGGACTCCCTGCCGGGTGCCGGGGCCGAGATCCTCGATCCCGGCGTGCGGAAAGCCATCTCGCCCGCCAAACCTTCGGTCGAGGAGTGGATCCAGGTGATGCACGAAGCCCACTGCCTCAACCTGCCGACCTCGGCGACGATGATGTACGGCCATGTAGAAACATCCCGTCAGCGTGTGGACCACCTGCTGCGCATCCACGACCTGCAGGCCCGCTGTCCCGAAGGACATTACGGCTTTCTGGCCTTCATCCCTTGGATTTTTCGCTCGTCGGGCACCGAATTGGAGCGGCAGGGAGTTGCAACCCGCTTTTCACCATTGGAATACATTCGCATAATCGCCGTCAGCCGACTGGTTCTGAACAACATCCGCAACATCCAGGCTTCGTGGCTCACCGTCGGCAAGGCCACCGCTCAGGTAGCGCTGCACAGCGGCGCCAACGACATGGGTTCGATCATGATCGAGGAGAACGTCGTTTCTTCGGCCGGGGCGCACAACCAGTTCGATGCCGCAGGCATCCAACAAGCGATCCGCGAGGCGGGCTTCACGCCTCGTCTGCGGGACCAGCTTTACCGAATGCGGTAACGATCCCCATGCGGCAAGCCATATCAACTGAAGAGGGGTATTTCCCTGCACGAAAAAAAGCCGGAAAATTCCGGCTTTTTTATTCGGAACGAATTTTGAACTCTACCCGACGATTATAACCAACTCCCTATGACGGCATATTTACGGCCTGCTCTTCGACAGACAAGATTCTTCTCTCGATCCGGACTTACACGACATCTCGGACTTCTATACCGGACCGTACAGCCGACTATTGTGCTGTTCCTGCTTGTACTCGCCCTAACGGGCTGCCTTTCCGAAGAGATCCCGACGGAAAAGGAAACCACGCTCGTCCGCGTCGGAGAGGAGGCCCCTCACTTCACGGTCGGAATGCTCGACGACACAGCGATCACCCTGTCCGACCTGCAAGGCAACGTGGTGTTGCTTACCTTCTTCTCCACGTGGTGCCCGACCTGCCGGAAACAAATGCAGCAGATGCAAACCCAAATCGTCGATCGCTTTGCTGACCGGAAATTTCGCTTCCTTCCAATCAATCGAGGCGAAACGCAGCAGACCGTTCAAGAATTCTGCCGCGAGCTGGGAATCGCATTCTCCGTAGGTCTGGATCCCGACATGTCAATCTACTCGCTCTACGCCACCCGATACGTTCCCCGCAACTTTATCATCAGTCCCGATGGCAAAATCCTGCTCTCCGAAACCGACTACGACGCAACAATACAACGCCTGCTGATCGAGCAAATCGAACAAGCGCTCCAAACAACAGAATAAAGCAGCATACCCAACAAAGCCGACCGCACAAAACAGCCGTCTATGACTGACACGACCGGATTCCAAAGACACCCCGGAATTCCAACGGTTTCCACCCCGTAACCGTCCGATCTGCCGGGACACAGCAACATTGCCGAACCCCGCAATTTACTCCGCCTCGAATCGAACCTTCTCCAAAACCCCTCCACACACACCCTCTTCCTCACAAAACACAAACAGGCGGAGCTTGCAGAAGCTCCGCCTGTTCTTTCGAAATCCGGGATTTCGATTACTTCATCAGACCGGTTACCAGGAAGGTGATCGCCACGGTCAAAATACCGTACAACTCCGGGAAAGCGGCGAGGATCAGGGTTTTGGTACCCACGTCATGACCGTTACCTACGGCAGCGATACCGTTGGCGCAAAGCTGGCCCTGACGATACGACGAGAAAAAGTTCACCAGGCCGACCAAGATACCCAAACCGAAGATAGCGGCCGCCTGCAGCATCGTAACCGAATCGGTCAGGTAATTCATGATAAGGAAGAGCGAGGCAAAGCCATAAAGACCCTGCGAAGCGGGCAGACCCGACAGGATGATGTAGTTACCGAAGGCATTCGGGTTCTTCTTCATCGCACCGACTGCGGCGTTGCCCGCGATGGTAGTGCCGTAGCAACTGCCTACGGCCGCCAGAGTAAACATGATGGCCATACCGAGATAGCCCAACGTAATAGGTTCCATAAATCGAATTTTGTTTTAGTTGTTAATATTGATTATCATTTAGTTTATTCGTTTTTCAACGGGGTGAAGACGCGCGTTGCGGCCTCGAACCCGGCGTTCTTGTAGAACTCCACGAACGTCAGACGCAGCGGATGCACCACCGACGAGAGAACGCACATGAAGAGGTTGATGCCGTGTCCCAGCAGCAGGATCAGCAACATCACGAGCTGCTTCACGACCGGAATATCGGGACTCATACCAACGGCCAACTGGTTGAAGACCATCGCCAGAATACCACCCGAAAGGCCGATGGCGAACAGACGGATGTACGACAGCAGATCGCCCACCAGCCCCGACACATTATTATAGGTATTCCAGATACCGAGTCCGAAGTTCACGAAGATATTCTTGCCCGGCGAATTGAAGAAGAACATCAGCACCAGGCCGACGCCCAGGATCACCAGATAAGCGACCGAATGGAACGTGAAGCCCACGCTTTCGGGCAACAGGAACGCAGCGGCACTATCGACCAGCACGATGATCCAGCCGATCAGCCCCAGCGCATAGCGCAGGCCGAAGCTGTGGGCCGTGACATAAGCGTTGATCATCATGGCGAAAAGCACCTGCACGGCACCCAGTCCGATCGAAAGCGGGAAGAGGATGTCCGGTGTCAGCAGGTGATCGCGCAGGCTGCCCAGCCACTCCCATTCGGAAAGCTGCAATCCGAAAAACGAGCCCGACATCAGGCCGAAGACCATGCCCGAAAATCCGCACAGCATCGTCAGCATACCGATCTCCTTCATGGCTGAACTCCCCTTCTTGCGACCCAGCATCACTGCGGCCAAACCGCCCAGCATGATGACCAGTCCGTAACCGCCCTCGGCCATACAGAAGCCGAAGAAGATCATATAGAAAGGCGCGAAGAAGCGTGTCAAATCGATCGTGCCGTATTTGGGCAGCGCATACATCGCGCCGATCACCTCGAACAGATGGGCGAAGGGACGGTTGCGCAGCTTCACCGGGGTATTGTCCTCGGGGGTCGGCGTACTCTTCAGGAAAATCAGATTGGGGTATTCGGCCAGCAGAGCATCTACCTTCGCGGAATCGGACTCCTCGGCCC